>Ga0326512_10004336_pt1 | contig 10305 bp, 12 predicted proteins | sample 1_2617_0518_D_FD_203652 | JGI IMG/M metagenome (GOLD analysis project Ga0326512, IMG submission 203652) | Bovine rumen microbial communities from UC Davis, California, United States - 1_2617_0518 | ecosystem: Host-associated > Mammals > Digestive system > Stomach > Rumen | place: USA...
ACAGACTCGCTAGATACGCTTTCTCCTGCTTTAAGATACTTCTCTGTGCGCAGCTTGCGAAGCGTCTCACGTAGGCTGCTTGATCCTTCCGCACGTTCCTTAATATCGTGTGCCACTGCATCCACGTCGCCAACTTCGCTACGCACATACTCCTCAGCCTCGCGCCCTGCAGCCTCCTTTGAATCAGCACGGACGAGTACCCTTGTTGTGCACTCGAACCCAGCTGGACTTCTCCACAGGACGTTTACGCTCCAATCCTTCATAACAGACTCCTTCTTGGAATAATTCTTCATACGTGCAAGGTGCTGTACGGCGTCGTCCTTGTTTGCAAACGACGCGAGTACCTTGTCATCTTCGTGGCTGCGGATCACCCATGGCGCATCATTGCCCTTCGAATCCTTGTGGCCCTTCTCGAAGCGAAGCTTCTCATAGGCACTCTCATTCTTCGCAGCCTGCCGTACAGCGAGACTCAGAAGGTGCCCAGCGATCTCATCGACACTGTCCCAATGTGTCAGCACATTGAGCGGATGTACAGCCCTTGCGTCATACACCTCGAGTTCACCGCTTGGAGCATAGCCAATATCAAGGTACACATGGCCACCGTGGAGACTGATATGCTTCCCGTCTGCGCCATACAGTAGGTCAGCTTTGAAAGGGAGCCACCTCGCGATGGCATAACGATTCAGTGCATCACAAATCTCTTCGATCGATACCCTGTCCATATTATCCTCGTGCAAATGGATCGCGTTGTGGCGCGAGAGTTTTCTGTAATGGCGCTTCCCAGCAAACGAGCTTGCCCAATCATTGAGACTCTTCTCACGCTTGCGACGCGTGATAGGATTGTCCCACGAACGGGCAACCCTCATCTGCTTGATAGGGTTCTTGAATCCATAAGCATCCTTATGCTTATCGAAAATAGAACGTCTGTGGAGAAAAGCGTCTGCCATAGGCCTACTCGGCCTCACCAGACAATGCGTAAACCATCGACTCGATCACATCAATGAGATCGGAACGACCAACCATCTGCGATTCAACGACTTCGTTATCTGTATCAACAAGACTGACCTTATAGTCTCCAGTTGGGGTAGCGCTAGTGAACTTCACATCCACAAACCCCTTTGGCACATCATTCTTGTGGACACCAATACGGAACGTATCGTAGCAGTGAGAATCCAGACGGAGACTTACCATGCAGTCGCAGCCAAGATCCTCAGCTATGGACTCAATCTCAGGATAGAGATTTCTCTCGAGCTTGGTAAAGTCTTTAAGGCGCTCTTCAAGCTCACGCCTTTGCGCATCTGTGTTAAGAAGTACGCTTGCCATAAATTATCTCAAATCCTCGGGCTGATACCCAAATTGTGAAACGATATGCTTCAGGAGTGCCTTGGCGACGATCTTACGCTCCTGAGAATTCAAGGCATTGTCCTTGACTTCAGGGACTGTGTTCGCCAGTACATTCTGCACATACTTTGACGCAGCTGTGATTTCACGCAAGGCTGCGTCGAGCTTCCCGCCCTTCTGCAGCGCTGCGATCTTCTTCTCTGCATCACGCATGGTGATGCGGTTAATCACAGCTTCGTGCACTTTAATCACTGCCATACTACCTCCAAGCGACAGAGTCGCAGATTACTGTGAAGTCGAACTCAGGGGGCATGGTTTCGAGAGGGGAGAGGCGATTGCATTCACGGCAGGCCTCGCGCAAGTCATTTGCTGCCTTCTCGAAAGCATCCTGAGCCTTGAGCTTCTTCACCACAGCAGAATTCAACTTGGGATCGTGCATCACAGCCTGCTTCAGGGCAGGGCTGCTCCACTCCTCGTTCTGCTTGGCCATCTCACGTACTTTGATTACTGCTGCCATGATTACCCCTTAGTTAAGACCCGACTAGGCATTCTCGATAAGGGTGATTGCGTTTTCCATAGGCATGCCAAGCAGTTCGCTATAGAAATTGACAATGTCGATCAGCCCACCAGTCTTAATGGTCTTCTTCTCAGGCTTCGTGTTTGCGCCTTGGAGCATTGCAACGATCTTAAACTCGCGCGTGCTTGGCTCCTTTGCGACCTTGATTACGATGGACTCGTCATCGCCGAGCAAAGCATGGTCGACGTAGTTGGGATCATCAATGGTGAACGCATCGACATCATCCTTGGTGAATTCCTCATTGTGCCTTGCAGCGTTCGGGCCAACCCCAAGGCTGGCGGCGGAGGATCCATCCTCACTCACTGGTCCTTTAGGCTCTTCGACCCAGAGGATGTCGCTCATGTCGCCGTGGGTGCGGGCAGAGAGCTCGTTGTAGCGTGCCCAAGCAGACTGCTCATCCTTGAAGGTTTCCTTCTGCACGTTATCCCAAATGTCCTTGAACTCAACAGACCAAGGCTCGGCATCTTCGCCGTTGTCTTCGTTGAAGCTGCCCTCCTTCTCCATCTGCTCGATCATTTCTTCGTACTCTTCGGCTGCCTCTTCAGGCGTGAATTCTGCGGCCGCGAGCTCCTTAGCGAAGCCTTCAGGATCGCCCTTGGCTAGGGACTTTTCCCACAGATCGGCGGAGAGACGCTTCTTGACTTCTGCTTCAAATTCTTTGTAGAATTCCTTGAGATCCATAATGCCTCCTTAAATCAGGCCCTTAGTGTGCCAAATGGTGGTTGCCTTGGGCAGGTCGCCTACTGGGATGTAAGCGTCCTCGTCCACGTTGCCGTCAGCAAAGCTCGTCCAGTCAAGACCGGACTGGCCAATCTCGCGATCGACCACGACGATGTCGGAGGCCTCTTCAGGGCGGTACACATCGCCACCACCAAGATCCATTTCGCCGCTAGCATCCTTTGCATCGCACGAAACAATCATTGCACCCTGGTCTTCACCGAACGGGCCCGTGTTCTCCATGTAGGGGCAGATGTCATCGTCTTCCACGCATGCCTTCAGCATTTCATAGGTGAGGCCTTTGACGCGGCCATTCTCAATACGAAGCATCACCTCCTTGCGTGCTTCGGCCATGGGCTTTGGAGTACATTCCTTGACTTTGATATGCATATAAAACCTCTGCCTGTAAATATAACTATCTTTTGAGAAATAGGAGACGATCCGTATGAATTTTGACCTTGGAACTGGCGCACTGAAAAAGGCACTCACCCCTCACACGACTGTCTTGCGTGGAATCGTCAAGAAATTCGAAGGTGGGTACAAGGTCGAGATGAGGGTGATGGCGGGGGATGAGATCACGCTGACGTGTTGGGCAAAGCCACTTCTCCCGCTCTCATTCAGCTACGAGGAGGGCGATGAGGTCCTTGTCGAGATCCGGTCCCTCTCCTCAGCATATATCCTTGGTTTGGCAAGAGAGCTGGACGGCACGGACGTCTCCAAGGAGTTCCACATCCGCTTTGGCAAGACAATCCTCAAGGGGCGCAAGGACGGCACGTCTATGGAATTTACCACGGGCGATGGGAACCTCTCCATCAAGCACGACATCACCGGCACCAAGATCGAGGCAACTGGCCTTGTCACGTTCACGGGGGACTGCATCATGATCGGCGATGGCATTGCACCTGGCCTCAATATGATGACGCCATGCCCACTCGCTGGCGTCCACGTCGCAACCAACACCAAGGTGCTGTTTTAATCGCTATCGCCACGGGTGCTCTTCGCTTTCTGCGTGAATACGTCATATTACTGGGATTTTTGCTTAGCAGCATGATCTTCGGGGAGGCGCTGAGAGAAGCCAGTTCGCCCCCATAGACGGGGGCTCTTGATGATCTTCGTAATGAGTATGCCGATTCTCACCAGGCCTGCTCTCGCAGGCAAGACACTACCAGGCTTACGCCTGACCCAAATGGTCATCCGGTCTTTGGGGCTGCTCGTGGCTCTTCGCACATGATGGCGGGATGTTCACGTTGTGCTTTCCTTCTTTAGGCAACGTGATCTGCTAAGTGGCTTCTGCGAAGTGCTACGTCGAGTCGAGCCCACTTTATACAAGAGGATCTGTCACAATCTTCTCGAAGCATCTACTGGCTTTATTACCAGGTTTCTCAGCCTCGGTTCGGCAAGCTGTCTCTCTCGCCTCGCAGCTCAGTGGGCTACAATCTACCACCTGCTGCTCTCCCCCTATAATGCTTTCAAGGGCTGGAGTGTCGCTTCACATCCCAGGTGGCACAAAAGGCCATCTCTTGCGAGATGGCCTTCAGTTAGCTAACTGGTCAACCATCTATGACCACTACTTCATTGATGGTGACACTTATCGTTAAAACTCAATCAGTGTTCTAGCATCATATACAGTAGTGGAGTGCGTTGATGCAAAACTTTCGTTCTGTTGTATCCTAATATACAAAATATCCTACTCCAATACAACGTGCTTCTTCGACGATAGCCAAAATTTAAAGCTTCCCCACGAATAGCTCGCAGGCCCCATGAATATGTCTGTGATCATGCCGCCCTGCTGCTGGAACTCCAGCACGGCGCGGAACAGCGTACTTGCCTTCCCAAGAAGGAGCTGTGATTGTGGTGACTTGTAAACGACTTCGTCAGGGAGCGATGCCCACCAGTCGAGCAGGTCAATCGCACCCTTCCAAAACAGCTCACTTGCCACACGGTTCCTAGCAGCTGCGATCTTCTCGACGATGTCTGTCACGACGGTGCCAAGTTCGGCCTTGATCTCGGCGATCGAGATATCGGGGGAACGCAGCGCCTGCATATAGTATTCGAGAAACGGCGATGTCGCGCCAGTCGAAATCGGCTCAAGCAAGAAGCGCTGAAGCGCCACCTTGGTGTGCTTGCCGTTTTTAATCGGTGGATACCAACTTCCTTTTTGGATCCTTACACGGAGCTGATTCAAAGAGAGGCGAAGACGCACAAGAGCATCAGCTCTCGAGCAGCACGCTACCTTATCGGCAGGAATCTTGTCTTGTACTCGACGCTTCCAGGAAGGCGCCCAGGTGTGGCTGCTCAGGAACGTACCCGCAGCGATCTCGCGAAAATACGTCTCGCACGTTTCGATCGTCTTTGATTCGAAATCCCTTGGGGTGCAAAGAATATCAGAAAACTCACTAAAAATAGGCTCGAAATAACACGAGCTCTTCTTGATGGGTGTCAGCGCGAACGAAGCCATAACAGCCTACTATACAAAAAGCCTGGGACCGTCGCCGGCCCCAGGCACTCATTCATGGAGGGTTAAACTTTATCGTTTGCCATCGCTTCGATCCTCTCTCGCTGGAATCGATCCCAGAACATCATATTTAAAGGACCCGTCACCAGGACCATCAAGTGTGCCCCAAGCTCGCCTAGGATTTCAGCTGGATCTTTGTGGCTGGCTACCCCAGCCATCGTCTCTGCGAAAAGCTCCCTAGCGATGTTGCGTGCTTCCGATGTTGCCATTATAACAGGCACATTATTGCCATCTTCGATCACATGTGTAGCAAGTCCCTCGAAGGCTTGGTAGGCCATCTCGGTTGCTTCTTGCAGCTTCTTGCGGGCCAGGTCCTTTTCGGCTTGCGTGGGGTTCACATGCTCGAACGACCCGCGTACGATTCCATACCCTTCGATGAAATTCTCGACTATTTCTTGCGGTGCCTCATCTTCCATTTCGATATCTCCTGAATGAATCCTGGCCCGCCACAGTGCCCGTGGGGTCGGGACACTGCGGTGGCCTAAATCTAGAGACCGTCCAGGGAATCGAACCCTTCATCGTGCTGGCTTCCAGGAGCCAGTGCTCTCCCGACTGAGCTATACGGCCAAATTGCCCACGCACACCGTTCGCAAATTATGCACGCACCATACATGGACTTGCAATCCACCTCTCGCACACTTCAATGGGATTCAAACCCATCTCTCCAGCTCAACACCCTGACCGAGGCTGCTGGTATCCATCTCAGTGGACCATCTGATGTGCTCTGGCTTCTTGCCATTCAGCCACTGGGCTGGTGAACTACCGCCGCCCATAAAGGGCGGCAGCTTCTTGTCTTGCCATCAACACTGGGTCTTGCATGCAGTCGGATAAACCTCCAGCATGTATAGGGCCTAGCTCCGGCGGGGCCTGTTCCAGGCACCCGGCACGTAGGACCGTGCCAATCATCAAGACGTTGCGGGCAGAGTGGGTGTCCCTTTCCATCACGTAGCCACACGGACACCGGTAAGTGCGTTCGCTCAGCGGTATATCGTTCTTCGCGCCACAAACCGGGCATAGCTTTGTAGTGGGCTCCCACTTGGATATCTTGAAGCTGCGTCCGCTCTCTTCGAGTGCGACCAGCCGCTGCTTCAAGGCACCGAGGCAGGATGACTGCACCTGCTTGCCGAACAGGCCCTTGTGCCAGTTCGCAATCTGCTCGTCTTGAAAGTATATGATATCGTAGTCGGTCACCAGTCTGTGGTATATCTTGTTGGCCATGTCCTTTCGGCGATTGGCCATCCGTTCATACTCACGCCTCAGCTGACGAAGACATCTGTAATACAGCTTCGACCCCTTCTCGTTCTTCTTCTTTCCTCGCCTGTTCAGCTTCCTGGAAAGAAATTTCAGGCGGTCCGTTTCTCGCACATTGCAGTTGTACTTGTCACCGTACGATGTCGTTATGGAATCCTTTATGCCGAAGTCGAGGCCGGCATTCCTGCCGGTCGGATTCCGTTTCTCCTTCGGTAGCATTACGCTAATCTTCACGTAGTAACCGGATGCCTTCCTTACAAGCTTCGCATCCGCCAGCTCGAAGTTCTCGAAGCCATGCAGCTGGTCGATGCCGTGCACCCGCAGTTTCTTGAAGCCGGGAATCGTAATCCGGCATCCGTCCAGTATCTTCGTAAACCCGGTGATAATGGGTATGCAGTTCACTTCGCTCTTGAACTTCAACGCACCGACCTTGATGCCCTTCGCCTTCGCCTTGGCAAGGTTCACGATATCCGTCTTCTTCTGTGCGACCGTTGCTCGGTGGAATACGGACGGAAGGGTGATTGTCGAGGTTATCGGGTTCTTGTCCTTGTCGAAATGTACAACATCCTTGTGTTCGGTGTACTTGTAGTCGAACATGCTGTTGTCGGGATTGTCCTTGGACAAGGACAGCATGTCGTTGATTACCCACTTCGCTTCCCTGAAGCAAGCCGACAGTTTCTCGAACACTTCCTTCGGGTTATGCCGTATAGAAACCTTCAGCTCGAAGACACGGCAGACTTGGGTCTGTCGTCTGGCTTTCGTCGCGGACATGCTCGCCTTAATCTTAGCCTTCGTATCTTCGCTTCTTATCAGTTCCATTTTAAGTTTCTTGACTATACTTATAGTTTAGAAGTTTTACTCAATAAATATATCTATTTTAGTGCACATAAAATGTTATTTATTTTTTTATATTTTCTATCGGTGGGTCTTACCCACGCCCTAAAGGGCGTGAGCTTGCGACCGCCTATTTGTCAAACCCAATCGCCTTATATCCCCAATATACAAAATTATCTAATGTTTGGCAACGGATAATCCTAAAAATTTTGAAAATTGCCGTAAACAGCGTTTTAAACCGTGATTTCAATTAGGATGTGTATTGGGTGGTACAGGATGAGATACACGATTCTAGCCGTGGATCCGTTCAACTAATCGTTCTTCTTCGTCGATTGAGAAGAAGATGATTTCTCATTGCCCTCCGCAGAATAGGTAGGGACGTTAATGATCTGTGTAGCGCCTGCCAATCCATCCAGCAGTGATTCGACATAAGCTGCTCGTGCATCCTTGTTGACGTACGGGGCGATAGCTTCGTCGCCCGTCACCGTCATGAGTGTACTGAACACATTGCTGATCACGGTCTGAGCTGCATCAGCCATCTCAAGGCGATCCAGTTCCGATGTGTTGATAGCACAATACTGCGATACAAGGATGTAGTCCTCCACATCCGTGAAGCCGTACGATGCCAGCATCGCTGCCACGATATGCTTGAGGAAAGCCTGCAAGGATGCTTGCCCTTCTTTGACAAGCCGCGCATACCGAGCAAAGCGTCGCAAGGCGCCACCAACCTTGGTTTCTTCTCGTCCTGTGAAAATGAACTCCGTCGGGATGCCCTTAATGTCGAGAATGAGATTCCTCATATTGGCGACCTTCTCCGGCAAGCCAGCCGTCGCATCATCCGTACCGGAACTGAGGCCTAACGAGATTGCGCCACGCTGTGGCTGCTGTGGGATCACACGGAGCTTTGTGGCCTCTGCTGCAAAGACTTTCAGCGCATCGAGGTTGTACTCAACGATATCAGAGGGCCCTTCGCCGTTGTTGTTGATGGCCTTCTCATACCACGCGGTGAATTCCTTAAGCTGCTTGAGATCGAGACCCTCAGGTGCCGTCACTGAAATCAGTGAGTTGCGCTGAAGCGTCGAGCTGACGCCAGCAAGTTCCAACTGCTCGATCATTTCGAGAGCTATGAGCTTATCGTAGATGTTGAAGCAGAACGGGCGCCCAACGCGGCCGGTCTGTGCAATCGTGGAGTCACGGCTCTGCAGCGAGACAACCATTGCATTGAGGGAGTAGCGATAACGGTCGCTCTGCATATCGAGGCAGGCGATGGTCCTATTGTCGAGCATCTCAATCGCATTTGTCTTGGTCGAGGAGAGCTTGAAGTACATCGGCTCGCAAGCGAGCCCCTCCATGCCCACGGTGAAGATGGATCCAGACTGGTACGCATCCTTGAGCCCCACGAGATGGTGCTTCCCATCGAAGATGTACTCGACCCAGTAGTTACCGTAAAAGTATGCGTCATAGAGAATCTGCGCGATGTACCTATCGAGGTTAGTGGTAGCACGGAAATCCTTGAGAAGTTTGTTTGCTCGGTCGGACGCAGGGTAACGTCTATCGATAACTATATCAAACGTCTTGTTGGTTCGAGGGTCGACAGCTAGGACATCGTGCATGAGCGTATCGATCATGGCCATCACCAGGTAGTGGTACTTGAGCGGCTCGTACCTGTTGATATCATTGCGTGCCTTGACAAACTGCTCATAGAGCTGCGTGAGCAAGCTGTCGACAGAGGCCTGGTTGCTGGCTATCTGCTTAATGATTCTGCGATCACGCTCCGTGGACGCTATAATCTCTTCGACATCCGTGATGCGCTTCCCTACCTCGCGAAGCATCGTATAGTCTGCGAAGGTGTTCAGGAATCGCTGCGAAAGTTGTCCAAAAATATTCAAAAGTCTACCTCAATGCCAAATATAATCAAAAATATTCACCCAGATCACCTGGTATCACAGCTGAGTATCCAGGATGCTCTTGCTTGAATTCACGCCCTATATACCGGATCGCATCTCGCGCATCCTTATTACTTGGGTCGTGCACCTTCTGCACGATGCGTTGCCCGGCCTCTGTCATAGCTGGTACCTTGACATCCTCTTCCCCCTCAAACATCTTGAGCAGCCTGAGGTGGCGTGCTATAGCAACACGGAGCTGCTTTGCAGCCCACTCGTACTCCTTCACAATGTCATTGGAACCGAGGATCAGCTTTGCATCTGTGAGGATGTGTTCGAGTTTATCGATCATCGCTGCCGTGTATGCCCACACGGCCTGGTGCAAGTCCTTCTTCAGCCCCTCTTGGTAGGCAGCATACAAAAACAAAGATGACTGGATCCACTCAAGCGAATCCGGTCCTGATCTTTCACGTATGCGTTTTGCTCGCTCAGCAGCTACACGAAGCTGCGCGGGGCTTCGATAATAGGACATGTCCTATTATACAGCAAGGAGCTCAGGAGGATTCTCAAGATAATGCCTCAGCTCCTTGTAGGCACGTTTATCGCCATGGACGAGTCCTATGTACGCACGTTTGTAGAGTGCGCTCCAAAAGAACCACACATGTGCTTTGTGCAATTCCCTTCGCTCCTCTAGGCGCCACGCACGGTGATACAGACGATCAGCGCGCCGTGCTAGCAAGATGGGATCCCGCCGCCTGAATTTAGCTCGCCGCATAAGCTCAACAATTTCGAGCGCAGACTTATCAACGTAATAGATCTTGCCGTCTGCTGCTTTTTCAACGATTTGGAAAGTAAACGTTTCCTCAGAGTACTGGACGCAACTGCCAGGCTCGAGACCAACGCTGCCATACACTTCAAGCAGCCCCGTTGTGGGATTGTAGTGCACTGCTGCAGCCTTGGACAAGTCAATGACGCCGACATCCTCGGCATCGATCTTTCTTACGATACGGATCTTCATTTGATTACCTTATAGGTTTGAGTTTGAAACGGGCCATGTCGGCTTTGAGGCGCTCGCGCAGCCTATTGAGCCGATGGCAAAATTCTTGGGTCGTCAGGCAGGTCTCGCCTTGCTTGTTCTTGCCAACGCTGTGCGTGTACACAGCATCGCCAGTGGCTGCAAGGGCGGC
>Ga0326512_10004337_pt1 | contig 10302 bp, 6 predicted proteins | sample 1_2617_0518_D_FD_203652 | JGI IMG/M metagenome (GOLD analysis project Ga0326512, IMG submission 203652) | Bovine rumen microbial communities from UC Davis, California, United States - 1_2617_0518 | ecosystem: Host-associated > Mammals > Digestive system > Stomach > Rumen | place: USA: California...
GCTGCTGCTTTGGAGCTGAAAGCTCAGAATGGTGCTCGTAAGGAGCAGATTCAGGGTGCTTTCTCTGTTCTCCAGCAGGCTAAGGCTGGTCTTGAGATTGCCGAGAAATCTTACAACCGTGTACAGCGACTCTACGACGAGGGTGTGATGAGTGCCCAGAAGCGCGACGAGGTTTATGCCAATTACAAGGCGATGGAGGCTCAGGTAAAAGCCGCTCAGAGTCAGTACGATATGGCTGTGAATGGTGCCCGCCGCGAGGATAAGATGGCAGCTGCCGCTCAGGTAGGTCGTGCCCGTGGTGCTGTGCAGGAGGTTAACTCTTACATTCACGAGACAGTACAGGTGGCCCAGATGGAAGGCGAGGTAGCCGATGTTTATCCAAAGGTAGGCGAGTTGGTTGGTACAGGTTCGCCCATCATGTCGATTGCCGTGATGCAGGACCTCTGGGGTACATTCAATGTGCGCGAGGACCAGTTGAACGGTATGCAGGTGGGTAGCGAGTTTAATGCTTATGTGCCCGCTTTCGATAAGACTATCAAGATGAAGGTTTACTACCTGAAGGATCAGGGCTCGTATGCTGTATGGAAGGCCACCAAGGCTAACGGTCAGTACGACCTGAAGACCTTTGAGGTTAAAGCCCGTCCCGTTGAGAAGTTGGAAGGCTTACGCCCAGGTATGAGTTTGATTATCAAGTAATTAGAGTGAAATACTTAGTTCAAATCTGGCAGATAGCTTTGCGCGAGATGAAGATTCTGAAAGAGAATCCCATCTACGGCTTCTGTATGGTTGTGTTTCCGCTGCTGGCGATGTTCTTCTTTACATCGCTATTGGCTGATGGACTGCCGCAGGATTTGCCTGTGGGCGTGGTTGACCTGGATAACACCTCAACCACCCGTGCGCTCATCCGTAAGCTCGACGGATTCCAAAACTCTAAGGTGGCGGCTCATTACCCATCGGTAGCCGAGGCACGCCATGCGATGCAGGAGAACGAAATCTACGGTTTCGTGTATTTCCCAAAAGGCACTACCAGTAATCTGATGTCGGCCCGCCGACCAAAGATATCTTACTATTATAGTAATGTGTCGTTGGCAGGTGGTTCGATGGTGATGAAGGACCTGAAAACCGTTACTACGCTTGGTTCGGCAGCCGTAGGAATGGCTACGTTACGTGCCAAAGGTGCTACCGACAAGCAGATTCAGGCTTTCTTGCAACCTATCCGTATCGACCTGCATCAGGTGGCCAATCCTTGGAGTAACTATAATGTATATCTCTCAACGGTATTCGTACCAGGTATCATGATGCTCTTTATGTTCCTGATATCAGCTTATTCGCTGGGTATGGAGCTGAAGTTTAATCGTGGTAAGGAGTGGATCGAGAAGGCTGACGGCAATATCGTGGTAGCTATTCTTGGCAAATACCTGCCCCATGTGGTGGTATTCCTGCTGCTGATATCATTCTATCAGTTCTACATCTATCATGTATTGCAATTCCCGCACGTGGGTAGCTGGGCTATGATTCTCCTGTTGTCGGTACTCGGCGTGTTTGGCTCAATCGGCTTTGGTATCTTTGCCTTTGGCCTGATGCCTTCGTTGCGTATGTCTATGAGTATCTGCTCGTTGTGGGGCGTGCTCAGTTTCTCGTTGGCAGGTTCGGCATTTCCCGCTATGGGTATGGATGCTGCGTTGCAGGCCGTTACGTGGCTGTTCCCGCTGCGCCATTACTACATGCTGTTCCAGATAACGGTATTTAATGGCTATCCGCTCATCGACGCCTGGTTCCACCTGGTAGCGCTGATTGCATTCACGCTGCTGCCTTGGTTTGTTATCGGTAAGGTTAAAAATGCTATGCTTACTTATGTCTATATTCCATAAATTCATACAGGCCATCAATGATGCCGCCTTTATCTGGCGACAGGAACTCAAGCAGGTGCTCCGCGATGAGGGCGTGCTCATGTTCTGTATCCTTGTGCCTTTGGCTTATCCGCTGCTGTACTCGTGGGTTTATAATAACGAGACCGTTCACGAGGTGCCCGTAGTGGTAGTAGATATGTCGCATTCGCATCAGTCGCGCCAGTTTGTGCGTATGTGCGATGCCTCGCCCGATGTGCAAGTGGTGAGCTATGCTACCGACTTAGACGAGGCGAAGAGCTTGGTAAGTCGACAGGTGGCCAAGGGTATTTATTATATTCCTGAGGATTTTGCTACCAAACTGAATCGTATGGAGCAGAGCACCATTAGCGTATATTGCGATATGGCGCTGATGCTAACATATAAAGCCATCTACCAAACGGCCATGACGGTTAGCACCAAGATGGGTGCTGCTATGCAGGTGGCCTTGGCGGGCAACTATACCGATCGCGAGGATGTGATAACGGTAAGTCCGCTCGAAGTAGAGGAGGTATCTATGTTCAACCCTCAGGCTGGTTACGGCACCTCGGTGCTGCCAGCTGTGCTCATGCTGATTATCCAGCAAACGCTGGCACTTGGTATAGGCTTGGCTGCCGGAACATCGCGCGAGCGTAACCCTTATGGCGATCTGGTGCCTGTGCATCCTGCTTATTCGGGCATCTACCGTATTGTTGGCGGAAAGGCACTTTGCTATCTCATGGTGTATGCCGTGATGGGCGCCTATCTGGTGATGGCTGTTCCTAAGATGTTCAGCTTCTTACAGATTGCATCGTGGCAGAGTTTGCTGGCGCTCATGACGCCTTATCTGCTGGCGTGCATCTTCTTTGGTATGACGGTTTCGTGCTTGGTGCGCTATCGCGAGAATGTGATTCTGCTCATGGTGTTCATCTCGTTGCCGTTGCTGTTCCTCACGGGTGTTTCGTGGCCACAAAGCAGCATTCCTGGTGTTTGGCAGGGTGTGGCTTGGTTGTTCCCCAGTACCTTTGGTGTCAGGGCCTATCTGCGCTTAAACAGCATGGGCGCCAGCGTAGGCGATGTGGCCTTAGAGTTGCGATGCCTGTGGATTCAGGTGGCTGCCTACTTTGGTATGGCGTGCCTGGTTTACGGTCATCAGCTGCGCGAGTCGCGCCGTCACGCAAACTTACCAGCATAAACAGTTATGAGAAAGTGGTTAATAATAGCATTAGTTTGTTTAGCCTCTCACGTTAGCGCGCAGGAGGTTGAGCAAAGTGTGTTGCTACAGCCCGATACCACCTTCTCGTTGCCGCCACTCACGTATCGCGGCACCATTGCCACCTATCCTTACTTGGGCTCGATGTACACCAGTTTGGGTAATTGGGAGTTGCATCCCGGACTGAATGCCTCGTTTTCGGCATCGGCCATCTTTGGGGTGGGCAAGCATTCAAGTAGCGGCTTTGCCAATAGTGCGGCTGTGATGTATGCCGGACAGCTCTCGCCCAAACTCTCGTTCTCGATAGGTGGATACAGCTCGTTCTTAAACTATGGGCACCACCAGATGAAGGATGCCGGACTAACGGCTATGCTTAACTACCGTTTCGACGAGCATTGGGAGGCAGGCGTTTTTGGTCAGAAATCGCTCATGCAGCCCAATATGCCACTACAGAATATGTGGTGGCTGGGAAGCGACTTTGGCGACAAGATTGGCGCCATGGTAAAATATAACGTGAATCCCCATTTCAGTTTCCAGCTGAGTGTGTGGAATCAGCGTAACAGTTTTGATAACAGATGGGATAACAGATGGTAAAAAGATATTTTATTTGGTTGAGTTACGATGGCACCAACTATCATGGATGGCAGGTGCAGCCTAACGGTATTTCCGTTCAGGGCGAGTTGCAACGCGTGCTCTCAACCTTACTCCGACAGGAAATTAGTATTACTGGCGCAGGCCGAACGGATGCAGGTGTGCATGCCCGTGTGATGGCGGCGCATTTTGAGATAGAGGCCGATATCGACTGCAAGCAGCTGGCTTATAAGATGAACCGTATGCTGCCTCAGGATATCGTGGTTGATAGGATTGAGGAGGTGTCGCTCGATATGCATGCCCGTTTCTCGGCTACCGAGCGTACGTACCATTATTATATACACACGCGTAAGAGTCCGTTCGAGCGCCATTACTCGTGCGAGATTCATTATCCCTTGGATTTTGAGAAGATGAACGAGGCTGGTCGTATTCTCTGTACCTACGAGGACTTTGGTGCTTTCTGCAAGGCGCATAGCGATGTAAAGACTACGCTTTGCCACGTAACCCGTGCTGAGTGGATACAAACAGGCGAAAACACTTGGTACTTTGTGATTACGGCCAATCGCTTTTTGCGCAACATGGTGCGCGCTGTGGTAGGCACGTTGATAGATGTGGGTCGTGGCCGACTCTCGATGGATGAGTTCCGTAGTGTGATTGAAGGCAAGCGCCGCAGCGATGCTGGCGAGTCGATGCCTGGTAATGCGTTGTTCCTGGAAGACGTGAAATATTGAAAATTGAAAGATTGAAGTTTTTTGGATAACAGATTATGTGGTTATTTTTAGCATTTATGTCGGCAGCTTTGTTGGGCTGCTATGATTCTTTAAAGAAACAGGCCCTGAAGGGTAATGCGGTTATACCCGTGCTGTTTTTTAATACGTTGTTTTCAAGTTTGTTTTTCCTGCCGTTCATCGTGCTGAGTAGTACTACTCAGGTGCTTGATGGCAGTATATTCCATGTGGCAGCTGGCGGTTGGGATATGCATAAGTACATCCTGCTCAAGTCGCTCATCGTGCTGTCGAGCTGGATTTTAGGCTATTTTGGCATGAAGCATCTGCCGCTTACCATTGTGGGACCAATCAACGCCACACGTCCTGTGATGGTACTGGTGGGTGCCCTGTTGGTGTTTGGCGAGCGCCTGAACCATTGGCAATGGATAGGTGTGCTGCTGGCCATCGCCTCGTTCCTGCTGCTCAGTCGTAGCGGCAAGAAAGAGGGCATCGACTTTAAGCACAACAACTGGATATTTATGATTGTGGGTGCTGCCATACTGGGTGCCGTGAGCGGTTTGTACGATAAGTTCCTGATGGCGCCTATAGAGAATGGTGGCGTGGGTTTGGACCGCATGATGGTGCAGTCGTGGTATAACATCTACCAATGTTTTATGATGGGTGCTATGCTGTGGTTGCTGTGGTGGCCTAAGCACGAGCAGACTACGCCGTTCCATTGGTCGTGGTCGATTGTGGGCGTGAGTCTGTTCCTGAGCATCGCCGACTTTATGTATTTCTATTCGCTCTCGTTGCCCGAGGCCATGATTTCTATTGTATCGATGATTCGTCGTGGTAGCGTCATCGTTAGCTTTATGTTTGGTGCGATGTTCTTCCACGAGAAGAACCTCAAAGCCAAAGCCTTCGACTTGGCGCTTGTGCTCCTTGGAATGGTATTCCTTTACATAGGAAGCAAATAGTTATTATTTAGGCGCGAATTACGCGAATTAACACGAATTATTGTTTATCGCATTAATAAATTCGTGAAATTCGCGTAATTCGTGCCTAATTCTTTTTCTTGCGACGTTTCTTTGATGAGAATAAATCTCTAATGCCGTTGAAGTCTTTTTTCATAATGAGGCCGATGCCTTGGGTATTAAGGCTCGACTTTGTGAAGTAGCGATCGTTTGTTTGGTTGTAAACCTTCAGCGCTAAGTTGCCGTTGGGGTAGAGGAGATATTGCACGTCAAAGTCGCCGATAAACGATGGGTTGGCCTGCGTGGCGTTGTCGCGATAGCCAAACTGTCCGTTAATCAGCAGGCGGTTGTTCAGCATGCGTCCGTTGATGATACCCTCGTACTCGGCATTATGCCATCCCTCGTTACCCGTTGATATGTTGGCGCCAAAGTTCCAGTTGTCGTTCTTTACAAACTGGTTGATGAGCGTGTTAATCTGCGACGAAAGCGTACCCGACAGGAAACTCTGCATGGCCAACGATGTCTGCCCCGTACGCTCGCCTGTGGCGCTGGCGCTGTTGTTGGCGCCCTGATTGTAGAAACGGCCGATAGCCAACAGATATACCACCTGCTGGTTCATCTCCTGCTGACCGTTAATAACCGAGCGTACCATCAGCTGTTCGTCGGCATTAACCGTTGGCATCTCCAGGTCGAAGTCAACTTGTGGGGCTGCGGGTTGTCCGCCGATGTTCATCAGGCAGTTTACACGGATGGTGTTGCTGCTGAACGAGTTGCCGATGTTCAGGTCGCTCAAGCTCACGCCGCTAACAGTATAAACGGCCTGCAGGTTGAGGGCAGCCTGATAAGGATCGCCACCAAACACGATGGTACCACCACGGTTAAACGTGAAGTTCTTCTTGATGATATTCTGGATAGTGATACCATACGTACCATGATCAACCGTATAGGTACCAAACATATTGAATGAGCCCTTGTTGTGGAATGCGGCACGTATCGAGCCGTCGCCATAAAGGGTAATGTAATCTTTGGTGTTTTCGTCCATTAGCAGTTTTAATGCTGCAGCGGGCGTAGCGTTAATCTGGAAGTTGATGTAGATGTCGGTATCGTCGGCACGCGTGTTAGCAGGCTTTTGGACGCTCAGGTTGGCAGTCTTGTCATCTGTGGCATCGTCCTGCTCCCAGGTAATAAACTCCTGTTTGCTAATGGCATCGGGACTGGCGGCGTTATACACAAACACGCTACCAGGCTGTGGCGTAACGTTACAATTAATAATCACATCGTTGCCATGACCGCTAATCGACACATCGCCAGCGGCGTAAACGGTACCGTAGAAGGTTGATTCGCTACCATCAGGATTCTTAAAGTCCTTAAAGTCGTAAGCCAGCAGGTTGTCGGTCTCTACAAACAGGTCGAAACTCAGGTTGGTCAAACTCTTGTGGTGAATGCCGCCCGATAAGGTAGCCTTATTGCCCAAGGCATCGTAGATGGCCATGTGGCGCAACTCAATCTCGTTGGGCACCATCACTACGGTGTCGCGTACCAATTTATAAGTGGTGTTCAGCGGCGTAACGCTGGCCTCGCCATCCACAACCAACTTACCAGTCAGGTTGATATCATCAAGTTTACCAAACAAGCGGGCGTTACCCTCTCCGTGACCGGTAATGCTTGATAGGAAGCTCTTGGTAAAGTTGTGAACGAACTCCAGACTGGTGCCATCGGCCTCGATACCAAGATCGATGGTGTTATGTACGGGCGATACGTAGCCGTTGATACGTGTCTGGGCATCGGGCCCGTCGTCGGCCACCGCATGTATGTCTATCTGTTGCGCCTCGTGGTTCCAGTTGGCAAGGGCATGCAGCACACCCATGCGACCACGCTCAAACTTAAACTCATCTACGGTCAGGTCGGCATTGGCCTTAAATTCGTCGAATAGCGACCAGGCGCGTGCCTTACCCGTTGCCTTCCCGCTGAACTCTACGCTGTGGAAGTTTACCAGGTCGAGGATATAGCCTACCTCTACCTCGCGCAAATCAACGGTGAGCGAGTCGGTAGCGTTCTTCGAGGCGATACCATCCACGATGATGTGTTGGGCGCCGTGATGTACCGAGAAGTGGTCTACCAGCAGGAACTTGTCGCTATACAGCACGTCGGATGGCTCTACATCCCAACCCTCGCCACGCAGGATAATGTGCGATGGCATCACACGTAAGTGGGCCTCTTGCTTGCCAGCCACGTTGTGGTACAGTTGCATGATGGTGTTCAGCTCGCCACTCATGTGCTCACTCTCGTTGTGGTTATCCCAGTAGAGCGATGTGGTAAGATTGTTGTTGGCGGCATGGGCCGAGAGTCCCAAGTCCAGGTGCTGCCCGTTGTCCATCAGCTTTCGGATGTTCAGGTTGCAACGCATGGTGTCGGCTGGCGACGAGATGTTTACGTAACCATTGCTATACCATGAGCCGTTGTAGGCAAACGATGGGATATCGCCATTCAGGTAAAGCTCGTTGGTAAAGTCGTTCACACGGGCTTGCAGGGTTACGGGCTGTCGCAGCTGCATATCTACATTAAATACACGTCGCAGCCAGTCGCTCTTGCTCACCATCAGGCGCAGCGCAAAGTTGTTGTTGCTCTTGGTGGTCTTCTCTGGCAGGAAGGGTAGGGTAGGCAGCTTGCTCTTCAGCAGATTGGTAAAGCTGGTGGTAAGCGTCTTGTAGTCGAATTGTCCCTTCAGCTCAGCATCGGCAAAGTCGCTCTTGATGGTCAGGAAGTGCAGTCCTTCGTGATGACCTGTGGTGATGTTCAGGTTGTCCAAGTGGTAGGCCGGATGATGTTCGGTGGCCGAGATTTTGAAGTTACTCAGTCGGATATTTCCTTGCGCATCGTTCAGGTTACGAGCTGCCAAATCGGCCTCCAACAGTCCGCTCAGCGTGGCGCCATCCCATTTGTCGGTCAGGTGCAAAGGCTGCGGATTATATCGCGCGATGTTTGCTTGTAACTTAATGCTATTCAGAGGTTTATCGTTAATATGCTGATCGGATAGTTCAGCATTAATCTGCGCCTCTAAGTTGGGGTCGTTAATGTCAAAATTACCAGTAATCACGCCCTGGTTGTAGCCACCTTTAAGCGCCAGGTTACGATAGGTGTAACCCTTGTAGTCGAAGTCGTTGATGATACCATCCACGTTCACGTCGGGCTTCTTGCCTTCGTGCAGCTGTCCCTTCAGGGCGAGGGTGGTGGTAAGCTTACCCAGATCGTTAACGGCCAACAGCTGCTGCAGGTTCAAGGCGGCTACCTCAACAGTTCCGGCAAACGATTGGTCGGCTGCCAGGTTCATATCCACTTTGGCGTCGCCAGCACCTGTATGTACGTCGGCCAATAGGTTGCCAGCGCCTTGTTGGTTGCGCTCGCTTTCGGCTGTAAGCTGTATGTTGCCTATGCGTGTAAGCTCCGTTGGAATCTGTGTAAACACGTTGGCAAGCTGCGCCAGGTAACCTTCTGAAACCGCCAGCTTGTTCAGCTGCACGCTCCACGATGGATGCTTCTGCCAGTTGGCCAACCAGCCATGAGCGTTAAGGTTGAGCTCATGTCCTGCCGACGATACCTGCAGACTTGGAACGGTTACCTTGCTGTCGGTTCCATTAAAGGTGGTAGCAACCGAAATGCGGTTTGATAATCCTTTTAGTTGTGGAACGAAACAGCTTAGTTCTGAGGGAGTTATGTTTGTATTCGAAATCTTTCCGTAATAGTCTAACGAGCCCTTCTGCAAGCCGCTATCGGTCATCAGATAGGTGGCGCTTAGCGTATCAATCTGCAAGCGCGACTGGGGTAATTCTACCAGCAGATTCTCAAGTTGCGAGTGCTTTCGGCCGGCTGCTAAGTAGAACTTTAATCGCTTAACCACCAGTCCGCAACGCTCTTTCAGCTCCAAGCGTTTTACGTTCACGTTCAGCGAGTCGTCGGTCAGCGTACGCAGGTTGATGTGTGCGCTCAGGTCGCTAATCTTCAGGTGCGAGGGATTAAATAAACCGATGGTAGTGGGTTTGTATTTCTCGTCGTACGTCAGACTGGTGCGACGGATGATGAGCGAGTTGATGCGCAAGTCGAGTGGGGTATGGCTGGTGGTATCCTTGGATGCCAGCGAGTCGAGCACAAACTGAAAGTTAGGTTTGCTGCGCTCGTTTTCCTTATATAATAAGAAATGTGCACCAAACAGCTGAGCCGACGAGATGGCTACTTTTCCATCCAGCAGCGGCAGCAGTTCCAATCGTACCGACAGGCGACCTACACGCAACATATCCTGCTGCTGTTGGTCCTTAATACGCACATCATCTATAATCACACGGTTGAATAATCCCAAGTTAACACGACCAATGCTTACCTGGGTGCCTAATTTTTCGGCAATAGCATCGGCTACCTTGCTGCCAAGGTAGTGCTGAGCCTGGGGTATATATGAGACGGTCATGAGTGCCACATTAAGTAGAATGACACCCCAAATTGTCCAACTAACGAATCTTTTGAGTAACTTCACGAGGCAAAATTACGACTTTTTGTTGTGATTTGGGCTTTTTTTTCTCATTATTTGTTATTATGTGGCTTTTTTTATGTAATTTTGCACTCGAAACGACACTATTCTATATAATTTCTGATATAAATGGCAAATGTGATTAAGTTACGCAAAGGCTTAGACATTACCCTTGAGGGCAAAGCCGAGGAGAAGAAAATCCAGCTGAAATCGAATGGCAAGTTTGCACTTGTTCCCGACGATTTCGAGGGTGTGACTCCAAAGGTTGTTGTCAAGGAGGGCGATCATGTCAAGGCCGGGGATGCCTTGTTTGTTAACAAGCAGTATCCTGAGGTTAAGTTTGCCTCGCCTGTAAGCGGAACCGTCCGCGAGGTAGTGCGTGGTGAACGTAGAAAAGTGCTCAGCGTGAGAGTAGATGCCGACAGCCAGCAGG
>Ga0326512_10004338_pt1 | contig 10302 bp, 9 predicted proteins | sample 1_2617_0518_D_FD_203652 | JGI IMG/M metagenome (GOLD analysis project Ga0326512, IMG submission 203652) | Bovine rumen microbial communities from UC Davis, California, United States - 1_2617_0518 | ecosystem: Host-associated > Mammals > Digestive system > Stomach > Rumen | place: USA: California...
AATTCCGATTTGTCACTTTGACATCCATACCACACCCACCCCGCCCACGGCTACCCCTTTCTGCAATTTCAAAAAGAAAAAGCCCCGGCAGAGCTTAACACCATATCTGTGTGTACTCTACCGGGGTTCATTATCTTTACTCATACAGTCCGGAACAAAAGTTCTGTCTTCTGCGGCTGTTTCTCGATTTCCTTTCTTGCAAGCTCAAGAGCTTCTATCCGTTTGAGTTCATCTGCGGCTTCTTCAAGTCCGAGGTGAGTATATACGTTCATGGTTACGCCAATATCGCTGTGTCCCATCAGATATTGCAGCGTTTTCGGATTCATGCCTGCCCGAGCTTGATTGCTGCAATAAGTATGGCGGCAGACATGAGGCGTTATGTTCGGCATCTGTATCTTGTAAATGCTGTTGTAACGGTCAACCATATTATTAAAACGGTGCTCCCAGTGCATAGCGACAAGTGGCATACCTTTATCATCATAGAACAGGAATCCGCCGTAGCCATCAATGAATTTCTCCACTGTAGGCGGCTCTCTGTCCTCGATTATCGCAGCAAAGCACCTCGCAACGTCCTCATTGATCGGCAGTTTTCTTTTGCCTGCATCAGTTTTTGTGGATTCAACATAGTACTTCATATCCGATGTGCGCTGAAGCTGATGGTCGATATTGATCACCCTGTTTTCCAGATCAATATCATTAAGCGTCAATCCGCAGAACTCCGATATTCTCATACCCGTATGGAACAGGATGTAAACCACCTCATAATATTTGCAGTAACAGTTGTCATCATGTACGAATTTCAAGAACTGTCGCATTTGCTCACGGCTTATCGCTTCTCGTGTAACGCTGTCATTCACCACAACACCCGCAAGCTGAAAACCAAAAGGGTTTTTATTCAGGATGTCGTCATCGACAGCCATCTGAAAAGCAGGACGCAGAACTCCACGCACGGTTTTAACGGTACTGTAGCCTTTTCCAGCATCCTGTAATCTGATAAGGAACAGCTTTGCATCAGATGTTTTGATGTGTCCGATTTTCTTTTCGGCAAAATCCTCCTGATTCAGAAGATTCCGAACAAAGTTGTAATTTGCTCTTGTGCTGGGCTTTACTCCAGTCTTGGTGGAAAGATAACGCTCCACAAGCTCTATGACCGTCATGCTTTGCCTTGTAGGGTCCATCTGAGCATCAAGGTCGTAACCTATTTGCTTTTCAAGTTCCCTCAAAGAAAGGCACGGCTTTTTTCCTGCCGGAAGTCTGTCGGTCGGCTCCAGTTTCCAGCTATAAACGAATTTCGCTTTGCCGTTGACATAATACTTAAACTGATATTTCCCGTCAGCCCTGATGGATTCCCCTGCACGGAGAACCCTGCGTTTTGAGTCCCTTCGCAAATTTCCTCTGATACCCATTATCTGCACCTCCTCAGTTTGGGATGAGTATTCAGATATTTTTCAAAGCCAGCTTTTATAATCAGCTTTCTGCTGCCGTAAAGAACGATAAAGCTGTGTTTCTTTTTCTCACTCAGCAGGCTGTAAAACTTCCTTCTGCTCAGTCCGAAATATTCGATCGTTTCTGTCGGATTTAAAATATCCTTGCTTTCAGGTGTCGCTCTCTTCATCGGTTTTTACCTCACTTTCTGCCGTCCGGCGTAGTCTATATATCCCTCAAAAGGCAGAAAATATCAACTACTTACGGCAAACAAAATAAAACTATATCGTAGAAGTTTTGCAGATAAATTCCTCAAATTTTGTCCTTATTATGAGATATCGGTTTCCGCAGAATACAGAAAAACCTCCAAGATTATCCTCGGCAAGACGGCGCATTTTCTTTGTGCCGATATTGAAATATGTCCCGGCTTCTTTGATGCTGAGAAGATATTTTTCGCTGATTGAAACATCCTTATCGTATTTCTTGACCTCGTTCATAAATCATACCTCCGTTAAAAATATTCGGCAGACACCCACCAAGCGAGATGAGTGTCTGCCTTATCCGTATTACTGATTTTTCATCAGTTCATTGACTTTTGTCTGCACCTTGCCGTAATCATATCCGGCTGAGGTGAGCTTTTGCTTGCGTTCGTCACCGTTACCCCACTTACCCTGAATGACCTCTTTTGCAATCTCGTCCACAGATTTGAGTGTCGGCTTTGCCATAAGCTCATTGACCTTTTTCTGCACAGCATTGTAATCATAACCTGCCGCAGTCAGCTTTTGCTTGCGTTCATCTCCGGCAGCCCACTTTCCGGCAATGACTTCTTTTGCAAGCTCGTCAACCGTTTTCTTCTTAATGGTAGTTGCAGTCGAGGTGGTTTTCTTTGCAACTTTCTTGTACCCGTTATATCCGCCGTTCTTAACAATAGCAGGATAATCAGTGTAGCAATAATCCATGTCTACATTTCCGCTGATGCCGTTGATTCTGCCCTCGGAAGAATACTGCCAGATACCGTATTTGTTCGCTGTGTATGTACAGCGATAGTTATACTGCGCTACCCAGAGTGCATATTTACCAGCAACAGCATTTGATATGTAATTGTTCAGATAGTATGTAGAACAGTACAGTCCTGCAAGATAGCCGTTCTTCTCCAGTTCACCGCAGAATGCCTTAATAACACTATCACAGAAATTCCTGCCCTTAGCAAACTGGCTCTGTTCTTCAAGGTCAAAGTAAATCGGATATTCAAACTTCTTTCCTTTGATAACTTCCATACAAGCCTTAGCCTCTTTTACGGCATCTTCAGCACTATCAGCGTATGAGTACCAATAAGCACCCACATCAAGCCCTGCGGCTTTTGCGTTCCTGTAATTCACTTCAAAACAGTTATCATTCTGCCTTGTTTCCCTGCCATATCCGGCACGGATAATCACAAAGTCAATTCCGCTTGCCTTGACCTTGCCAAAGTCGATATTGCCCTGCCATGATGATACATCAATTCCTTTAATCATTCTTGTTGTCCTCCTTATCTGTTCTGTCGTGCAGCTGCTCTAAGATTTCTTTCAGTTTCTTTGGAATAGGTAATCCCAGATGAGCTGCGTTTTCCAATAGTGATACACCTTCGTTTGAAAGATAGAAGAATATCACCGCCGTCCTGAGTACGCTGCCTGTGCCGATGACCTGCACATCGATGATGTTTGCCACACCGACGAGGGTGAATATTAACACCTTACGGCAGATACCCTTAAAACCGATTTTGCTGTTCAGCCTTTTTTCACTGATAGCGCACATCAGACCTGTGATATAGTCGATGGCAGCAAAAGCCACGAGTGCAATTAAAAGCCCGTCACAGCCGCCGAGAAAATATCCAAGCCATCCGCCCAACACAGTAAAAATAAACTGTATCGTGTACCAGAATTCCTTCATTAAGCATCACGCTCCTTCAAAAAAATGTATGAAAAAAGCGACAGATGACTGCCGCCTGTTTCCGTAATTATTCTTCTTGTATTGTGTAAGTGATTTTCATAGTTTTATCAGCTGTTTTGATAACTGATGTTTCGAGATTATTTATCGTTGCAAGATATGGTGTCCACAGAAATAAGTTCTGCCTTGTAGAGTTTGCATAATATCCGCCAAAACTGAACAGATAAGGTCCGTACTGAAACAGTGGTGTGCTTGTATAAGTCCACGGCGCGCTGTTTGCTTTTCTGAAAACCTTGTCCTCTGTGTTTATGCGGAAGTCAGAACCTACTACCCAGTCACCTAAGTTTGCAAGCCATAGTGAACCGCTGCGATAATAGTCATCATTGCAGCTATACGCCGTTGCAGAACCGAGTGGAATTTCCTTTATATCTGCGGCATTTTCAATGTTTATCTTATACACCTTTGTTTTGTCATTGGACACCATGTAAAGATAACCATTCGTCAAAACACTCTGGACATTTCTCTGAGGATTTCCGTTATAGCCGCCGTGATAGCCGACAGCCTGACAAGTCACACCGTTCAGTGTCATTCTTTCTTCTGTGAATGAAAAGTCCGACTTGTTGATTTTTATCTTTATAATGCTTGCGTTTCCGCTTTTATTACCTCCGCCCCAGAAACCATACCAATAACCGTCTTTACCGTCAAAGAAATCATAGGCACCTTCATTACTGCTCGGATTGCTCATTACAAACATTGTGGGGTTCAGCTTTATCTCAAACAGGACATCATAATTCGTGCCGAGCATCGTATCATTCAGACCTACAGCCGTAAAGCTCATTCTGATTTTCTGAATGATAAGTTCATTGCTCGTATTGATTCCGATAGTCCAGAAATAGTTTTCTTCCGGATTTATCTCAACAGCATTTATATAAGCAGTTCTTGCAATGCCACTGCTATTAGCACTGCGTGATCGCATTGTCCAGAAAAAGCCTGTGCCATTATATCCGTCACCCATATATGCTATTCCTGCCCATTTATGAGTGAGTGCCACACAAGATATAGTACCGTTAGCTTGTGAGGTGGTGAAGTCCCAGACAAAACGATAGCCGTTATCCAGCTTTTTTGTTTCCGTCAGGTTCATACTTCCACGCATAATATTTGTTGTTGAATTGACATCGTTTGACGCATAACCAACACAGGGGTTAGCAGATGGTGCGTAGTATTTATCTGGATCCTCCTCTATGGTATCGGAAAAAAGAAGAATCCCTCCGATAGCATTCCTGCATAACGGGAGCATATTGCCGTTGAGATCATTGGTGTTGCCCTCGATAGTAAAGAGCATACCGTTGATATTATGGCTGAAAAAGTCCGCCATTACATTGGTGACAAGGTTTGTTTCGGTATATTTTTCTTTTGCTCCTGTTCTGACATCAGTCAGTTCAATTTCAGTTATTCCTTTCAAGTGATCACCCCTTTAGTTCAGATAATGTACTGTGATACGGTTCACAAATCCGCCTTCTCTTAATGCAAAGCGTATTTTGTACTGCCTGTCCGCTGCGGCTTCGTTCCAGGCATCCGTGCCGACAGCCTTTACCGATTCACGGTTCATTCCGCTTGTTTCTTCTGACAACATCATCCATCTGCCGTCTGTATACGCTTTCCATGTAATACCGCCGTCAAAGGAAAAAGCGAATAAAGTGTTATCGTCGGAATCAATCTCCACGCTTTCTATGCCCAATATCGTGCTGTCATTCATTTCTGTATTTTTTGAATAAACAAGCTGCACAGGCGGCACAGCACTTATTTTCGCACTGATCGGCGGCAGGTCAATATCGGCATCCTGCCAATGATAAAGAGTAGGATTGACAAGCCGTGAGATAATAACGTCTCTCGGAAAATCATTAAATCCGTACTGTCTGAAAACTGACGCAGAAAGTCTGTTTATCGGTATTTCCTCAAGATAAGATTCTGTATCAAAAACAAGTCCTTCATCCTCATACAAAAATTTTCCAAAGCCGTTGTTCAGATAGGTGCTTTCTGAGATTGTATTGTAAAAGCAAGCTCGCACGTTTTCATCAACACAGGGTACAAAATGCAGCTTTTGCTCCTCGCCCTGCCAAAGGTCAATGCCGTAAACAGTACCACGGAAATATCTGCTGTCCAGCTTTTCGGCTGTGTTTATTGTGCCGATAACCAGTTCGCATGATGATGTAAACTCTGCATCCTCAAAGCTCATTATTGCTATACCATCACGCTTCAAGCCCTCGGCTGACAGTTCCAGGTTTATTGGTACATCGTTATAATCATCGACTTCCTCTGTAATACTTTGACCGCCGTAAACACAGGTAATGTGCTTACTGTCAGTCAGGAATACACCGAACATATCCGTTTTATCGCTTGTCCTCGCACCGAACAGAGCAGCGTTGCCGAAGGTAGTCGTTTTGAAGGAAACAGATAACCGCATATCATTTCCGGGCATAAGACCTGTACGGATACATTGTCCACGGTTAAAGATAATTGAATCGACAAAGGCTTTATTGTGCATCAGCCGATAGAATTTTCCGTCCTTGTCCGAAAGCAGATATTTGCTGTCAAAGGGCGGCATCAAATCTATCAGCTTGTATTCAATATCAAACTGCTTTCCGTTATCGTCTTTGTGTAAAAAGGTTATGTACTGCTGCTGCGTTACTGAAACAGTAAAGTCCTTGTTTGTGCTGCCGTTCACTCTGTTTGTTCCAAGATACCCTGCGGCATTTGGTGCTTTGATAATATTCAGCAGCATATCTCCTGTATCAAAGAAAAACCACTCGTAATAAAGACGCACATCTTCACTTGTATTATTGTACTGTGCATATCCTTCCCAGCGTAATTTCAGAAACTTATATGTGCCGTAGATTTCTCCCTCCTCACGATAAAAGCTGTACATTGCGGCATCTCTGCGACAGACAAGCAGATGCTCGGCATTAGTTCCAAGTCCAATAAAGCTGTTTCCGCTGACGAAAATATTTGATATGAGAGTGTTATTGAATTTGAACCAGTCAACACCTACAAACTGCATCGTATCATCATCGTGACGGCTGTTATTAACAAGGCACTCCATATTTTCTGTTGTATTGAGCATCGCATCAAGTGAGTTATAGTTAGCCATTCATCTTCACCTCCAGACTGTCAATTCTCGCAAACTGCTCTGTATTTATATCGATACGACTCATCCTGCCCTCGTCAATAGGCACTTCAAAATTCGTAAAGCTGTAATCGGTTTGAAATTCAAAGGTGGTTTCAGACCTTACATAATCACGATTAAAAGTCATTTCATTGCGGTCAGCAGGTTCTATTGTTTCAGTAACAACAACAGGGTTCATCTGAGGCTCTGCGATAAAGCGTAGTGCTGTCAAACGACCAAAACGAGCGGGAGTAAAGGTATCAACAAGTCCTATAGATTCAGGTACTTCCGTATAAGGCTCAACAATATCGATTGCTTTTCTGAATGACAAGCTGCCAACATCAGCAACGGGTACAAACTTCTCCTCAAACGACAGACGACCGTCCCATACATTTCCGGCACTGAGTCCCTGACCGCTGATAGTACAAAGAGCCTGCATACGGTCAATAAAGCCGGAGCCATTTGTAACGGACAGTCTGACTTTGAATGTGTTATATGCATTTGCATCAAGCTTTGATATCGGATAGTAAAGATTGAGGATATGCTTACCACTTTGCCATGTTTCAATGGGGTAATAGGTATTGATGACATTATCGTTGATAACATAAGTTACTTTCAGCGTTGCCCTGCCATCCTCGTTCCACAGCATAACAATGTCTTTTTCATTTACCTTTGCTGTCGCTGTTTTTTGTACCTCGTCTGCCGTAATGTCGATAAGGATACTGCCGTGAAACTCAGCATCTGTATCGTCCTGAGATGCAAATTCAAGACTGACGATCTCCGCATCATTTTCGCCGACCGTAAACGGAGAAGAATTCATATATGAATGAACAGTTATTTTGCCGACCTCAACGGAATTGAGAAGTCCTGCTATGTTTTTATCATTCTTGCTTTTCGCTTGTGAAAGCCGGGGGTTTTTACCGACACATTTCAGCGTTGTTTTGCCGTTGATTTTCACCGTCATTCCGGTTATGGCGGCAATTTGCGTATCGTCAGCGTGACCGCCGGAAAAGGAAATGACATCTCCGATATCAAGTGCAGGATTGCCGATTGTTTCAGAATCAAATGGAACATACCGCACCTTTGAGATGTCGTTCAGAATATTGCGTATTATCTTTTCTCTAGTATCACGCAAACCGAATTGTAATAGAGGATTTACACCGAGATTCATTGTCAGCCCATCATCGGGAGTGAGGGCATAGTATTCAGCTGTAGTTGTTTTCTGATTGGTGGAGTTTACTGCTGTGTATCGGGTAATAAAATCAGAAAAGCTGCTCGAAAAACGCTGCCGATCTGTTATACTAAGAACAGGATTATCACCATATTTTCGTAGCTCAAGTTGTCCTTGACGGTTTATCTGACAGTAGCATCCGAGAACCTGTGCAGTATAGAAAAGCAGGTCACGCCAGCTTTCAATATCGTTTTCACCGTAGATGCCATAGATGAATTTACCGTTCGGCATAGCTTCAATATCGGCTCTGGTGTGTGCGAAAGGCACTCTGCAATTCTCACAAGCAAGAGAGAAAAAGTCAAAAGGAGTGCCGGAAGAAAGTGTATTTTTGAAGCTCTTTTCAAAGTTCAGCATACAGTCATAGGCTTTTATTTCGAGCGTTTTGACACTCCTGTTTGCTTCGCTTATCTCGAATATTCCCATAGGTATTTCTTCAAAATGACCGCCGACATCAAGATGAAACGAAATGGTTATCGTACCATCCTCCAAGCTGTACCTGTCAATATCGGTGAAAAGAGATATACCCATCTCAGCGGCATAAACTGTACCAAGCTCTATCTCCGTATTGCCGCAGCATTGACAGGTAATGTATCCGCTGCCCTTGACAATATCTTTGTTTTCAAAGGTGTACTTTTGTCCTTTTTTCGTTGTGATTTCACCAGTCCAGAAATAACTTCTACTGTTGCTCTGGATAGCTTTTATGAAATCATCTGATACAGGGTACATTGGTTTCCTCCTTTCATGTAATATATTTAATACTCTTTCAAAGTAAAATCTACCGTCCACAATCCCTTATAACTCGTATCCTGCTCTAACTTTGCTTTAAAGCCGTCAATATACATTTCAGTATCCTTCAGGGATAAAGTGTCCGTATCAAAATACTCTACTGTCAGCTTGTTTTGTTTTGACCAGAAAGTCATTTTTTTCAGCCACAAAGCTGTCACTGTAAACGATACTGAAATATCGACAACACCCTGACGCACAACATCACGCTGTCTTGTTCCGGCTTCTGTTTCACCGCCGGAATCGGATTCCACGGAGGAAAGCGACAAATCGTAGGAATCGGGATACGGTAAAAGTTCACCGTTTATTTTCAGATATTCTGTAAATGCCATGCTACCTTCCTCCGCTTCTCAGATTTGCTCTTTGCTGAGCATTAACGATAATTTCATCGAGCATAGTGCCGCCGACATACACCGGGATAACAATGTCACCGCTACCACCCACAGTGCTGCCTTTAGGAAAAGCCGCTTTTATCGCAGTTATCAGTTCAGTGAGGTCCGTTTGAGATACACCGCCATCTGAAGCAGTAGCTGTGACTTCTGCATGAGGACTGACGACCATATCCGCAGATACATTTTTTATTGCAGATTTAATCATCCCTCTGCTGTTCTCGATGCCTTTAGCAAGCCCCTTCATGAAGTCCGGCATCCAGCTTTCATAATCGGTAAGAGGACCCTCGTCCGGCACGGAAAAGTGCAGGAACGACCGTATCTTATCAGCAACACTTGATACAGCGTTGCCGACTGCACCGATGCAGCTTTTAATGCCGTTGACGATACCCATCACCATATCCTTGCCCCAGTTGAAAGCCTGAGATGCAAGCCCTGTGATATGATCTTTTACATTTGCAAATCCATTTTTGACGGCATTAAAGATATTTGACATCGTATTTTTGATGCCGGAAAAGATGTTATTGAAAGCTGTAGAAACGGTTGACTTAATGTTGTTGACATCACCCGAAACAAGAGATTTTATTACATTCCACACATTCGTCAGGATATTTTTGATATTGTCCATAATGGAAGTAATGATCGTTTTTATCGTATTGAAAACAGAGGATATAACACCCTTTATCGCATTGACAACCGAGGTAACAGCATTTTTTATGGTGTTCCACGCATTAGTGATAAATGTCTGAATTCCAGTTACGATTGTCGTAATAACCGTCTTTATCGTATTCCACACGGCAGAAATAACTGTGTGGATGGCGTTCATCACGGTAGTAATAACCGTTTTGATCGCATTCCAAGCTGTAGTCAGGAAGGTCTTTATAGCATTAACGACCGTCATAAATGTGTTTTTAATGGTGTTCCAGATCGTAGTGAAAAAGGTAGAGATCGCAGTCCAGACCGTCACCGCAGCGGTCTTTATGCTATTGAGTATGCCGTTGAAAAATGTACATATCCCGTTCCAGATATTACTGAAAAACTCACTTACAGCATTCCACAGGTCATCCCAAGATATGCCGAACCAACTGAGAAATACCTCAAAAATACCTTTGAATACATTCAGAATATTTTTTATGTTATTTACAAGGAAGTTCCATGCAGCCATAAAAATACCCTTGACACCTTCCCAAACCTGCTCCCAGTTCCCGGTAAAGATTCCGATAAAAATATCAAGTATTGCCGTTATCATATCAAGCGAATAGGACAGCATATTGCTGATATACTGAAACGCTCCTTCAAGCACGGGAGCAAGAAAGGAACACACGGTATCCCATACTGTCATTATCACTTCGCCTATATCTTTGAAGTTGAAACCGAGTGCATTT
>Ga0326512_10004340_pt1 | contig 10301 bp, 4 predicted proteins | sample 1_2617_0518_D_FD_203652 | JGI IMG/M metagenome (GOLD analysis project Ga0326512, IMG submission 203652) | Bovine rumen microbial communities from UC Davis, California, United States - 1_2617_0518 | ecosystem: Host-associated > Mammals > Digestive system > Stomach > Rumen | place: USA: California...
ATTCAGGATTGTACTTTGTGTATCCAAGATCCCGAAGTTCGTCATACGGTATCCTAAAGTCCAGTATCTTCGACTTCTGTCCAAATCCTTTTTGTTTATTGGCAACGCCCTTTGCAACCGTATTCCATCTTGCAAGAAATACCCTGTTCTTCGATATTTCATTGCTTCCTTTTACTTTAGACGTATATGTGTCTGGAGCCAACGATTTCGAAGTGAGCAGTCCGTTATCGAGAATACCCTGGACATTTTCTTCGGGAGTAGCGTGCTTCAATCTCTCCATGCCAGTCAATGCACTCAGTATATGGTCTTTCAACGTGTAGGCGGAATATGTCTGCACTGCCGGAAGGAAGATCCCATTCTTATTTTTTCTGCTGGCAATGGCCGGCTCTTCAAATTTTATAGGCAAGGCATTCTTACTCTTTGGTGTCTTTTCAACACCGGCAAGCTTCAAAAGTCCTCTGAAGTCCATAATGGTTTGCGGTTTATGAAAAGCTGCGGTTTTATTTAACCATGGCAAATTCGGCTGCTTTCGATAATCAATCAGACTGCTATAAGAACTGTAAGACTTACCGTCTTGATCATACCACTTGCCGTCAAGGCCACGGAAACTGGCCGGATCACCTTTTCTCCACAAATACTTAGAATCGGGATTGATCTCGTTCACATACTTGTCGAGATCTGCCATATTTTGTTTCCATATACGCAACCTAAGAAACGGATCTCTACTGTATGGACTCCATTTCTCCCTTCTGTTCAGAAAAAACCGATTTTTATCGTCCTCGTCGCGCCACTTCTCGAAAGCCTCCCATTCCGCCCTGGCATCAGCCGAAGCATCTAGATCATTTATGCCATGCTTTGTCCATTCCAAAAAACCAGGATGACTTTTATTATATTCCAACCTTTCGTCAAGGTCGGCGAAAAGAGACTGTGCTTCTTGCGGTTTCATCAGTAATGGAACTCCTCGCCCTTGTGGCCTGGCGTACCCCACTGCCCGAGCGTCACTCCCTTGGCGACAGCCGGATACGGATTGATGCCCTGCGAATTCGACTCCGCGCCTCTCTGCACGTCTTCTATGAGCCTCTTGCCGATGTACGTGGTGGCAAGCCTTCCCATCCAGTCGTCGGTCTGGCCGGTTGTTTCCACTACCGACTTCATCTCGGGCCTTACGCCTACAGGCTGGTCGTTGTAGAGGACCGAAGGCACCTTGAACTTGTTCAGTTCGTCGGCAACCCTCTTGGTTATCCTGGTTCCGATCGTGTAATGCAGCGCAGGCTGCTCGAGATACTTTCCGATCGCCTTGTTCGGCGCAGCCTGCACGGAGTTGGCACGAGGCTTGTATCCCCATGCCCATCTCGCGTACGACACGTTGTCGCCTGGAAGCATCTGGCCTTCCGAATCCTGGTCCTCGACTACGACGTTGTTGATGAGAGCCTTCGCGACGGCCTCTACGTTGCGCCTGTTCGTCTTGTACCCTGAATCCCTGTACGCCTTGGTGAACCTCTCGGTGAAATACCTTCTTCCCTCGCCGATCCCCTTTAGACGGACGGCGTCGGCCGGAGAGATGACGCCGTCCGACAGCTGGTCCCCGGCCTCCACCTCCTGCCCTTCCTTTACAAGGAGATCGTATCCGGAAGGAACGTAGTGCCTCTGGTCGTTCACATAGACGTACTCGCCTCCCTGCGGAGCCTTCTCGATCTTCTCTACCCTTCCGTCGATCTCGGAAACGGTAGCCTTGTCCCGGTAGACCTCCGGAACCGTTGCCATGCGCTTCAGCATGTCGAACCCGGAATAACCGACGCCCTGCTGCTTCTTTCCGGAGTGCTTCATGTTGAGACCGCCCTGTGCGATCCTTTCGGCAAGTGCAGAAGCGGAATTTAATCCGAGGTTGTAGCCGATCTCCGGGAACTTGCCGTTCTCGCGTATTCCTGCGCAATGGGAGCACACTCCATTCTTCGCATTGCACGTCGTAGGTGAACGAACCGAAATGTCGTCCACCTTCTTGGCCTTCAAATCGGAAAGAACCGACTTCGTTATGACGGTTCCTGCATCGTATCCGCCGGCGGGAGACGCAAGAACTGCTCCAACGTTGTCCGGATCGTCGGCCTTCACCGGAAGTCCGTTCGGCGTACCGCAGTCGTCCTCGGTGACCACCTGCTCGATGGAGGCGGAGTTGAAAAGCTTTCCAAGCTCTCCGGCCCTTGCCGTTGCAAACTTGGTCGATATGACGGACGCCCTTGCACCGTAAAGGCTTGCCCAGAATTCCGACGGCGACAACCCGTCGGCGTAGCTGTGACGGATAAAAAGAGGAATCGTCTTCCCGGACGCATCCTGGTAGACGCCCGGGGTGTTGATCATGGCGGACAGCTGGTCCTCGTTGCCTCTGGCCTTCGACTTGACCTGCAGGGCAAAGCTGTTGTTCGCCTTCAACGCAGAGGCGTACGCATCCTTCTTCGTCTGTGCATACAGCTTGCTGTAGACGTCGGAGAGAAGATTCCTCTTCTGCTCGTCGGTCATTGTCTTGTCGGCGTAGATGCGATCCTCGACCTTGTCGAGCTCCTTGTACATGCCGGACCTGTCGAACGGAGGCGCAATATCGGAAAGCCTCAGCGTGGTGCCTTCCTCGAACGCGGCCTTGTTGCCGATCCTCATGAGCTTTGACGCAACCTCGTTATACCTGTCTGGATCGTTGCGGATTATCTCCTCGAGAAGCGAATTCAACTCGCTGTCGCCAAGCGTGCGCTCGTAGTTCCGGTATTTCTCCGGAAGAGCCTCGTTGACGATGATCTGGCCGATTGTGGTTGCCATTACTTGTGCAGAATCTCGATCGGGTCGTTTGGCCCAAGTTCTCCCCTGGCATAGGCGGTCTTCGCCTCAGCTACGGTATTGAACACCCTTACGGGCTTTTGCGCCATCTCTTTCGTAAGGGCGTACAACCCGAAGATCTGCTCCTTGCTAGGCGTATGCCTGGCCGACTTGAGATCGGTAAGTGACGTCAGGTTCTTCGAGGGAAGCATCTTCTCGTACGCCTGCTGCACGGCCTTATCGCTAGCCGGCACGTGCGCATTCATCTGGTCGCCGTCGAAGTCGGCTGTGAACGACGCCGTAATGAGCGGACACACCTTGATGGTGCTTCCTTCGGTAAGGAACGGCCTGAACGCCGTGAAGTTGAACTTGTGCCAGGTTGGCGCACGGTCGAGGATCACCGGACGCTTCTCCATCTCCTTCATGAGAACGCTGCGGGCCGTGTTGTCCCTGTCCGCGATCATCTTGGTCGCCACTGCCGCCGGGTATCCGTTCCTGGCGAGCGATCTCATGACGAACGGCTTGTATATGGGCCACGCCATGTCCTCCGGAATCCCGCACTGGTCCATGTCGAGGTTTGGATCGGGCGTGATCACGCCGCGCGAAACGCCTTCTACGGTCTTCGACAGAACCTTGTTCTGGTACATTCCGAACTTCGGCCTGGAGCCAATGACCTGCCTGATGGCGCCCTTGACGCCCTTCGCGGCGTTCTCCGGCGTTATAGGCTCGCCAAGACCGTACGCGGCCTTGACGGAGTTGTAGATGTCCAGCCTTTCGTCGGCAAGCCCTTCGTCGGAAAGGTCCTTCTTCAGCTCGACGAAATGGTTCGCGTTCTCGATGACGTCCTTGTAGAGCTTGTTGAGGTCGGATGTAAGGGCGACGTCACCCATCTTCGACACCGGACGGAAGATCGGAGGAATTACGGGAACCTTGGAGATCATCCAATCCTGCGGCTTCAGACCCTGCTGCTTCGCAGCGGTCAGGTAGCGATACACCTTGACGGCATCGTCCCTCTTCTGCCCTCTGAACGTGGATACTCCCCTGGAAGCCTCCTCGATCCTCTTGTCGACGTCGATCTTCGACAAGGCGGATTTCAACGCTTCGCCTCCGGTCTTTCCGTCGAGCTTCTCGCGTCCTGCGAGGATGTCCTCCATCTTCGACGTGGTAATGCCGAGAAGACGGCGGATGGGCTCCTCCATGATCGGATTCGGCACAGGCTCCGGAAGCTGTATCATCGACCACTTGTTTCCTGCCATGCCTCCGGTCTTTCCAAGGTCGAACAGACCTCCCTTGACGGGCTCGAAGTCGGAATCGACCATCTCGGCGGACGTTATAACACGGTCTCCCGCCATCTTCTCGACGTCCTTGTCGGTCTGCGGCATGATCTTGGTGATGGACCCCTTCTCCGTGACATTGATGCCGCCTGCGCGAAGCGTGTTCAGGAACTTCTTGTAGATGAACGGGACTTCCGGTTCCGGAACCGGGATTCCGAGCTGCATCGCCCTCCAGTAGTCGTCGTTCCTGGTGCCCCTGATCACCTGCGTGTCCTTGATGACGTCCGGAACGTTGTGGGCGAGCATTCCCCACAGATCCATTCCGGAGCTCTTCTTGGCGCCTTCCTCGCCGCCCTTGGCAGGCTGCTCGTCCTGTGTGAATGCGCCCTCTGCCCCCCTGGCCGAAACCTTCTTTTCGGCGAGATGGTGGAAAGCGTGCATGTACATCCAACCATCGCCGACATTCTTGATCGTCTTCCCGGTTACCGGGTCGAACACATCTGTCGACTCCTTCACGCCAGCCTTGTCCATCTGGGCCTTCGTCCACTGGTACCATCCTTCCGGAGGCGGCAGCTGAGGTATCCTTACCTGCTTCCCCGTGGCCTTGGCAACCTTTCCAAGATACAGCTCCATGAGCTGGTTCGGCGCAGTCCTGGACAGGAATCCCATGGGGTTCACGAGAACGTCGTACGGCTCGTTCGTTACGGCGTCGCGAGGCATCTTGTCCTGCGGAATGATCGTACCGACAACGCCCTTCAGTCCGGAGAACGGAGACAGCTTGTCCCCAACCCTGACAGGAGGCTGCGCATGCACGTTCACCTTGGCGCCGGACGTGGTCTTGACCGCGTCGACGACCGTGCCCTCGTAATCGTGCTCCCAGGTCTCGGATCTGTCGGTATACGAATTGCGAAGCGCCTTGGAGAGCTTTCCAAGGGCCTTGTCTGACGACGTAAGAACCTTGGGACCGAGCGACAGAACGATCGGATCTCCCCTGTGCAGGACTGTTCCGGGCTTTACGATTCCGTTCTCGTCCAGCGTCTCGACCTGTTCCTTCGTAAACTTCGAAGGGAATGCCGAGATGTACTTGTTCTTCCCCAGCTGTACGCCGTTCCTTGCCTCGTGGTCGAAGCTGTACAGACGGTCCGTGGCCAGCTTCTTTGCAGCGTTCTCGCTGATCGTCCATGCGTCCTCGTACGAGTATCCGTTCCACGGAAGGATGGCGGCACGAAGGTTCTGGCCCATGTTGATCGCGCCCGTCTTCGCGTCCGTAAAGTTCGAATGGGCGATCATGTCGCCCGCCTTTACGGACTGTCCTACCTTGACGGACGGAAAATAGCTGATCGCGGACAGACGGTTGAACGGAACGTTCTTCGTAAGTTCGATCTTCTTCGTCCTGCCTTCATTATCCTTGATCGTGACCGTATCGTCGTCGACCTTGGTCACTACGCCGTCCACGTCGGACTTCAGCGTACCGACCTTCCTTCCGTAATACTCGGACCAGGTCGTCTTCCCGTCCGGCATGAGCGAGTCGACGAGCGGAAGCTCGCCCTTGGCCTGGGGAAGATACTGCGACCAGAACTTCGAACCGTAGAACTGCCTTGTCGGCTGCACGCCGGTCGGCATCAGGTTCATGTTCGTGTTCGAAGTGATCATGTGCCCGTACGAAGGAACGGTATACCTGACCTCGTTTCGAGGAACCCTCTGGGGTATGCCGTCCTTGATCGCGATGACATACGGCTTCGTCATGTCCTGTCCGGGGAACGCAACGAGCCTGTCGGATGCGGTCGCTATGTCGACGTACGTCTTCTTACCGGTCTGGTTGTCGATGAACTCGCCGTACAGCTTATTGTCCCTTCCAAGGAACGTATTGTATGCGGCACGGACGTCGATGCCGATGGCCTCCGACTCTGGACCCGAGTTCATGTCGACGAATCCTAGGTAGTCGCCTTGTACGTCGCGAGCCTCCATCGTCACGGCGTCCTTGGATCCAATTCCGCCAAGACCGAACTTTGAAATCCTGTTCATCTGCTCCAGGGTCGAGAGCGGATTCGCCTCCTCTCCGGGCATCGCGAGGCCCGATCCGTTGATGATCGTGTCCACCCATGGATTGAGAGCGTTGCGCTGGATCGACTTCAGATTTCCGTTTCTCCTGGCCTTGTACAGAAGCGTATTGGCAAGCCTTCCGGCATTCTTCTCGATACGCTCTCTGAAGTAGTCCTCGACCCCGTAGAACTTGGAGAATCTAGGACTGTCGCGATTGTCCGGCTTCTCGTCTCCCCTGGAGATGTTCAGAAGCTTCTGCGACGCACGGAGCAGCAGTTCCGGTGTGACGTGGTCCACGTTTCTAAGGCCCATCGTCCTCTCGACGACCTCGGGATCCACCTCGTAGCCTGCAATGGCGTCCTTCACGAACTGTATCTTGTCCGCCTGGTTTGCGTTCTTGTCTGCCTTGTATCCGGCCATCCTGGCATACAGCTTGTTCCAGGCCTGCGGATCCGCCTTCTGCGCGTTCGCGGCCGTAACATCGGCGCCCCAGTGCTTTATGATCGTCTTGTCGTCCACGCCGAGGCCGCGAAGCACCTGGTACAGCGGAACCTGCCCCTGTCCGGTCTGGAGCGTCATCACGCCGGTCTCCTGGTTGAGGCCGAAGTGGAACCCGTGCCCCGTGCCGGGCTTGATGTTGAACTGCGTCTCGTACTCGCCGTTCGACTTGCGCCTGGCATAGACGCCAGGACGAAGCCTCGACTGCGAAATGATCGTGTATTCGGATCCGTTGTTGATTACGGTTCCGCGATCGGTCCAGTACGGAACCTGCATGACGGAGTCCTTGCGCTCGTCGAGAACCTTTCCGGTCTTTTTGTCGGTGAGCCTCCAGGTCCCAACGAGGTTAGTTCGAAGATTGCGGTTCTTCAGCAGGGCGTCCTTCTGCTGCTTCAATGTGAACTCCTGCGGTCCGTCGTATTTGACATCCAGCAGCTCGAGCTTGAAATTGTCGTCCTCGACCGGAAAGCGCTTCTGCATGGCGGAAAGAACATCGTCGTAGATGTTCTTCCTCGCCGCCTTCGCGTCGTCGAACGCTCTCATCCCGGAAGGTGGCATTACCTATGAGCCCTCTCGTATGTTCCGGTGTTGTAGTTCCAGCCGTACCTCGGCTGTGCCTCCTGATGCACGCGATTCTGAGCGGCTTGGCTCTGCTGCTGCCTCGCCTTGGCTTCAGCCTCCCTTGCAGCCATGCCTTCGTTGAGCCACTCGCGAATCATGTTGCCCCTCTCCTGAGGCTTCATCGATTCCCACTCGCTTCTTGGAACTTCCCTGTCCTGCGCTACCGTGAACGCGGTATTCACGCCAAGATCCGTGGCCGGCATGCCTATACGGTAGAATCTGCTTGCGGAAATAGGCTTGACCACTTTGTATGCCTTGCCAAGCCTCTGCATGGCGTTGGCTGCCGTAACGCCTTTCCTCGCTGCCGCTGCAGCTCTAATGGCGCCTGCACCGGCATGCCCTGCTTCCCCGAGACCGAACCAATCACCGAATATGGACAGGCCATCCACTATGCCTGTCCCCAGTCCTACGGCCGTATTCCACAGCCCGCTTCCGATATGGCCCTTCTTGAAATCGCCGTAAGCGTCTCGAAGCATAAAGCCGGATCCGACAAAAGGAATGAAATACGGAGCGGCATTCGTAACGACCTGAGCTCCGTTCTCGGCAGTGTCAAGACCCCCAAGATAACTGGCCTGCTTTCGCAGACCAGCATCTACAAGCCTCTCCAATGCCTCCAGGTTCCTCATAGACTGCTGTACTCTTTCATGTACTCCTCAAGAGCATCACGGATCATATTTCCACGCTGGTCCGGGGTAAGATCGTTCCAGTTTCCTGATCCCTGCGCCCTCTTAGCATCGGACGTGATCTTCTCGTACTCGTTGGCATTCGGAATCTTAGGTCCATTACCTGGTCCTACACCGGCCATCTGCGCAGCGAAATCGGCAAACAAAAGATTGTCCGAATTCCTGGCAAGCATGCCAACAGGCCCACGCATGGTTCTTGCGCGCTCGAACGGACGAACCAATCCGTTGAAATATCCTCCGGGGAAATGCCTGAGGAATGGCATAAACAGGGCTGCGCGGCCGAAGTTCATCGCGGCCGCACCGTAATTGCCCTCCCTCAGGTTGTCGACTCCTTCCCCGGCATCCTGCGCGATGAAGAACGGATCCGCTGCAGCAAGAGCCTTTCCGCCATACCGACGAAGCCTGGATGCACCTTCCAATCCTCCATCGTGGAGCTTGGGGGTTAAATTTCGAAGAGCTCTAAGATGATTTTCAGCCGCTACTCTTTCCGGTCCGCTAAGTCCTCTTGCGCGCTGCTCAAGATTCGAAGTGAGATTTTTTACTATATTCTCTCGACTCCTTGCAATATACCCGGATTCTCCACCTCTCATTTCCTTCCTAAGAGCCCTCATCTCCTTGAGATGCTCTTTAGGCATTCTGGATCTACCGGCTGACGCGAACTCGTGCTCTAGTTCTGCAAGTCTGTTGGCCTTGACGTTTGCGGCGCTTCTCGCCCACCTAAACTGGGCCATCGCCTCGGGATCGGTCCTCAGCGCACCGACGACGTCCGCCGCCTGCCTTGCCTTCGCGGTCTGCCTCGCGGTCCTGAAGTAGTCCGGCATCCCCTTGATGCCGGCCTTCGCAGCAGCGGCTCCGTGCGCTACACCCTTTCCTGCCCTAAGGAATGCATCCAGGACCTTTGCTCCAAGACGTCCGAGTCCGGCTGCCTGCTTCTCGTTCATGCCGATGCCTCCAGAGCGGCCGCAAGCTGCTTTCTGTACTGGGCGGGGATCACGTCGTTCAGATCTTCAGAGAACGTGACCACCACCTTCTTGTTCTTGTCGGACTTACTGCGCTTCTTCTTTCCGGTCTTGGAGTCCTCCTCGTCCTTAAGCCTCTGGATCGCGGCTAGAATCTCCTTGTTCGTGTTGTCCTTCACGTTCTTGACTCTCGAACTCCACGTTACATAGTCTCCAAGGACCGACGCAAGCTTCTGCTGTTCAATCGGCGACCACCCCTCCGGAGAGAAGTTGTATTTCGAGACTATGTCGTTGATCCTGCTGCCGTCGACGCCAAGGGACGCAAGGGACTGTCTCGCGACCTGCCTGCGCCCGAAGTTGGTATTAGTCGCCATCCACGATAGAAGCTTCTTGAACAGAGATCCAATGAACGGAACGGACGCCAATGTCGACTTCCATCCAGACCCGTTCTCGAGGTTCCGAATCTGCTGATCGGCCTTCAGCCTAACGAGGTCCTGGTTGTTCTTCTGTCCGAGAAGCCTGAACCATTCCTCCGGATCGTTCCTTGCCATGTTCATGACATGGGAGCGTATTGCCGCGGAATGCGCCTCGGGGTTCCTCTGGTACGCCGCCATAGCCGGGCCGTACTTCGCAAGGATCGACATCGGGATCCTGAAATCGCTCTCCGGCCTCTCGAGACCCTGCTGCTTCGCATACTGGTCGAGGATGAACTGCTTTCCTCCCTCCACCTTCGACAGGTCGTCGAGCCACTTGTATTCGCCGTAGTGCGACACCGATCCGCCGTCTTCGGCCGTCTTTATCGGAAGCGAATCGGCTATGCAATCCTTGAAGATGCCAACCGTGGCCAGCATCTGCTCGGGCTCGATCTCGAACTCGGACGATCCGGCCTTGAACAGGATCCTGGTCTTGTGCTCCGGCTCCTCCTCCTTCTTGGAGAACCTGTCCTCGAGGAGCTTCTTGACGATGTATGCGGCGCCTCCGGCCGCAAGAACGTACGACGCCAGCGCCGCTCCCGTCAGGTTCCTGGTGGTCTGCGACACCATCTTGGGTCCGCTCACGATATCCGTGATGATTCCGGCGGACTTCTCGAACTCAGCCACGGAATCGTCGCCGATCATGAACAGCCTGGAGAACGGAGAATCGTCTCCGGCCTCGCTCTTCTTGAGAAGCTCGACGTACTCCCTCTGCGCGGCGTCGACCTGCCTCTGCAATCTGTTCTGCTCAAGCTTCTGCGCCAGCTTGCTGATCGTCATGTACCCGAGGGCCGATCCGCCTAGTACGGCGAGTATGTTTCCGGCCTGCGTCACGGGTCCTTCGAATAGGGCCTGCTTCTCCGACATAGACGAATCGATGCTTGTATACTGACCGTTCGCCTTTCTCGGCTGCGACGACGTCGGCTTGATTTCGCTGGATACGACGGC
>Ga0326512_10004341_pt1 | contig 10298 bp, 15 predicted proteins | sample 1_2617_0518_D_FD_203652 | JGI IMG/M metagenome (GOLD analysis project Ga0326512, IMG submission 203652) | Bovine rumen microbial communities from UC Davis, California, United States - 1_2617_0518 | ecosystem: Host-associated > Mammals > Digestive system > Stomach > Rumen | place: USA...
TGTCCATGCCGACGTAGATGGGCGAGCTGCCGTCGTCGGCAATCTTCTCGCTCTCGCACTTGCCGATCATCTCGTATGGCAGCAGCACGGAAGTGTTGTCGATGAACTCGCACATGTACTCCTGCGCCCAGATGTCCGGATCGTCCACGCCCGCCTTCAGCTCCTCGATGTCGATGGGCAGCCCCATCCTCACCGCGTCCTCGATCGTCACCTTGTGCTTCGAGTACTTCTCGTTGTGCTCCCAGAGGTCCGCGAACTTATTGCCGCGCCCTTTGGGAGTAGATACAATCCGCAGCTTCTTCTTTCCGGAGAGCGGGTTCGTTATCGACGGGTAGATCGCGGCCCAGATGTCGAAGGGCTTTTCGTGGATCGCAAACTCGTCCAGTACCAGATTCGCCGAATAGCCGCGGGCAGTGTCGGGGTTCGCGGGGATTGCGACGATGCGGGCTCCGTTCGCGAAGCGGATCTCGGCGCGGGAGAGCAGGGCGTTTGCAGAGTCGCGTATCTCGTCATAGCTGTCAACCGTCGCCTTGACGGCCTCCGTCCATTTCTTCGCCTTCTCCATCCACTCGAGCGCCTGGCGCTCCCCGGCGGAGAGGACTACCCACAAATCGGAGTTGCCCTTCGGCTGGGCGTTGCAGTCCAGGACGGACTCGCACGCCGTCGCGAAGCTCTTGCCGGTCTGACGAGACCAAAGCCCGATCTTGAAGCGGCTCTGGTCTTCGACCCACCGCCTCTGATAAGGCATAAGTATCTCGTTCAGGATGTCCATCACTTCATTCCGAAAATTGACTTTATCTTCGCGACGCGCTCGGCGTCCGTGAGCTGCGGCGCGTCCACCGCGCCCTGCACCGCGTTCAGCCGCTTCTCCGCCGCCTCGAACTTCTCGCGGGCCAATTTAAGCTGCTCGTCCTTCGTCGACTGCGCGGCGCTCTTCAGCGCAAGCTCCTGCTCCTTCTGCAGCCGGTCCTTGATCGCCATCGCCGAGTTCACGAACGCCGACGCGGACTTCGCGTCGCCCGTCGTGAGCGCGACGTCCGTGGCAAGCGCCTTGAACGCCTGTATCAGCGCCTCGTCCTTCGTGCACTTGCCGCCGAGCGCGGCCGCCTCCGCCGCAGCGATCGCCGCCTGCCCCATGCGGTGCTCGTGCTCCTCCTCCCGCATCGCAGTCATCCAGGCGTAGAACGCGGTGCGCGACGGACCCTTCTCAAGCCCGAACTCCTTCACGGCCCACGCCGCCGCCTCCTGCCACTGGCAGCGCCGCGCCTTCGAGTAGAGCGCCCAGCTCTGCTCCTCGCTAAGGCCCGCCGCCCAGGAATCTGTCCTTACCTTCGCCATCACAGTCCCTTCAGCGCGTCGCGCCCGGCGGCGGTTATGCCCCACACCTTGTCGTCGATGAGGGTCTTCCAGTTGTCGACAAGCCCGCGGTCCTCAAGGAACACAAGCGCGTCCAGAAATTCGTCCGTCGTGAGGTCGGGACGGTCCATCGCGATCTCCACCTCGTTCTGAAGCGTCTTCTCCTTCAGCCCCGTGTCGATCCTCGCGAGGATCTTCAAAATCGTGACGTTGAGCGATACGTTCTTCATGCCTTCTTCCCTCCGATTGTCGCAGCCTTCGCCGCGTCGCGAATGACGGCGTCCATCATCTCGACCTTCGCCGAGTTGGCGGCGACCTTCTCGATGATCGGGTCCAGACGCCGGTGCAGGTTCTCGCTGCGCTGCTCCGCCCGGGTGTCGATCTCGTCGAGCTTGTTGATGATCGTGCGCGTAGAAGTCTCGATGGTGTCGATGCGCTTGCCGATCGCCGCGCGGTGCTGCTTGCATTCGCCGCAGGTAACGAATGGCCCGACCTGCTGCGTCTCCATTGGCTGCGGGATCTGAGTCTTCCCGAACTTCGCCTTGATCCACGCGCCCACGACCCCGGCTATCGCCGTAACCGCTCCGCCCCCCACAGCGAGATTGACGCCGTCGACTTCCATGTCACTTCACCTCGCAGTCGACACACGCGCCACGATTGCAGCTTCCGTCGGTGCACGCGCCAGTCGTGCAGCTTCCGTCGGTGCATTCGGCTGCGTGTGGATCGCTTGTCGCGCTGTTCCCCGTGGAACTTTCTCCAACTCCAACTTTGGACTCCAACTTCTCACTCGCTATCTTCGCGAGCTGCACCGCCTTCCTCACTTCGCCGCCTGACTTGACGACGCCGAGAGGCGTGACGGTCGAGACGCTTTTCGCCACCTCTGCATCATCCTTTGAGACCGCCGGAGCGACCTCTGCAAACGCCTTGCAGATCGAGCCGATGATGTCCGCCGAGCTTGAGACGGTGTTCGTGCCGACGAGGAAGATGTCGATCTTGTGCGTCTTCACATTTGGCTGGAGCCACGCGGTGTCCTCCTCGTAGTGCGCGGCGAGAGCTTCCTTGTCGCCCGGAATCGAAGTGAGCCGACCCCAGCCGAGCGCGAGCACTTCGGAATAGCCGTTCACGTACATGCCCTTGAGCTCGATGTCGCGCATCTTCTTCTGCGTAGCGCAGCCGGAAAGGAAGTACGCGGTGGCGATGAGCGCGGCGACAAACGCCAGCTGCATTGCGGTGATCTTGAGGTCGGTTTTCATTAGTCCTCCTTTTGTTTGTTGAAATTCCTTCTCTGGGCTTCCGTCCACGCGACCCAGCCGCCCTGGGAGCGGACGAAGTCGTAGAGCGCGGCGGCGGCGAGTCTTGCGCCGTAGCGCCGCCAGTTCCACCACGGATACGCGTCTTCGGCGAGCTTGACGCAGTTGCCCCAGAACTCCATGTTCGCGAAGTTGAAGCCAAACCGCGAACCGTCGCTCACCTGGTAGCGCATGTCGTGGATGAGAGCCGCAGGGGCGAAGAGGTCGAGATAGCCCGACACCTTCTCGCGCAGCTCCGCCGGCATCCACTCCGGGCCGATCCCGTTGTATGCGGCCGCAATCTCCCCATACTCATACGACGACAGAAAATCCAGACCGTCGAGGTCGGCTGCCTTCGCACGCTCAATCAAGCTGTCTATCTTTTCCTTCTCCATCGTTTTACACTTTACACTTTCAACTTTACACTCTCAAAAGCGCCCCGTATCGCCGGGGCCACGCGCTCAGGAGGGGAGAACCCATGATCTGCCCAACGCCGCGAATTGTACACTATATGCAAGACGCGGGAAACTGAACGCGGGACACGGGACGCAAAACACGCAAAAATCACACCCGTATCACACTTCACAAGGTTCACACTACAACTAAATTACCGCGGTAATTTAGTTTCGTTTGCAGGGTGTTTCAAGGCAAAAAAAGACCCCCTGCAAGCGGTTTGCAAGGGGCCTTTTTCGTGACGTCACGAAAATGATGAACGCGGCAAAATAGCCGCGCGCGGCACATCTGCCGCGCTACTTTGCGAAGATTTTACGAAAATTCTCTGCGGCTTTTTTGTAAGGGCACTTTGAACATGCTGGCATTTCGCCCGGCGCGGCAGATTCGCCGCGCACCGTGCGTAGCGCGGCAGATTCGCCGCGCTCAATTCCAAGCAACCAGTCTGCCGAGCATGAATGTACTCGACAGATGCGTTCGAGGATTTCTACACTAGGTGCATTCTTGCCGCTTTCATACTTGGCATATTGCACACGGTTTACTTCAATAGAAGCCGCGAATGAGGCCTGTGATTCAGGCCCCCGTAGCTCTTTTAGCTTTGTAGCAAATATGCTCATAAGACTCTTGTTGCAAAATTACTTCACCCCATTGACAGCCAGTAGCAGATTTGCTACAATACTCGCGTTGACCGTTCAAAGGACATAAACATTATATCAAAAATCAGGAGGGCACGATGGAGCTACAGCAACAGAAGAGACGATACACGCGGCGGACGTGCGCGGCATTTACCGGCCCCGTACACCGCACGACCGAGATTCGCGGTCTGGGCGCGGCGGCGCGCAGGTGCGGCTGCTCGCACACTCACCTTCGCAAGGTGCTCGAGGGCGAGCGCCGTCCGTCGGCGGAACTGGAGCGCAGGATGCGCCGCCTCGGCCTCAAGCCAGGCGAGCTCGCGAAGGAGGGGAAGTGAGATGAAGTACCGCACGATACACGAAGAACACTGGAAGGGAACATTCTATGCGACGGTCGAATGTTCCAACTGCGGGCAGCAGCTGCGTGACACTCAGCGCAAACATGCGCCGGCCTACTGCCCGCACTGCGGACATAAGCTGCGTCCACTTCCAATCAGGCTTTCTGCTGACAGAATCGTCGATGCGCTGAACGCCTTTGCCGCGAACAATCCCGTCTAAACCCACACCCACCCCATAAACAAGGAGAACAACCCATGAACGACACGATAACCAACCTCATTGCGGACATCCGCAACTGGGAGAAGAATGCCAAGACGAACAGCGCCGAACCAAGGCTTGCCGAGGTCAGCTCGGCACTTGTCTCGGTACTTGACCCAATCGCCACGCGCCTCGAGCAGCTCGTCAAGGACGGGCTCTATGTCACGCCGGAGGCGGCGCGCAAGTTCGCCGAGGAGCAGTCGAAGAAGGCCGCGACGCCAATCGACCCGAATGGCCCGACTCTCAACCAGATTCTCAAGAACCCGCCGCTGACGGGCTTTGCAAAGTTCCTTTCCCTCCCCGAGCTCGGCATTCAGTTCCGCCGCCATAAGAGCGCGAACATGACAAAGCTCATTGCCACATGGCGCGACGACGTGAACGACCATGTCTACGAGATATCCGTCCAGCGCGACGGCGACTCGCCCAACTGCGGCTGGCGGGCGCTCGCGACGAACGACGGGCACAACGTCTTCCAGCTCCGCATGAAGAACCGCCATAACTGCGAGCACTTCGCGCTCGCGGCCATGAAGCGCTATCTCAAGCGCGGCCACCGCAAGACCTACCGCACACTCGCGAAAAAGGAGGGCAAGTAAGATGAACCTACCGATCGACATAAGCGTAGGGCAGTTCCTCGTCTTCGCCGCGCTCGCCATTGCGGGCGGAGTGGCGTTCGGCATTGCCATCGGCATTCGCCTCTACGAAAGGTGCGGCAGATGAGACAGCGCAAGTGCAAAGACTGCGGCTGCGACATCAGCGGCCGCTACATCAAGGCGCAGCGGTGCTGCGACTGCGCCGTGAAGCGCCAGCAGCGGCTTGCCAACCGCCGCCGCCGCCTGGCAAGGAGGGCCGCGGAATGAGAGAGAAGATTTGCCCCGAATGCGGCGCGGCGTTTATGCCGCGCAATGGCTCGCAAGTCTGCTGCAGCGACAAGTGCAAAGCCGCGAGGAAGAAAAGGCGCGACGACGACCGATATCGGTTTCGCGACCAAACCTCCGAAATAGCTTTCAGGGAGGAGCGTCGCGCCAAGGCCCGTCGCCGCGCGGCGTTCTTCGCCGCCCGCGACGCCGCCTTCGAGCGCGCGGGGCTTCCGATACCGAAGATCGAGGAGCGCGGCGGCGTCCGCATCGAGTCTCGCGGCACATGCGTCGGCGGCGCGGCGTTCCGCCCGACAGTCCCGATCTCGCCAAAAAGCTACTACTACAGATAACATGCTCTCTGCGCTCTCTGCGCCTCTGCGTGAGATAAACCATCCTCAAACCGAAAGGAAAACCAAATGAATAAAACCAAGAAGACCAAATCAACCGCCGTCGCGACAGTCAATCCTGTCAATCCTGTTAATCCTGTCCAAAACTCTCCCGCCGACATCGCCGGCGCCCTCACCACCCAGTACCAGGCCGTCGTCGCCGCCACAGGCCAGATGCTCCGCGAGGCCGTCAAGTTCGGCGCAATGCTCATGGAGCTCGAGACAATCGTCGGCAAGGCGCAGGGACGCGACGGCGAAGGAATCAAGGCGTGGCTCGCCGAGCACTGCCCGGAGATAAACTACTCGACGGCAATCGTCTACAAGAACCTTGCGGCGAAGTCGGCGACGCTTATCGGCGGGATGGGGCTGCAGGTCGTCGCGGCGCTCCAGGGCGGCGAGAAGGTGACGAAGACGGACGGCGAGGTGATCGACGTCCCGGCGGAGATCATCGAGAAGCGCGACGCGCTCTTCGCGGAATGCGACTCGCGGCGCAAGCTCGAGCAGGCGTACTTCGCGTTCATGGCGGAAGGTCAGGCGCAGCCGAAGGCGAAGAAGAAGGCGTCGGACCCGCTCCCTACTCTCTCGCGCAAGGAGGCCGCGAAGGCGACCTGGAACATCTTCATGCAGAAGGCGACGCGCCGCTCGCTCAAGGACGCGATCCTGCTCCTCGGCGAAAAGGAGACGCAGGTCTGCTACGACAACCTGCGCGACCTCGTCAATCTGCTGAAGGACCATCTCAATGAGTTTTGAGTTTAGAGTTAAGAGTGGAGGAGTTAGGAGTGAGGGAGTTAACTCACCCACTCCCACACTCACCCAATCCCCCACTCCCACACTCACCCACTCACCCACTCATAACTGACCAAGGAGGGAACCCATGCCAACAATCGTCGAGAGAGACTGGATACAGGAGCTGGAGGAGCGCAAGGTCATAACCTCTGCCGAGATGCAGTGGTTCGTCCAGCGCATGGGCGCGAAGACTTCGTTCAACGCGCCGGAGCTTGCCGGTGTCCTCGCGACGTCGGTCAACTCGATATACGCGCTCGTGGACCGTGGCGCGATCGGATACATCAATCTCGGGCGCAGCTCAAAGCGGTACTGCATGTTCCCGAGGGAGAGCGTGATGAAGTTTCTGCAGGACCGCTGCAACCAGGTTTAAGACGTTGAAAGTTGAAAGTTGAAACGTTGAAAGTTGAACCTTCAACCTTGAACCTTCAACCTTCAACGGACAAAAGGAATGGGCAACAATGGCAAATGATTTGACTACCTACGAGGGGCTGGCCGCCGTGAGCTCTATGCAGGCGCGGGTCGAGGCCGTTGAATGGAAGGACGTCATCATCGAGATCGCGTCCGCGCCGAAGTCCCAGCGCGTGCGGCTCATGACGCAGATCGCCGAGCGCACGGGGCGCGGATTCGGCACCGTGCGCCGCAAGTTCTACGAGTACGAGAAGATGGGCGACTCGGCGCTCATCGACCGGCGCAGGGTGCGCGGCATGTCCGCCGCGAACCCGTGGCTCGAGTGCTACATGACGTATGTCGAGAACGACCTGAACACGTCCATGAACGGCTATCGCCAGATGATGAGCGACTTCAGGAGCGGGCGGGCGATGGTTGGCACGATAGGGACGTGGCGCGACGTGTGGCGGCGGGAGAAGCCGGGCGTCGCGGTGCCGGCGGAATGTCCGCTCGACTGGACGCCGCACGGCGCAACCTACGCGAACCTCCAGGCGGTCGCGAAGGCGAACCCGAACTACTTCTTCAACATCGCGTCGAACCGGCGCGGCAGGAAGGCCGCGGCGCGGTACCTCGTGCCGGTCCTCACGACGCGCGTGGGGCTCGCTGTCGGCGCGAAGGTGGAGTACGACGACGTGTGGCACAACACGGACGTCATGCTCGGGCAGAGGGCGTGCCAGCCGCTGGAGTTCGCGGGCTACGACGTCGCGAGCGGGTTCAAGTGCTCGTCGATCGTGAAGCCCAGGTTCGAGCGCGCGGACGGCGTGAGGGACAACCTGAAGGAGCAGCAGTTCCGGTTCCTCTTCGCCTACGACCACTGCGTGCGCGGCTTCCACCGCGGCGGGGTGGAGGACGTCGTCGAACACGGCACGACCGCGATCCGCGACAACGTCGAGAAGCAGATAAGGGCGATTCCCGGCGTCGGGGAGCTGATCAAGATACGCCGTTCCGGGATACTCTCGGAGCAGGTCCACGCGGGGCTCTTCATCGGCAACGGCGGAGGCAACTTCAAGATGAAGGCGCTCTGCGAGGGCGCGCACAACATCCTGCACAACAGGACCGCCGCGCTCATCGGGTCGCGCGGGCGCGACGCGGAGCACATGCACGAGAGCCAGGCGGCGCTCGTCAAGTACGAGGAGCGGCTTGCGGCCGCGGCGGCGACGCTTCCGCCGCAGTTCGCGCTCAAATTGGAGGCGGGGCTTCTCACGTTCGACGAATACCTCGCCGCGTTCCGGCAGATCGAGGACCGGCTTATGGACGATCCGGAGCACAAGCTGGAGGGATGGGGCGCGAACGTCGTCGCGGAATACAGGCTCAACGAGCAGTCGAACGACTGGAGGCCGTGGGCGGAGGTGGAGAAGCTCATGGGCGGCGACGAAGACGAGCGGCTTGAGGCGTTCGCGATCGCGAAGCTCGTCGGACGCAACGCGGCGCTCAAGCGGGTGAGGCCGATGTCGCGGCGCGAGGTGTGGCTTGCCGGGCAGAAGGACCTCATCAGGGTGGACGACTGGTATCTGCCGCACTTCATGGACGTCGAGAAGGACGCGATCGAGCTGACGGTCCGGGCGAACGGGCTTCTCGGCTTCAGGAACGAGCTGTTCTTCGGGCGCGACGAAATGCTGTACCGCGCGAGCGTCAAGAACCGCGCCGGGTGGCAGCAGTCGATGTCGCCGACGGCGAAGGTGTGGGCGCTCTACAATCCGCTCATGCCGGAGAAGATATGGCTTGTCGACAAGGGCGACGGGCACACGCTGGGGACGTGTCCGCTCTTCAACCGCGCTCCGGCGTACGACCGCCACGCGATCGAGGTCGCGATGGGCGACCAGGCGGCGGACCTCGCGGCGAAGGTGCTGCCGATACGCGGGCGGCACATGGGCGAGGCGCTGGAGCGCGCGGGGCGCATGGCGCGCAACCTGCGCGTGATGAACGAGGCGAAGGAGGCTGCGGCGCGCGGCCCGGCTCCCGACGGCGAGGGGTACGACTTCGAGGCGCTGTGCGAGAGTGATGGTAGTGAGGGAGTGGAGGAGTGTGGGAGTGGAGGAGTTAACTCACCCACTCACCCACTCCACCACTCACCCACTGACGAGAACGCCGACTCCATCGCGTTCCTCGACCAGGTCAACGCCGTGTAGACGATTTCCCCCGGCGGTTCAGATACCGTGTGGTAGCGGTCCGTGGGGCCGCCGGGGGGATTTGTTTGAACCAACAACAAAGGAGAAACCCATGAAAGAAGCAAAGACAATCCAGCCCGGAGCGACGACATCGCTGCCGGTCGAAGTGCGCGAGGGCGAGCGTCCGAGCGCGGTCATATCGCGCGGCGTCGCAATGCCCGCGCACCAGGTGCGCGACGCGATCAAGCAGGCCGTGGCGCGCGGCCAGCTCACGGAGGAGGACGGCGAGGAGATATTCTGGCTGTACTCCTACGCCCAGGAATACCACCTCAAGGAAGGCGACCTCGCCGCCAAGATGGGAGCCTACGACAAGAACACGCTCTACCAGGTGTTCCGGGGTTCGTATGGCGTCTACAAGGACGGCAAGGCCGCGAGCTGGGCCGGAATCGTCAAGGCGATCAGGTCGTTCAAGTCTGTCGAGCTCGAGGAGATGAAGAAGAAGAACATCGGCATCATCGAGACCGAGGTCAAGCAGACTGTCTTCCGGGCATGTCAGGCGGCCTTGAACGACGGCATGCCGGCGTTCATTTACGGTGCGAGCCAGATCGGCAAGACCACGGCGCTCATGGAGTTCCAGCGGCTCAACAACCACGGGCGCACGGTGTACCTGAGGATGGGCAGCGGCTGGACCAGGCCGAGGCTCGTCCGGGAACTCGCGCTCAAGTTCGGCAACGGCGTCAAGGCGACGAAGTGCTGGGCGCTCGAGGACGCGATCTTTGGGAGCCTCACGCGCTACAACCTCCTCATAATCGACGAGTTCCATCTGGCCTTGGAAACGTCTTCGGAGGCGTCTGCAAAGGCGATTATGGAGTTCATAAGGGAGGTCTACGACCGCACCGGCTGCGGGCTTGTGCTGTCCGGGACGAAGGTCGGCATCGAAGGCATCGAGGCGGGCAAGAACCGGCTGCTCTTCGACCAGCTGCGGCGTCGCGGCGTCGTCAAGGTCGTCTTGCCGGACGCACCGCCTGTCAGGGACATCAACCAGATCGCGCGCACGTTCGAGCTGCCGCTTCCGACGGGCGACGACTTGAAGCGCGTCAAGGCGCTCATTGCCGCGCGGGGTCTCGGCGTGTTCCTCAAGTACCTCCAGAAGTCCTACGCCGTCACGAAGAAGCAGAAGGAAGATCTTTCGTGGGGCGCGTTCGCGAAGGTCGCAAACGGCTACCTCGCCCTCGCCAACATGAAGACGGAGACGTACTGAAACAACCACCCAACCACCAAACAAAGGAGAAACCAACATGGCAACCAAGCAGCAGAAGGAATGGGTCGACGCTCGCGGGCAGAAGGTCCCCGTCGGCTATGTGTCAAAGTACGACAAGGCGCGCGACAA
>Ga0326512_10004342_pt1 | contig 10298 bp, 17 predicted proteins | sample 1_2617_0518_D_FD_203652 | JGI IMG/M metagenome (GOLD analysis project Ga0326512, IMG submission 203652) | Bovine rumen microbial communities from UC Davis, California, United States - 1_2617_0518 | ecosystem: Host-associated > Mammals > Digestive system > Stomach > Rumen | place: USA...
ACTGAGCAGCGTCACGGTGGGGGCCATCCCGTCCACCTACGTCGGCAGCGGCGTCACGCAGCGCACGTCAAGCGACCTCACGGCATCGGGGGCCACGGTCACCGTCCCAGCGGGCCACTACGCGCAGCAGGCGAGCAAGGCCGTCGCAAGCGGCACCGAGGGCACGCCCACGGCCACCAAGGGCAGCGTGAGCAACCATGCCGTCACGGTCACGCCCAGCGTCACCAACTCGGCGGGCTACATCGCGGGCGGCACGCACGGCGGCACGGGCGTCACGGTGGCTGCGAGCGAGCTTGTGAGCGGCACCAAGGCCATCACGGGCGCAGGCACGACCGACGTGACCGAGTACGCATCGGCGAGCGTGGCGAGCGGCGGCGCGACGGCGAGCGCGACCAAGGGCAGCGTCTCCAACCACTCCATAACCGTCACGCCCAAGGTCACCCGCACGGCTGGATGGGTGAGCGCGGGAACGTCCAACGGCACGGCTGTCACCGTCTCAGCTTCCGAGCTTGTCAGTGGCAGCACCACCATCACCGATAATGGCACCACCGACGTGACCAACCTCGCAAGCGTGACGGTGGCGCTGGACTTCGTGACATATCACACGTCCACCTCCGCGCCAACAAGTTCACAGGGCAGCGATGGTGATATTTGGCTGGTGACAAGCTAATGGCGACCGAGCAATTCACAGTCACGAGCTACCCAGCCAGCTACACCACGTCGGGCAGCATCAGCGGCACGAAGTATCGCAACGCAATCGGAAAAGGCTCAGATACCTCAGCAGTTTCGGGCAACGACTACTGCTCGTCGCGCAACAGCTACGCCAACATCTACTACGCCTTCGACTTCTCGGGAATCCCAGACGGCGCAGAGATAGTGTCCGTCGAGTGCTCCGTCAAGGGGCATGCCGAGTCGACTTCGAGCAACGGCCACAGGGCGAGGTGCCAGCTCTATGTGGGCACGTCTACTGCGAAGGGCAGCTACACCGACTTCACCTCCACGTCAGCGCAGACCCTAAACCTGACGGTCGGCACGTGGACGCTTGCGGAAGTGCGGGACATGCACCTCTGCTTCACCATCGGCTACTACGGCGGACTTGTGAACGGCGCGACCGCGACGGTGGTCTACTCCATCAACTCGACGCGGTGGACGGTCACGGTGTCCAACTCGACGGACGTGCCGGTGACCGTCTCGGACGATAACCCACGCGAGGGCGATGACGTTGTGGTGAGGGCCGATTCGGTCGATGGCATCACCGTCACCGACAACGGCACAGACGTCACGTCCCAGTTCGTGGAAGTTCAGGACACGGCGCAGAGCTACACAGTCGAGACTGTGGGTGACTACGGCTTCGCCCTCAACTCGTCAGGCTACTACCAGTCTGAGAACAAGGGTATCAGCAAGACCGCTGCGGTGTGCAAGGTGAACATCCACGTGCCCGTCGCTGCAACGGTGACGTTCTCGTTCATCAACTACGCAGAGCAAGGCTACGACTTTGGCGTATTCGGCAACGTAGACGAGACGCTCAGCACGAGCTACTACGCGGCGGGCAGCAGCGGCGCCACCATCACCGACTCAAGCTACAGGCTCGCGTGCAACACGTCGAGCCACAACACGTCCTCCGTGCAGACGCTCGACTACGAGCTCACGGCGGGAGACCACTTCGTCTACGTGAAGTACAGCAAGGACAACGCCTCCGACGCGAACAACGACACGTTGCAATTCAAGGTCGCCATCACGCTGGACGAGCCGTTCACGCCGGGGTCGCACTACGAGTACACCATCGCCAGCGTGACCGCAGACCACGCCATCGTGGTAAGCGCGGCATCCAGCACGCAGCTCTACGTCAAGCAGGGAAGCTCTTGGGCGCAGGTCACGGCGGCCTACGCCAAGGCAAACGGCGCGTGGGCGCTCGTGGCCCTGGATTCCGCGTTCGACTCTGCCAAGCGGTACAGGAGGGCCGATGCGTGACGCGGCGCGGGCGGTGCTGCTCGCGGTCGCCATCGCCTACGGCGGCTTCGCGGCGCTCGTGATCGTCGCGGAGTTGCTGGCGTCCATCGTCTTCTGACGGACATAAGACAACCGGAAAGCGGCTCGTCCCCATCGCGGGGGCGGGCCGCTTCTTTGCGTGCGGTGCTTGTGGTCGGACGGCTAGAGCGTCGCGGCAAGGCGCTCGATGACGGCGCGAATGGTCACGCCATCGTCGGCTGCCGCGCGGCTCATGGCCTGCCACGCAGCCTCGCTGATTATCGCGTGCAGGTCGTGCTCGGCGCCCTCGTCAGGTGCGCCGAACTCCGCCTCGTACACGTTGGCCTCGGCGTGGTCCTCCGTCCATGCCCTCGCCTCGTCATAGGTGAGCGGGCAGATGGACTCCGAGGCGTCGTACTCGCCGCGCTGCTCGTGGACGAAGTATTCGCCCGTGCGCTTGCGATAGAGCGTCGCGTTGCGGTAGTCCCTGCCGCCCCATCCGTTTGACCAGTAGGCAATCTCCTGAGCCTTGTCGGTGTCGTACAGCTTGCCCTTGATGACCTTCTTCATGGTTCCCGCCCCCTTAGAGAATGTCGCCGTCGAACTGCCAGAGAAGCCCGCTCTTGATGACGTACAGGCAACTGTCGTCATCCGCGTCCGCCCAGACCGTGCGCTCTCGCCCCTGGGACCCGTCCCACGCCTTGCCGAACGGGACAACGGCTACCTCCGAGCGGTCGAGCACGGTGCCGTCTGCGAACTCGTAGTGCTCGGGCTGGTAGAGCTTGACTGTGCGCTTCATTGTGTGCCTCCTAGTTCGTGGTTGACTTTGTACATACTCATAATATCGTGCTGTGCGACTTTGTACATATTCATGTAAGAGTTTGTACATACTCCACATCTTGCACACATTGCCTTTGCGTCCCTCGCGCGTCCCAAATGGGCGAAACAGGCCCGACGAGGGCGGCGAGGGCGGCGTATATTCGCAGCTAGCGGGCGAGGGTGGACGAGGGCGAAAAGACTGGTACTATGTATCGTTGTAATCCGTCTGGCATTTCCGCAGGTAGACGGCCTGCATAAAGGCGTCGCGTCCCAAAATTGGCTAGACGTCCCAATCCGCGTCCCACGGGCGCGACCTGTAGGCGTCGGCCACGACCTCCGCGAACATGTCGGCGGCGGGGCGGTCGTAGTGGGCGCCCGTCACGCCCGCCAACCGATGCCCCATCATCGGCTCGATGAGGTACGGAGGCACGCGCAGCTCCCAGCGCATCCACGTCTGCCACGAGTTGCGGAGGTTGCGGTACGGGTGGGGCGCGCCCAGCGCCTGCCACTCCGCATTGAGCCGCCTCTGCGACTGGAAGCCGCCGAGGCCGTCGCTGGTGAGCGGACAGCCGTCGGGCGCCGCGTCGGCCAGCTCGGCGAGCCTCAGCGCGGCGCGCCCCGCGATCACGGCGGTGCGCTCGCTCTGCGCCGTCTTGAGCCGCCCGGTTGCCCTGCCGTGGCCGTCCACCTGGCGGGCGACGGCGACCAGGGCCACGGGGACGCCGCCCACGTCGCGCAGCTCGACCTCCGAGGCCATCGGCCCCAGCGACTCGCCGACGCGCAGGCCCCCGAACGCGGCGAGCAGGAACGCAGGCTCGAACCACTGGCCGCGCAGCGACGCCCAGAGCGGCCCCAGCTCGGCCAGCGACCACACGCCGTCGTCGCGGCGCTGGACGGTGGACTTGGACGGCATCAGGTACTTCTCGCGCATCGGGTTGTGGGGCACGACCTCGTAGCGCACCGCGTAGTCCATCACCTTCGACAGCAGCTTCGTGCCCTGCTCCGCGGCGGTGCGCGGGAGGCCGTATAGCCATTGCTGGACGGCCAGCGGGCGCACGGCGTAGAGGGGCACGTCGGCCCACGTCGGTGCCACGTGGCGCGTCCATACGCTGCGGTAGAGGACGAGCGAGTGCGGCGCGAGGTCGCCGTCCTCGACGCGGCGCTCCAGGTCGGGCAGCGCCCACCGCTCCCACGCCTGCCCGACCGTGGGGCACGGCGCGTCCTCCGAGTGCTCCAGCATCAGCTCGGCGCGGCGGCGCTCGGCGTCCTTGCGGGTGCCGCGGACGGTCTCGGAGCGGCGCTTATAGGAGCCATCGGTGCCCTTCGCCCAGAACCTGATTCGGTAGCGCGCCCCGCGCTCGACCTCCGTGATGGACGCCCACGCGGCGCGGGTCTTGCGGCGGGGCATGGTCACTCGCCTTCTTCCTGCTCGACCATCTCCCACAGCTCGTCCAGCGTCATGCCGAAGTACGTGGCGAGCTTCTTGCAGACGTGGATGGATGGGTACTGCGTCTTCCCCTTGCAAATCCACGAAAGGCTCTGCTTCGACAGTCCGGTTTCGCGGCAGATGTCCGCCTGCGAGGTCTCGTGCTCCTTAATCAACCTGCGCATCACTTTGCCAAATGCGTACACCGTGACCTCCGCCCCTCGGGTTGTTTCGGTCAAGAAAACTATACCCAATTTTTCAAAAACTTCTTGCAAGTAAAGACAACTTGACTATTATTAGATGTGGCGAGTCAAGATATCAAGACTCGCGCAGGTTGCAGGTGACCCCGCACGCGGCTCGGAACCTTCTCACGGACTCCGCTGTGAACAGTCCAGCGGGCACGAGGACAGAAGACCACGCGACCCAGCCTAACGTCGGCTGGCGGCTTCGTGGGTAGAACAGCCAAGCCATTCAAATAAGGAAACGAGCGGAGGTGATTGGATGGCAAAGACTCAGCTAGAGCGGGCAATCGAACACTACAAGGTGGACTCGGGAAAGACGAGCGGCGACATAGCCGACGCGCTAGGTGTCACCCGCGTAACGCTCGCATCTAAGACACGAGGCGACACGCCCATCAACATCAAGCAGGCGAAGATACTCGCCGACATGCTCGGCATGACGCTTGAGGAGTTCTACAAGCTCGTGCCGCAGGAATAGCGGTTATCCATAACCAACCCAGCACCCCCGCAGATGCGCCGTCCGCTTCGGATCGTGGCGCGTGACAGCCTACAAGCGCAGCCTGCCGTCGCAAGGGCGGGTGGCAGCGGCGGCGTTCCCTCCGTCGCGCAGACCGCGTTCCCTCTCCCACGCGGCAGAAGCCTAGGCGTCCGTTACTCCTACCTGCGCCGAGGCCCGCCCTGACCGGGCGACGCGTCCACGGGGGCGCTGGGACACGAACGGAGGAAGAGATGCCCGACGAGCTGGACGTCAACGGCGTGCGCTACCTGCGCGCCGACCTTGCCCGCGCCGAGCCCGAGGTGGAGCGCACGCTCTCCATCGGCGAGGCCAGCGAGGCCACGGGCTTCCCGCGCGACGTCATCTACGCCGCCATCAAGCGCGGCGAGCTGCCCGCGGTGATGCCCAACGGCACGCTGCGCGGGGCGCGCATACGCGTCTCGGCGCTGGCGCGGTGGATGCATGAGAAGGAGAGGGGGCGCGCGTGAGGCGGCAACCGACGCGCGCCCACCAGGAGGAAGAAGGCCCTGAACGGGGGCCAGATTGGAGTGTAGCAGATGGACGGGACGGCAATGGACTGGGCGGTGGCGCTGGGCGTGGCCGCGGGGATTATCGGCGGTACGTGGGCGCTGATGCTGCTGGGCCTGCGCGCGATGGGGCTGGCCTAGATGGGCAGGCCGACGCGCGAGCCTGACTGGCTCGTTGACCGCGAGATGGTCATGTACCGCGACCGCGGCTGGTCGTGGGACGCGCTGGCCGCGTACTTCGGGGTCACGCCGCGCACGTGCAGGAGGCGCTACGAGCGCGTCAAGGAGTGGGACGAGGCAAGGAGGGAGGAGGCCGATGCCTAGGAAGGACATGGGGGACAAGCGCCGCGCGCTCGAGGCAATCGCCGACGAGCTGGCGTACCTCTGCCGCGAGTGGGACGTGGAGACCATCAACGTCCACGCCCGCGTCGTGAGCGCGGACGTCCACACCACCAGCGCGGCGATAGTGGACGGCGAGGACGTGCTGCTCAGCTTCTCGGAGTTCCACGGAGGTGATGGCGAGTGAGCGTGATCCGCGGAGACTGGCCCAACACCGACACCCCGAGGCTCGCATGGGCGGCGCGTGAGACGGTGCTGGACTGCAAGGCGTCCATCGGCACCTGCATGGACGTGCTCGACCCGCTCGGGTGCCTGCGCGAGGGCATGGACCGCTACGGCGAGCCGCTGCCCGAGGAGGAGTTCGGCACGGTGCGCCTGCTGGACTTCATGGGCGTGTGGACGGGCAAGCTGTCCCGCGCAAACTCGGCGCTGCGCGAGCTTGAGTCGCGCGTGCGCCAACTGGAGGAAGAAAACGCGCAACTGCGAAAGGAGGCGCAGGATGGCTGTTCCGGTTCTGATTCTGGGGCCTAGCGGCAGCGGCAAGACGTACTCGCTGCGCAACCTGCCCAACGAGGCATACGGCCTCATAGAGTGCGAGAAGACGATGCTTCCCTTCAAGGGCGGCAAGAAGTTCGCACGCACCAAGGATTTCGAGCGTCTGGCGTCCATCGTCCAGCAGTACGCCCAGCGGTACCCAATCGTCGTGGTGGACGACTTCGGCTACTGCGTGACTGACATCTACATGCGGCGCTCGTGGGGCGACGAGATGTACCGCGACCAGTTCGAGGTCTACAAGGAGATAGCGGGGCGCGTCTACCGCTTCATCGAGTTCCTGAACGACCTCGACGGCGAGGTGATCGTCTACCTCGTGATGCACACGGACATGGACGCGCAGGGCAACACGGTGCCCGCCACGGTGGGCAAGCTGCTCAACGAGAAGGTCAACCTGCTGGGCATGGTCAACGTGGCGATTCTGGCCGAGGCGAGCGGGGGAGAGTACCGCTTCGTCGTGGACGGCAAGCCCCCGGCGAAAAGCTGCGGGGCGTTCGACCAGGGGGAGCAGCCCAACGACTTGGCCGTGATTGACAAGGGCCTGCGCGAATTCCTGGGCTGGGGCGGCGATGGCGACGATGCCTAGCCGCACCACCGTGGCGTCCATGCTCGACGCCTGCGAGGCAAGGTACAAGGAGCTGGTCGCGTCGGGCGTCAGCGAGGACGTGGCGTGCGACAGGACGTTCGACGCATACAGTTGTGCGTTCGCACAAGGCGACGCCCACTGCTTCGACCCCCGCGACCGACTCTTCGAAAGCAAGCTGAGAACCATACGAGAAAGGGACTAGACATGCGTTCGCTCAATTGGAACAACATCCAGTCAACCAGCGACGGCGGCTTCGCCCCGCTGCCCGCAGGCCCCTACGTGGCCCGCATCACGTCCGCGGAGGACAACCCCGCGAAGGAGTACGTCGAGGTGGTCTTCGACATCGCCGAGGGCGAGCACGCGGGCTACTACGGCGACGCGTGGGGCCTCAGCCACCCCTACGCGCACCACTTCTTCATGAGCTACAAGGACACGGCGCTGGGCATGCTCAAGGGCCGCTTGGAGGCCATCGCGGCGTCCAACCCCGGCTTCGACCCCTTCGCCGCGTGGGACGCTGGGCGCCTCGACATCTTCGTCGGGCGACTCGTTGGCATCAACCTGCAAGAGGAGGAGTACGAGCGCAACGGAGAGGTCAAGACGCGCATGAACGTGTGCCAGATCGTGGACGCTCAGAAGGTGCGCGACGGCTCGGTCAAGGCGCGACCCAAGAAGGTGCTCAGCGGCGCTTCGCAGGCGCCCAAGGCGACGGCCCCCGCGTGGGACGGCGAGATTCCCTTCGACTAGCGGGAATGGGGCGGCGTGGGTAACCGCGTCGCCCCACCCATTGGAGGTCGCCAGATGCCAGACATCTACGAGGACACGCGGCAGCAGCGCGGCAAGCACGAGCGCAAGCGTCTCTGGTGGGAGGACCACGGCGTGGAGGTCGAGCGGCGCAAGCTGGACACGGGCGACTACGAGCGCGCGGACGGGACATCCAACGTCCTTATCGACACCAAGAGGTCGCTTGACGAGGTGGCGATGGACGTGGGGCGCGACCACGCGCGGTTCGTCCGCGAGCTTGACCGCGCGCGCGACGCTGGGTGCAGGCTCGTCGTGCTGATAGAGGCGGCGGGGCCTTACCGCGAGCTTGAGGACGCCGCGAAGTGGCACCCGCAGCCGTGCAGGAGGTGCCAGTACCGAGGCAACGCCTGCGAGCCGATGGCAACCGGGCGTTGCAGGCGGTTCAGGCGCAAGCCCATGCAGGGGCCGACGCTGCTGTCAATCATGAGGTCGCTTGAGCGCGACCACGGATGCAGGTTCGAAATCGTCCATCCCGCGAGGGCGGCGAGGCGGATCTGCGAGCTTTTGGGAGTGGAGGTGAGAGAGTGACCGACGTGGAAGACCAGGATTACAGCGACTACATCCAGTCGCCTCAATGGCGGACGAAAGCAAGGTTTGTACGCAGCCGCGACGATAACAAGTGCCAGATATGCGGCGCGACGGACGGCCCGCTGGAAGTCCACCACCTGACCTACGACCGCCTGTACCACGAGAGGCCAGAAGACCTTATTACGCTTTGCCATGACTGTCACGCAAAGGTGACCGACTCTTGGCACGGTCTCAGGCACGAACTGGGCGACTTGAGGCGCTTCTTCAAGCTCGAATACAGGCATAGGCGCGCCCAAGAAATCGCCGACATGCTTAACACGTTAATGCCCTACGACATTAGCTTTGGCGGCAAATGCGCATTGTCGGGCGCAAACAACATAAGGGCGGCGTGCGAGCAGATCGGCATCGAATGCGAGCACTCGACATACATCAACGAGGTGTTCAGCAGGATTCACGTGCTGGATGTCGGAACGCAGGTTAGCAACGGAGTTCCAAAGTGGAAGCTTATCGAGTCTGGCTATCCAAAGTCGCTCGTCCAGAACATCGAGACCCGACAGCAGAAACACAGCGACGTCATTGACGAGATAACCGACGAGCTTGTCTGCTACCTGCACGACGGGGACGGCAAGTGGATAGTCACGGCAAAGGACGATGGCCTAGACACCGACTTTGTAATCCGATTCATGCCGTCCATCCGCTACGGGGACAGGTGGTGGGATAGTGAGTGATCTATCCGAGCTAGGCCAAGCCGCCGTCTGGTACTGCGAGAACGGCTTCGCCATCATCCCCGTCCATCCGCGCACCAAGCGCCCCGCCGTGAACAACGGCCTGCACGACTGGTTCGACAACCCCGAGAGCGCCCGCGAGCTTTGGACGCGGTTCCCAGACTTCAACATCGCCATAGTGTGCGGCTCCGCATCGGGCAACCTCGTGGTGCTCGACTTTGACGAGAACGACGAGAAGGGCGTCCACGGCCTAGACACGCTCAACGCGTGGGAGGACGAGTCGGGCGAGCTTCCCGCCACCGCGACCGCGATAACCGGAAGCGGCGGCATGCACGTCCTCTACCGCGCCGACAAGGCGTACAGCCCCAGCGTCAACCGCGACCTGGGCGTGGACGTGCGCGGCGAGGGCAGCTACATAGTCGCCCCGCCGTCCGTCCATCCAAACGGCCGCAAGTACCAGTGGAACGCTGGCGACGCGCCGTGGGAGCGCGGGGTCGCAACGGTGGACGCCAACGTGGACTCGTTCATCGACCACGTCCAGCGCAACGGCGGCACGGCGCAGGACAGCGACGAGCAGGGCGAGCGGTTCCAGCTCCCCCAGCGAATCCGCAAGGGCGAGCGCAACGACGTCCTGTACCGATACGGCTGCTCGCTGCGCAGCAGGGGATACGCCGACGACGCCATAGGCTCCATGCTCCGCGACGCCAACAGGGAGCGCTGCGTGAAGCCGATGGACGATGCCGAGCTTCGCGGCATCATCAAGCAGGTGTGCAAGAAGGGGCCGGGCCACGACGGGCAGGGCACCTACCGAGGCGAGGACGTGGGTGTGGGAAAGCTGGGCGCCGCGGCGTCCAGCCACCCCGCCACGCTCGAGACGGACGGCAAGGGCAAGGTCAAGCAGACCACGGACAACATGATCGCGGCGATAAGCTCCGACCCCAACCTCGCGGGGCGCTTCTGGTACGACTCCATGGCCTACACGCGCATGGTCACGCTGCCCATGCCGTGGGCGCCCGACAAGTTCGGCGACCGAGCGGTGACCGACGAGGACTACATCGGCCTCACGGCCTACCTAGAGCACGCCTACGGCCTCACGGTCAAGGAGCGCGTCATAGACGGCTGCGTGTTCGTCTGCAAGAAGAACGAGCGCAACCCCGTGACCGAGTGGCTGGACTCCCTCGAGTGGGACGGCGAGCCGCGCGTGGGCAAGATGGTGGTGGACGCGCTGGGCGCAGAGGACAGCGCATACAACCGAGAGGTCGAGCGGCTGTTCATGCTGGGCGCCGTCACGA
>Ga0326512_10004343_pt1 | contig 10298 bp, 8 predicted proteins | sample 1_2617_0518_D_FD_203652 | JGI IMG/M metagenome (GOLD analysis project Ga0326512, IMG submission 203652) | Bovine rumen microbial communities from UC Davis, California, United States - 1_2617_0518 | ecosystem: Host-associated > Mammals > Digestive system > Stomach > Rumen | place: USA: California...
ACGAGAAACCAATCTTGAGTTCCAACGCACGCGAACCTTTATTATGAGCGAAATCAACCACTGCTATCTGATGACGGAAATCCTTCTGGATGCTAACCTCGCTGACATCGTGATTAGCGACAGCGTAGAAATAGATACGTCCCTCGCCATCCTGAAAACCCTGGAAGGTGTTAGCACCCGACTTTTCGATGTGCCACTTGCGGGGACGGTTGTTGCTTCTGGTGATATCCACAACCAGCCGTTTCTCGTCCTCCGCGCGGAAGGTGTAGCGATGATAGCCGCAGCGCAGGGTAGAGGTGAGTTCGGCGTTCACATGGTAACGGTTGAGATACACCTGATAGTAGCCAGGGCGTGCCGACTCGTTGTCGTGACTAAACCACGAACAGAAGTTGTCGGGATAGAATCGGCCTGTGACTGGCATGACAGGTACGTGCAGCAGGTTCCAGTGTCCTTTACAGGTATGAGCGAAACCGTATATTTGGTGGTCCTCATACTGATAGCCCGAGCCCGACGGGTACATCGTGACCGGTGTCAGCTGCACCATGGCGTTGGGCAGGGCAGCACCAGGAAAGGCTTCGGCACCCCAGGCACGTTTCGTTTCCGTGCGGGTATATCCTAAGTCTTCCGGTGTCCATAATGTTGTGGTACCGATGAGCGGGTTCACCTTGTTGGTCAGGTTGCCGGCATGCACGACAAGTCCCGACATCTGCAGACCAAGTAGTAGTGTTAGCGTTTTTTTTATCATCATCTTACGTTTTTTATTTATTGGGTTTGCAAAGGTATACAGAATGTTGCGAAACGTTGTCCTCGTTTCTGCAAATTTTGTCGAAACGACAGATTTGGCAGCCATTGCGACAAAGGAGTGAAGGATTATTAGTAACTTTGCAACCGGATAAATAAAACATAAAAAACAAGCAAATATGAACAGACGTACATTACTCATGACAATCCTGCTGGCAGGACTCTCACTGCCTGTCATGGCCGATGGGATTGAAGAATGGAGCAAGACCATTGCTGCTCCGGCAGACAATACGAAGGTGTCGCGCCGACCGGCTGCCAAAAAACGGCTTTTCACTTCAAACACGATTGAGAAGAAGATTGCCGAAGTGAAGAAACTTCTGGAGGACGCGCCTTACCTGGCATGGATGTTCGAGAACTGTTTCCCGAACACACTTGACACTACCGTACATTATTCCGACAGCGAAGGCGATGACGACACCTTTGTCTATACCGGCGACATCCATGCCATGTGGCTTCGCGACTCCGGTGCCCAGGTGTGGCCCTACGTGCAGTTTGCCAAGAACGACGTGAAGATCCGTAAGATGGTGCGGGGCACCATCCTGCGCCAGCTGAAGTGTATTTGTATCGACCCTTATGCCAACGCCTTCAACATGGGTCCCACCGGTAGTGAGTGGGAGAGCGACCATACGGATATGAACCCCAACTTGCACGAACGTAAGTATGAAATTGATTCGCTCTGCTATCCCATCCGCTTGGCATACCACTATTGGCTTGTCACCGGCGACGACTCCATCTTCGGCGAACTGTGGCACAAGGCCATCGGTAAGATTCTCACCACCTTCCGTGAGCAGCAGCGCAAGGACGGTCTCGGTCCGTACCACTTCCAACGTACCACCGCCCAGCAGTATGACACCGTGAGCCATGGTGGCTATGGCAACCCTGTTAAGCCTGTAGGACTGATAGCCTCGGTGTTCCGTCCCAGCGACGACGCCACCGTGTTCCCTTTCCTCATTCCCTCGAACTTCTTTGCCGTCACCTCACTCCGTAAGGCGGCCGACATCCTGACGAAGGTGAACAAGGATACGGAACTGGCCGAGGAGTGCACCTCGCTGGCTGACGAGGTAAACGACGCCCTGCAGCGCTATGCCGTCTACAACCATCCCGAATTTGGTAAGATCTACGCTTTCGAGGTCGATGGCTTTGGCAATCACCATCTCATGGACGATGCCAACGTGCCCAGTCTGCTGGCCATGGCCTATCTGGGCGATGTGGATATCAATGACCCCGTCTATCAGAATACGCGCCGCTTTGTATGGAGCGAGTCTAACCCTTACTTTTTCCGTGGCAAGGCGGGCGCGGGTATCGGCGGACCTCATGTAGGCTACGACATGGTATGGCCCATGTCTATCATGATGCGTGCCTTCACCAGCACCGACGACAACGAGATTAAGCAGTGCATCCAGATGCTGGTCGATACCGATGCCGGCACTGGCTTCATGCACGAGTCGTTCAACAAGGACGATGCCGCCAGATACAGCCGCCACTGGTTCGCCTGGCAGAACACGCTCTTCGGCGAACTCATCCTCAAACTTATCGACGACGGAAGACTTTATATCCTTAGAGGCATAAAAAAAGATGCTCGCCGTTAGTGGTAAGCATCTTTTCTTTATAACATCTTTACCTATTTTTTAAACAGATGAGGAATGAATTGGTTTAGTCCGCGGCGCCAGGTGAGCCACTCGTGGGCTGTGCCTGTCGACTCGTAGTAGTGGGCATTTACGCCCTGCTCGTTGAGGCTCTTCACCAGCTTCTCGGTGCCGAACATCTTGTCCATGCCCTCTGTGCCGCTCATCATGAAGAAATAGTGAATCTGCTTGTTCAATTCGTCGGCCTTGGTGAACACACCATTGTAGGCGGTGTTCACGTCGAGATTGAAGATGGCGCCGCTGAAGGTGCCTAGGTAAGAGAACTTATCGAGGTTGTTGAGCACGATGTCGAACGTCTGATGGCCACCCCATGACAGACCAGCCATGGCGCGATTCTCGCGATCGGTTTTTGCGCGGAAGTTTGCCTCGATATAAGGAATCAGGTCGTTCAGCAGTACGGGATAGAACGAGTTTCCATAGATGTCCATGGTCTGTCCCTGTCCGAAGGGCGCCTTGATGTCGCCGCTCTCCATCACCACGATCATCGGTACGGCCTCGCCCTTGGCGATGGCGTTGTCCATGATGTGCTGCATGTGGCCCTGCTTGCTCCAGCCGGTCTCGTCCTCACCCATACCATGCTGTAGGTAGAGCACGGGGTAACGCTTCTTCTGGTTAGCCTTCAGCTCATACTCGGCAGGGGTGTAGACCATGGCGTGGCGCCATGTCTGCTGCTCGTTGCTGAAATAGTATACGCTACGCACCTGTCCGGCGGGAACGCCCTGCTGCGGACGGTAGTAGTCGCCCTCGGGACCTTCGGGCACTTCGATGCCGCCGGCCTCACGGTTACAGCCGAAAAAAGTTTCTGTGGCGGGGTCGATGAAGTTCACACCGCCGATGTTCATAAAGTAGTAGTGGAAACCCTCTACCAGCGGGTCGGTCACTGCCGTCCAGCCGCCCTGACCGTCGCTCTGCATATTGTATTTCTTGTCGCAGATGTCGAGCACCACGTTCTTAGCCTCGGGGGCCTTCAGGTAGAAGTAGCCGCGACGCTCCTTGTCGAGTTTAGGGAACTGGTTGCCGGGAATGGTGGTCTCGGCGATGAAGGCGTTGGCAGGCACCTCCATCTTTTTGATGTTCGACTCCATCTTCGGGCGGATGGGCTCAAAGCCCAGAAAGCGTGCCACGGCCTCGCCGTAGCGGCAGCCCAGCTCACGATAGCCTGCTGCGTCGAAGTGCAACTTGTCGGGACCGTTGGTACAGTCATCTGAGGAGATTACTTGTGCGGTATGCAGGGTCTGGGGCAGCTCCTCAATCTGCTTCTTGCAACCGATGCAGACGCCCTCGCCGTTGGCCTGTACGATGTTACCGGCAAACAGAGGCACGTCCTCGGGCTTCAGCTGCAGGTCGCCACACAGGTTGTCGTACACCTGCTTCACCATGCCGGCCCATTTCGGGTCGCCCGTGTTCGTCTCGCCCTGATGCATCAGGATACCTTTTATCACACCGTCCTTCTGGGCCTTCTTGGCCAGTGTCATCAGTCGCTCGTAGGGGTTGTTGCCGTAAGCGGCCAACATGCCCTTCATCCACTGTGGAGCCTTGGTCTTCACATAGCTGTCGATGCTGTCGGGTAGGAATCCCTTGATGTCGATACCGCCGACGGCCACATGGATGACACCTATCTTAATATTCTCGGGCAGTGAGGCCACGAGGGTGCGACCAAACCAGTCGGCAGGGGTCAGACCCGTGTTGGGGCGACAGAGTGGGGCAGAGGCTTCACACCACTCACCCATCTTACGACCCTTTTCGGGAAAGTCGACGGCGGGCATCAGCAGGAAGCGTGGACCAGGACTGGTCAGATCTTGAGCCTCGGGGCGTGCGTTGCCCTCCATGTTCGACTGTCCGAAACACAGGAAGATGTAGAAGTTCGGATCCGGTTTCTGTGCGTTGACCGCCAGAGCGAGCATGCACAGGAGAATAGTTGATATAAACTGTTTCATTGCTTTTTTAGTTATGATGATTGATTATAAAATTGCAGCCGACGACTCTGGTGATGAGTCCGGCTGCAAAGTTACGACAAATTTGCCAATCGCATCTTTTTAAATGTTACATGTATTTTCTTATTTGTCTCATTTCTGTTGCAGGGTGGCATATCTTCTGGCCACGTTCCCAATACACGGACAGGCCTTGTACAACCTCTTCCCGTTGGCATCGTCCTTTTCTTTCTTTGCCATAACTACATATTTTGTAGAAACTTAGAGAATGGTAAATGGCGCTTTCTCGTTTTTTTGATCTCTGGATTGTTGGCAAAGTTGGTATGCTTCGCAAAGAATCTGGCCAGCTCTCTCTTGCTGACGGCTAATGAACCGTTGGCAATGATTCTTACCAGCTCGCGATAAACTTTTACTTTGTCGCCCCTCTTTAAGACGAACCTGATTTCCAGTAACTGCAATGGGCTTGTTTTCTTTGTTACGTTACTCACCATCTTGCACTCTCTAATGCCCTAAGATTAGGCGCAAAGAGTCCTAAAAGGGTGTTGCCCCTTTTCCTTTTCTGTCTCATTTTTTTAGTTTGTTTATTGTGCTAAGAATTTAATCCGTGCAAAGCGAAAGAATATATTATATATTTTATTTCTCGCTTAAAAAAATAACAAGAAAGGTGCACATGTGCAAAAAATCTACGCAAAAAGGGTGTATTACACCCTTTTTGCGTCTTGGCATGATTGATAGTCGGGATGTCATTTAAAAGACTGCCAATTGCAGTCTGGTAAATATTTATTTACCTTATACGTTTAAACACAAATGTTGCTGGAATATGATCGGTGAAATAGAAACCGTAATAATGCAGTTTAAGTCTGTTCCCTTCGATGGCATAGCTGAATGGTACTTCACCAATGGTCATGACTGGCAAGGAAGAATTATATCTCTCCTGGTCTTCAGGGAAGGAATAGTCACGGGTTTCAACTTTCCCGTCTTCATAGTTGAAGACAATCTCTCCGCTCTCTTTGATTTCAATAATGACAGATCCTGACGGATACTGGTTAGTATAGTCATCCTTGCATAACCCGTCAGGGCCGTTCTGGACTTCAATTAAATCCCATTTCCCAGTCAGTCCTGTACCGAAGGTCTCATCATCATCGCTGCTGCAGCTAGTCATGAAAATAGTTACGAGAAGTGTCAGGCAAACATAAATAGTCTTCTTTTTCATTGTCGTTATGGTTTTGATTTATTATTCAGCCATATAAATTCGGAAAACGGAAAATCTTGCACGAGAATCGAAAGATTTAACAAAATTTATACGATGTATGTATTGATAACTTGGTGGTTAGGGGAATTATTGCTACCTTTGCACCCCGTTTTTAGGTTTAACAGAATAAAATAACTAGACAGTTTATGCCCAATCACTCTTTAAAACGACAGTTGAAGGTGCTGACTATCCCCGTATTCATAGAGATGGCCCTTGTGATGCTGCTGGGTGCCGTAGACACCGTGATGCTGAGTCGGTATAGCGACAACAGCGTGGCGGCAGTGGGACTTGACAACCAACTGATGTCGCTCGTGTTTCTCGTTTACCAATTCTTCTCGATGGGTGTGGCCATCCTCTGCGCTCAGTATATCGGAGCGGGACTGAGGAAGCGGCTTGTGCAGGCTGTGGGTATGGCGCTGGTGATAAACCTGATGCTCAGTCTGTCGGTGAGCGCACTGCTGTTCTTCTATGCCGAACAACTGTTGCAATTGATGGGATTGCGCCCAGAGTTGATGGACGATGGGCTGGTGTATCTGCGACTGACGGGTGCGCTGTCGTTCTTCCAGGCGCTGTCGCTGACTTTCTCGGCTTCGCTGAGAAGTGCCGACAAAGTGGTCTATCCTATGGTGGTGACGGGTATCGTGAATGTGCTCAATATCATCGGCAACTACGCCCTTATCTTCGGGCGCTGGGGCTGTCCACAGCTGGGTGTGGAAGGTGCCGCCATCGCTACGGCTACCAGTCGTATCATTGCCATGGTGCTGTTGGCCTGCATCCACTTTAAGGTGCATATCCCCCGTTTTCCGCTGCGCTATTTCCGCCCCATACCCTGGCAGGAACTGAGAAATCTGCTTTATATCGGTATTCCCGCTATGAGCGAGAACATATCCTATTGCCTGTCGCAGGTGGTGGTCACTTACTTCATCAACCAGATTAGCAACGAGGCGCTGGCCACGCGAACCTACTGCTACAACATGATTATGTTCGTCTATCTGTTCTGTCTCAGTATCACGCAGGGCGGTGATATCCTTGTGGGCCATCTTGTGGGGCAGCAGCGCCATCAGGCCGCCTACGTGCTCGGCAACTATTTCTACCGCTGGTCGATGGTTATCACACTTATGGGCTCGGCACTTCTCGCGCTGTCGGGGCGCAGTATCCTCAGTGCCTTTACTGATAATCAGGAGATTATCACGGTTGGCGTGTGGGTGCTGGTGGTTGACTGGTTCTTGGAGATTGGACGCACGTCGAACATCTTTGCCGTGGGTACGCTGAGGGCCACTGGCGATGCCATCTATCCCGTGGTCATTGCTATTATCTTCAACTGGACGATTGCCGTGGGCGTCGGCTACTTCATCGGTATTCCGCTGGGCTATGGCCTTATCGGAATGTGGATAGGGTTCGCACTTGACGAGAACATACGAGGCGTCATTCTCCTGCGTCGCTGGCGGTCGGGTAAGTGGAAATCGAAGGGGTTCGTAAAAAATCCCCGAACTGCTTAGTTCGGGGAGTCTTTTTCTAATTTCTCTGGTAGTTGAAGACGTCGACGTCTACGTAGCCGCCGGCTTTCTTGGTGGCGTAACAGAAGATGCCGAACTTCTGGCCCATGAAGAAGCGACGCCAGTCGAAGCCCATCTTATAGTCGGAACCAATCTTTGTCCACTGCTCACCGTCGAGGCTGTAGTAGAATGTGGCCAGATCCTTGCCGGGCATCATGCCCTTGGTCTTGACGGGTCCGAAATCTGCATCGATGCGCAGCCATATCTTATTCTGCTTCAGCTCTACGCTCTCAATGGTCTTTTCTTCTACGTTGGTCACCTCCTTGTTGCTGTCGGAGAGTTCCACCTTCAGCTCGTTCATCTGAAGCACCAGTTTCTTGCTCTGTTTCTTGATGGTGAGGGCTCCCGTATCACTGTTGAATGCAGCCAGTCCGGCATAGTCGCCATCCTTCATCTTCGAGAGGTCCATGGCGATAGCACCGCTACACTTCGGCCCTTCCATGCGCTGTGTCAGCGTGTTTGGGGCCAGGTAGATGCTCTTGACCACGCGACTAGTCTTCAGACGCAGGTAACCGGGGCGCTCTGAGAGGCTCCAAGCCTTGTCGATGGGGTTGTGGTTCCACTGCCAGTGCAGACCGAGCTTGTCGCTGCTGAAGTCGTCGCTCTTGACGATAGATGTCTCGGGTTCGCCGCTCTTCAATGGACGTACCGTGTCGGGCACCTTACCGTTCTCGTCGCCCAGCATCGGCCAGCCGTTGATCCAGCGACAGGGCATCACGGTGAGCACACGGCCCACACCGCCGCGGTCCTGAAAGATGATGCCGTACCAGTCGCCGTCCTCGGTGTCGACGATGGTGCCCTGGGCCTCGTATGAGAATCCGCCGAACTCGCTCTCAAGAATCACCTGCTTCTCCCAAGGTCCATGGATGTCGTCGGCACGGTAGCACACCTCGCGACGGTGTTTGCCAGGGGCGTAGACGTGTGAGATCATGAGCAGGTAGTACTTGCCGTTGTGCTTGATGACACGGCTGCCTTCGAGGAGGCCCTTCTCGTCTTCCTCGCGCTCGAAGATTTTCTGATAGCTGCCTTCAATGACGTCGGAGAGGTCGGACTTCAGTTCCATCATCTCGCCTGTGCCGTAGATGACGTAGACACGGTTGTCGTCGTCGAAGAACAGTGAGCAGTCGTGGAAGTGGCGCATGCGTGAGAGAATGGTCCAGGGACCTTCTGCCTTGTCGGCGGTAAAGATGTAGGTGTCGCCCATGGCACCCTGCTCGTTGGGAGCCAGCAGTGCGTAGAACTTGCCGTTATGATATTTCAGCGAGGTGGCCCACTGACCGCGGCCGTAGGCGGTGCCTTGCTGCAGGTCGTACTTTGGTGAGTCGGTCAGTTTGTCGAAGATATAGCCTACGGTCTCCCAGTTCTTCAGATCTTTCGACTTCATGATGGGTGCGCCGGGCATGAGATGCATCGTAGTGGATACCAGATAGAAGGTGTCGCCTACGCGGATCACGTCGGGGTCTGGGACATCGGCCCACAGCATAGGATTCTGAATCTTCTCTGTGTGAAGAGTTAGGTAGTCGTCGGCCATTGCCTGTGTGGCAGGTGCCAGCATCAGCATGGTCATGAGTGAATGGGTTAGAAATCTTTTCATTGTTAGTTCTTATTCTGACATATTTTTAATATAGGGAAGTTCGATGAGCTCTTTCAGCTGGTAGAACCTTTGTGCGTTCTCACCGAGAAAAAGCTGTTTTTCTTTGTCGGTCATCTCCTGTGTTTTGAGAATGAAGTCGTAGGACATGCGGTAGGTGATGGCCGTGATGGTGCGCGGATAGTCGCTGCCCCACATCAGCTTGTCGAAGCCGACCAGACCAGCTGCCTCGCGTATGGCGCGCACGGCAGAGGGGAAGGGGTAGAACTCGCTGTTGTAGAGCCAGGTGATGCCGCCACATTCTATATATACGTTGTCGCGGCTGGCCAGCATGATCTGTCTCTTCCAGTCGGTGTTCTCCCAGATGTTGCCATGGGGTGGACTGGCCATGCCCAGATGACCGATGGCGATGCGCAACCGTGGGCATTCCTCTATCACCTCGCGCAGCTCATCGGTCTGTTCCTCGCCGTCGGCTAGGGTGATGGAGAGGAAGATGTCGTGATTCTCCATCAGGTGGAACATCTTCATCATCTCCGGGTCGTTCAGATGGGCATGACGGGTGTTGGTGATGAGACGGTGGCCGGGGATGGCCAAGCCTTTGAAACCACTGTCGATGAGAACTTGTGTCTGAAGTGGCAGATTGGGCTGGAAGAAGTTGATCATGCCGCAGACGACAAAGCGGTTGGGATAGGTCTCACCCACCTGTTGCAGGTAGTGATTCTGATTACCGTCTATCAGCTCCTGAACGACGACGGCCGCCGACACCTGAGCGTAGTTCATGTTGGAGAGGAAAACCTCTGCTGTGTTCTTGCCGTCGGTCATGAATGGCGGCAGCATCTGTACCTCTTCACCGAGGAAGATGGAGCGGCCGTTTTTCTTCGACTTGATGGGCAGACCGTTCCAGGTGGTGTCTTGTTTCAGCCACAGATGGCTATGTGCATCGACTATCTTCATATTGTCTTTTTACTTTTTGTAGCTTTTGGGTGATTCTTTGCCGAAGAGGAATTGCCGCTGGTAACCACCCAGGTCAATGACGATCTTCTCGAACACGATACCAGGATCTTGCGGGTGGATGATCAGCGTATGGATGTTGCCCTCGTCGTTGACGGGCAACTCTACTTCTTTCTCAACAATACGTAAGGCTACGGTGGGGTAGTAGACGCTGTAGATGTTTTCAGGCTTCTCGTTCAGGTTGCCGTTGAAGTTGACACTCACAGGGATGCCGCCGTCGATAGCCACGTCGTAGATGAGGCCTCCCTTATCCAGATAGTCGAGAGTTGACTTGGTGACCACATGCACTTTGACCATCTTCTTACCGTTGGCCTCGAAACGGTAGGTGAGTGTTCCGCCGTCGGTCTTTGCGGTATAGGGCATCAGGGCGATACCGCTTTTGGTACGACCCATATAGGGAATCACCGTCCACTTGGCTTCTGCGGCATCGTCGCGGCTGTAGGTATGTTCGGCTTCTATGCTGATATAACCGCCGTCAGCGCTGAAGGTCGGACCGTTCTGAGGCTTCTC
>Ga0326512_10004344_pt1 | contig 10298 bp, 8 predicted proteins | sample 1_2617_0518_D_FD_203652 | JGI IMG/M metagenome (GOLD analysis project Ga0326512, IMG submission 203652) | Bovine rumen microbial communities from UC Davis, California, United States - 1_2617_0518 | ecosystem: Host-associated > Mammals > Digestive system > Stomach > Rumen | place: USA: California...
GCTGCATCACCAGCTCATGCGATAAGGCATAAGGGGCACCATGTCCGCAATAGTTCATCATCAGCGCACCAGCAGTCATCTGCTGCTTGATCAGACGTGTCACATCCGGATAGGCATAGCCCGTAGAAGAAGGTACCCGCTCATAGGCATCCCAATAGATCTTCTTAATCTGGTAAGCCGGATGATTGGTCTCTATCAGTGTAGCCACCTTGTCGGCTGCTGCCATGTGGGTATTCTCGTTACCGTCGTCACCCATCATACAGATGGTGTTCTGCCAGGATCCGGCATATTTGTTGGTGGCATAGTTGAGCAGCTTGTCTGTCAGCACCTGAGCCTCATCGGCTGTTCTGGCAGGCAGTCGGCCTACTGCCACATCGGGCTTTCCCAGATACACCGTCATGCCGTTTCGCTCCTCTTGGATCTTCTCCTCATCATCGAGCAGACAGAAGAAGTCGTCACTCACATAACAGTTCACATGACTGAAGGCGTTCTCACTCTCAAAGCAGAGCAGGAAGTCATCAGGCTCATAGCCCTTCCACTCACTACAGTGCATCCGGTTGTCCCAGGCACCGTCGCCTAAGAGCAACAGGTAACTAGGCAGATCAGCCCTTGTCTCAGCCCGATCGTAGAGCATCTTCATATAGCGGCGATAAGCTGTGGCATCAGGCGTACCGCTGGAAAACTCATTAAACAGTTCGTCGGCAGGCACGATTCTCACACGGAGTCCGTCCTGCTGTTCGTGATGCGCCTTGATGCGCTCTGCCTGCGACAACTGCGCCTGATTGGTTGGAATGATAATCACCATATCCACTGCCTCATCGGCATGATGATCCTGGTTGGTGATATGATACACATACTCAGGCGCCGGCAGGTCTGCTGCCTGCAAGTCTGGCAATGGATTAGGCGCCACAAGACTTAAGGAGAGATAGTCCAGGCGCAATGCCTCACCAGCCGTCTGCGTAATCGTCACGGTGTTAGTGCCATCGAGGGTTCCGGACAGGGGGAAGTCCCATATCGTTTTTTCCGCTTCCGTATATTCATCGAGGTGAGGCTGCTTGGCAACTGTTCCCACCAGCGAGTCGTTGAAGGCAATGGTAGCCTCGAAGGCCGCATCATAGGTCAGAGCCACAGAGAGCGTACCCTTGGCACCATTGGCTGAGAGTTCATACTTCTGGGGAGAACCCAACGTAAAGAGTGTCTTGTCAAAGAGCTGGCGACCTCCATGATACCAGGCATAGTCATCTACCTCGTAGAGCGAATGATAATCGTTGGGACTCGGATAGCAGACCGCCTTCAGCAGCTCCTCACTGATCGTCAAGGGCTCTTCTTCGTTCTCCGTCAGGAAATAATAGCCATAGTCTGAATAGGGATTGCGGATGCGGACGGTAGCCTCTGGCGACTCCCAGTTTACGGGACCTACGGCATAGAACACCCGCTGGCTGCCGATCGTACACGTAGGCACCTCCGTCAGATCATCCGTCTCCCGCAGGTAATCACCTGTCAGGCTTTCTGGCTGCAGGGCACCCCCATAGCCGTAGATCTTCACCTTCGAAGGCTGCTTAAAACCACAACGCTTGATAAGCTCATCGGAGAGCTGATAGAAGCCCGTAGCCGGCACACGGATCTTTGCCCAGGTACCTTCACGAAGTACGGAGTGCTCCACATAGCGGGCGGGCTCGTCCTCTGTCCTCGTTCCTGCCCTCAAGAGAGGTACAGCCTTCACATCCAGCATGAAACTCACTAACTTCTGGTATCTGCCGTTCCTATAAACCAGGGGCACAAACGACACATCGAGCAATCCCTGCCGGCGCGCCACACTGACGTGCTGCATCACCTTTGGCAGCTTCGGCAACGGTGCACCGCTGATCTCCTGATAACGACGGACATCAGCCTCGCTCATATTGATAAACTCTGGATAGGCGATGCTGACGGTATAGACTGAATCGGCATAATGAGGTCCCAGCTGCTTCTGCCAGGTGAAGACAGGCAGCAACGAGTCGATCTTGACCTGACTGGCGGTCAGATCAAAAATCGCCTGCGCCTCTGCTGTCAGGCAGAAGCTCATCATGATTAGGCAGCTTATGAGCCTTCGCATACGCTTCATCAGTCTATAAACGTATCACAAGGCTCTTTTATTGCATCATTTACAATTAAACTCCAGCACTTTGCGCTCTTCGAGCCACCCCTCCAGATGGTCGTCAATATGTACGGGGCCCACACCGGCTGGCGTGCCAGTATAAAGGATATCACCCGTCTTCAGCGTAAAGAACTGTGAGATATAGGCGATGATCTCATCCACCCGATAGAGCATATCCGAGGTACAGCCCTCCTGCACGGTCTTCCCGTTGATGTCCAGATGAAAGTGGATGCGCTGGATATCAAGGAACTTCTCTTTCGGCACCCACTCGCCGATGGCGGCAGAGCCGTCGAAACCCTTGCAGATCGTCCAGGGCTGTCCAGCCTCCGAAGCCTTCTTCTGCAAATCGCGCGCCGTAAAGTCGATACCCACAGTCAGCGCATCATAGTAACGATGGGCAAACCGCTCCGGGATATTCTTCCCCAAGCGACAGATACGTACCACCACCTCTGTCTCATAGTCGATACGACCCAGATGGTCAGGAATAAAGAACGGCTTCCCCTGATTCAGTATCGCCGAGTCGGCCTTCGTAAAGATCACAGGCTCATCAGGGCGCTTCAGTGTCCCGTGCAGTTCCTGATTATGTGCGGCATAGTTCATGCCAATAGCGAATATCTTCATGTTGCTCCAATTTTGAGGCAAAAGTACGAAAAAAAATCGGCACCGCCTACAAGCAGCACCGATTTTTTAGTACAGGCATACTTTCCTTTAACCGAAGTCAAAGTCAGTCACATAGTGGTCGAAGGCGAGATCTTCGGTGGGACCGTAATCTGCCAGAATCTTCATGATGTCTTCCTGCTGTTTGGGCGAGAGCAGGTTCTCACCATGATGATAGCGATAGTATGGTCCGTTGCCACTACTGAAATAGCTCTTTACATACATACGTGCCTCAGCCTTCTCTTTTTGAGGCACATTCTTATAGATACGACTGAAACCCCAGGCTTTCTTGATAATCTTCTTCTCAAGATAGCACTTGCAGGTGCCACTCTTCCAGGCATGAGGAAACACGGTATGTCCGCTCAGCTTGTTCTCTGGCTGCAACAGGCCTGCCTGATAATGCATACAAGTCTCACGCAGCTTACAGTCGCTATTGAAACAAACCTTAAATCCATATGGGAGATTTTCATATTTCAGTTCTTTTTCTGTCATCTCTAACGTTTAATCTCTTAACTTGTTGATATTCAATTATTTAGTTGTAAACAAGGGTTTTCAACCCTAACATGATCCTTAACGCCATCCTTAACGTCAACCCTAACATCAGGCTGCGTCGAGGGGCACGACCTTGTAGAAATGCGAATTACTGCGATTGGTTGATTCATAGCCGAGACTCCTCATGACCTTTCCTATGCGCACCTTATTGCCAAAATCGCACTTCACAGAATGGTACTCATCATGAATATGCTTCAGCAGCATCGCGGCACTCATCATCTTAGCCGTCTCACCATCCTCAGGCTTACGGAAACAAGCCTCTACTATCTCAGCAATGTCTCCCTCATTCATATAGTTCAGGTTCAGCTGCTGAATGCGAGCCACCTCTTCATTGCTGAACCAGTAAGGTGTCTTGGCCACTTCCAACTCATACAGCACCTGCGCATAAAGCTGGTTGTAGTCAATCTCGCCTGTATTGTCGATGAACTTACCCTCTGGAATCGTGATACAGATGTATCGACGGCTACCCGTTGGGTCAGTCAGCGGATAGGGATTGTTCGTAGTAGCCACAAATGAGGCATAGCGAGGACGATCTTCCTGCGTGGATCCATAGATGGGCCTGCCGTTGACCTTGCTCTTCGAGAGCAACTGCTTCACCTCTGGGTGCTGAGAAGGACGGATGGAGTCAAACTCATCGAGGATCACCAGAATGTTGTTCGTCAGTGCCATCTCCTTATCAAACTTATTCGACAGGTTCAGGTGGTCCAGACAGTACACACGAAGCGATGGTGGCAGCAGCCGCTTGAAGAAGGTGGTCTTTCCGCACCCCTGTTCACCGATCAGCATGGGTACACACTCGTTGCCGTGCAGCGTATCCATCTGCTTCCAATGGGCCACAGCCGAGCGTAGCCAGGTGGCAAAGAATCCCTGCTGCTCTGTTGTGAGACCAGGCAGTCGGCTGAGCAACTTGGCAATGTGGTTCTGTCCATCCCATTCGGGCAGATGGCTCAGGTAGTGGTTGACGGGATTGAAGGCCGGCACATCCTCGGAGTGTACAAACTCCACGATTTCCGTCTTCGGACTGCCCTTTTCACACACATGTTCCTTTTTTGCCCTGCGGATGATGCTGTTGAGAGCCTCCTGCGTCAGCGGGCGCCAATGCGGTGAGTCCTCCGGCGTCTGATCTGCAGCAGACTCAGGGTTTTTAGTTACATACTCCACCTTTCCGTTCAGCACATTGCGATGGAACAGGTAGTTTTCATTGAGAAACAGCTCTACTGCGAGCGTTGTCTCGAGAGACGCATCAAGCATCTCCCCATTGTTTAGGGTCTTACTCATTGAGAAAAAACGATTTTAAGATTACAAATACTTCCTTTGGTCCTTTTCCTTAGTCTTTGTAGCGCTTTTCACAGCGTTATTGGGCGTACAATACTGCGATAAAACAGCATCGCCGTTTCCGCATGCAAAGATACAAAATATTTTAGGCAATTCCAAATGTTTTGCCAATTATTTACCAGTTTTTTCGCAGCAAATGTGCTTTTTTTATTCCCCTATTATAATAATAAGGTGAAAGCCCATGTTAAGGTTGACGTTAGGGTTGGTGTTAGGGATGATGTGAGGGATCATGTTAGGGTTCCGAAGCTGAAAAATGCCCAGAGTCCCTTTAAATAAAGGACTTCTGAGTTTTGGATGTTAGGGTTAGCACTAATAGTCACAAAAGTCAGCTTTAAATGTCAAGCATGCGCTCCTTAAGGCTCGCAAAAAATCCCCTACTTGGGACTCATTCAGTCCCAACGTGGGAATATTTTAGTCCCAGCGTGAGAATAATTTGTTTTCATTATGCTCATCAGTTTATAACTTCACAGATAAATTCCACTTGACAATGACAATTGGGGAGTTGTCACATCACACGAGGACAGACCCTCTGTGAGTGAGTCTTACTCTTCAAAAGGATAAGTTTCGTCGTAAATGTCGCTCAGTAGTTTCTCTTTATAGAGCCAATGGGCACCAGGAGCAATGTGTCTGGACTTATAGCCTTTCAGTTGAGCAGAAAGAGCACTGATAGATGTTTCCTCACCCTCATAGCTAATTTTACGATCCGAAATGATTGTAACGGAAATAGAAGGATCGTCTTTCCATACAAGAATATCGCCCTTCTGCATCCCCATTTCATAGAAGTTGAGCGGAGGACGATGCACCTGGGCCTTTGCCGATGCAGCCTTGTCGTCGTCGGTCAGGTCGTTCTGTATCTCGTCGCTCACTTCTTCCGTCACGTCAGTATGGTGGAACAATTCAAGAATGGCCTTTGCCTGTTCAACCTGAATACGGAAGAACTCACGGTTCTGATTGATGCGCTGCGGGGCAAAAGCGGTGTGCAGGGCTTTCTCAATCTTGGCGCAGTCGCCTTTCTTCACCTTGCAAGCAAACTGGCACTCAAAGGGAACGGGAACGCCCGTCGTATAGAGTTCCTTCATCCTCTTGTCTATGTCTTCCTGCGTCGTCATGCCAATCTTCACAAGACCGGGCATTACAGGATTGGTTAAAAGATAAACTATTCCGTATTCCATTACTGTTACTTTAATTGTTTACTTTTCTCTTTTTCTCAATAGTCTTTTATAAATCGTATCTTATGAAACAAGACTATGTTATTTTTTACATGATAAACCTACTTAATTCTTAAAACTCCGTCAAATATGTGTGTTAGATATATCCTATTATATAATGTGCGAATTTGAGGTTTTTCCATTTTCTTAAAATAGTCGTATTCGTACCAGTCTATAAAGACAATTAGCCAGAAATCATCTATTTCCTTATGCAAACTCTTATAAGATGATAACTTTTCTTCCTTACTTCTAATTATCTCTTGCAATATGTCTTTATCTACATGTTGGCAAACCCCAAAACTGAAAGTACTTACAGGCAATTCGCTTTCAGAATCAACTTCCCATTCGTCTGCCGATTGGATAATTTCAGAATCATAAGAATTATCTGCCATTAGTCCATTTATTTCATTAAACAATTGTTGCTCCATCTTTTTTTTGTTAAAGGAAAAAATATTCTCGGCAAATATCGTCAAACTAGTAAACTTACCCTCTTTCCCCTTGTAATTATCAAGAGCTTTTTGAAAAGCTTTACGAGCCTCTGTTACTTTTTTACTCCTATGATACTCGACAACCTCTGCTCCGATTATCTTTCCTTCATATTTGAATATAAAATCGGGACTCTCAGATTCTGTAATATTCTGACGAGAAATCAACAGTTTATCTGTTAGGATATTTAGAGCAACACGCTCTTTATTTTTTTGTATCTCTTTATGTTTCAATTCTCTCTTTACTTGCATACAACATGTTTATTATCCCATCCCTATCTATTCCCTTTCGCCCTGTTGTGTGTCTTGCACAACATCTGGCAGTTTGCAATATCCGTGCTGCCGCCTTTGATCCATGCTGTCACATGGTCGGCATCCATTTCTTCCAGTTTCCATATGCGACGAGCATTCTGGTCGTGACCAATTGCACAGTAGGGGCAGTTGCTTGTGCCTTCCAATTTAGCCTTGTCGGTCTGTTGTTGATACACTTTGCGCATGGTTGGTTTGTCGAACAAACGGACATTTAGGAGCTTTGAATCTTGACAGCCACCAAGCACATACTCAAACACACCTCGACGATTCCCTACGAAATCATCGTGCATCAACTCACGCACTTTTTGCGATAGTTCCGTATGGTTCAATGGCAACGAGTGGAAACGCTCATAAAGTTCGCCCCAGTTCAAGCCTTGCATTTCGTTATAGACATCATCAAACTTGCTATCAACCCAATCTATTACGGTGTTAAAGTAAGTTTTTATCTCGTCAATATTTTCATCACGACGATGCGCAGTCATATAGCCGTCCACGTTTCCTTTACTTACCCATTCCAGAGCAGTTGCTAAGAATTGCTGTCGGTTGGCTGGTCCTTTTACATAGCTTTCCCAACGCTGAATATTAGCATTTTGTGAGTTGCTGAACTCCGCTTTGCATAGTGTAACAAATGGCCCACTGAACACGGCATTCAATTCCTCTTGATGATTAAGAGGAATGCCAGCAATGTTAATTGTCTTAAACCATTCTTTGATTTCCTCCTCGGCATCGTCGCCCTCGCCCTCACAGATATAGACCAGCAACTTCGTTTGCAGAATCTTGTGCTGCATTCCCTCGTTCAGTCCGTCGAAGATTTGCTCCAGTCCGTTAATCTTCACTGCAAATTTGTTGCGAAGGAAACGACCGAGTGAAGTGATGCGTTGCTGACCATCGAGAACTTCCAATTCAGTTTGAGGTGACTGATAGTCTTTGTTACGGTTGAAGTATATCAGTCCAAGCGGATAGCCTTTCAATACAGATTCAATCACAGCAACGTCACGCTTGCCGTCGGCATAGATGTAGTTACGCTGGTAGGCTGGCTGGATAGTCAACTGACCAGATAATCCATGAAGACCTTTCCCCTCCAACTCGTTATATTCAAACCCGTCGCATATTTCCTCAACGGTGTAGATTTTCAGTTCTGTCTTCATTGCTTAGAAATCATCTTCTTCATTTTCCTTAGTTTTATTTATGATAGCCTGATGTAACTTCTTTATTTCTTCTTCCACCAAAGGACCAAACTGCTGAGCAGTCTTCTTTACACCAGTAAGACGTGCTTTATATCTATATTCAGGTATCAATTCGCTTAGAGGAACAGTTTCTGTTACACCAACGGCACTGGTTATTACAATTGTAATTGTGGGAATTGTATAGGTGTATTGTACTCGGCCATCTTTGCAGCGCACCTTTATTGTCATGTCGGCACTTACATCATGACCACCCACTATACTTGTTTTTCTATATCCCAAATACAAACCACCTTTGTAAACAATAGTCCCAGCTTCTTTGTCTTGAATATCAATATTAAATTTAGATTTCTCCTTACTACCCACTAGATCAGATAAAGCCATAAGAGACTGTTCATAAAGTTTTTGTCCCGAAGTGTTATTGTAGTTCTCTACAATTTTCATTTCATAAACACCATTGTTCAAAACAAAATCTTGAGCATTTACAAATGTTGCCAACGTTACCATCAATAATGTTACTAAACTTTTCATATTCTTTTATTTTTTACGGATTAATATTCTTGCATATGGTTTCACTGGATAGCCATCTTCCATATAATATAGTTGGCCTTGTCTAAGGCTTGGATTCATCTTCTTAAGTTCTGGTGGGAATGGCTTTAGTCCTAATTCCTTGCCAGAATCACCTTCAGCTATACCGATTATCTCGAATTGCTCAGGGCAATATTTATCAAGGAATGATTTAGGCAAACCCATTGCTCCTTCGTAATCTGAGGGTATTGAATCCGTGAAAGGAACCTCAATTGCGTCATAATTCTCGTAATGTATATAATCTTTGCGTCCACGTATTTCTTTATGCTTACTATGTTTAAAGTTCTCTGCCATTGTCATTAACTTTAAAGGTTGATGACGTCGCCCATGCTCAATATTGGTAAACCAACAAACCCCAGGTACACGATTTACTTTTATGCCATCATGTTCTTTCTCAAATTTATAGGTTGAAGCATATACAAAATCATCAGGAACTCGGAAATACATTCCTGTGTTGAAATTCGTAGCCCCTAACCAAACAATATTGCTTTGTAATAATGGAAAGATTTCCTTATAAGTAATTGCATTCAAATTGCCAATGATAGCGAACTTTTTATCAGCTTCCATAATCCAGGCCACAAACTCCCTAAACAGCGAGAATGGAGGATTGGTTACAATAATATTTGCTTCGTCTCGCAGTTTCCGAATCTCCTTGCTACGGAAATCTCCATTACCCTCTAGATATTGCCATTCCAAATCATCAATATTAATTCGGTTGTCACCAGTCACATCACGTTCAAGCACGAAAATCTTGCCGTGTGTCTTGCTCTTGTCTGGATTGAAGTAAGATTGCTGTGTCTCAAAGAGTGTAGGCTGGTACGGCATCTTGTACTTTTTGCTTTCTGGGGCATAACTGGTTGAAATCAGTTTCTTCAATCCCAACAGTTCAAAGTTCTGCGCAAAGAACTTCGTAAAGTTGCTCCACTCTGGATCATCACAAGGCAACAAGACTGTCTTACCGCGAAACACATCAGGGTCGTATTCCAGATAAGCATTTATCTCCTTCTGTATATCTGCATATTGCGTATAGAACTCATCGTTCTTCGCTGACTTTGCATTTGCCAAATTTGTATTTGCCATTTTTTCGATTGATAGTTATTGATACACATGCACCCAACTATCAATCACGCCAAGACGCAAAAAGTGTGATGCACCTTTTGCGTTCAGCTCTGAGGTAGCGTAGGAAGGGAACCTCAACTCCTTTACAAGTATGCACCACACCTAAGTGTTAGTGCATTCCTATCATAAAGGAGTGAAAGATGTTCCATAACGGCCACCTCGTAACGTATTATCTCGTTGCGTTTTTATTCCCAATAAGTTTCCTACGCTTTTTGGCTGAACGCGAAATAATAGCGAATGCTTTCAATAGTCCGGATTTCTCCCCGAACCGAGGGCAAAGATACAATTATTATTTGTATTTTGATGCACTATTGAGAAAAAAGTGCAAAAAAAGTTGGAAGATAACCTAAAAACGCCTAGTCATTTATAATACCCATCTAGAATGGTCAGGGGGCGGTTCCGCTGATCACATTATTGTATCACGAAATAGCCCTTGTTGAATGGTTAGGGTTAAAAAGCGTGTGAATTTATACCTAATATTGTCTAAGGATATAGAAAAAGGAGTGATGAAAATGAAAAAAATATCCAAAAGTTTGGAACATAAGGATATTTATACTAACTTTGCACCCAGAACGTAAGCCGTGAGAGGTCGATGTATATGGGTAGTGCCAAGTCCCCGCCCGCATAGCATCACATGAGAATGTAAACCGCCTCCCATGCAGTTGGGGCAAAATTAAAGGCATCCGTTAGGGTGCCTTTTCTAATTATATACTTTCAATGG
>Ga0326512_10004345_pt1 | contig 10298 bp, 25 predicted proteins | sample 1_2617_0518_D_FD_203652 | JGI IMG/M metagenome (GOLD analysis project Ga0326512, IMG submission 203652) | Bovine rumen microbial communities from UC Davis, California, United States - 1_2617_0518 | ecosystem: Host-associated > Mammals > Digestive system > Stomach > Rumen | place: USA...
TAATATAAGCTAAAATATAACCTTCTGCATATTCTAATCTTTCAAATCGAACAGATAATGGGCAAGTTCCATGCCATTCTTGAAAATCATGCCAGAAAAATAATCCTTTTTCTTGTGGATAATAATTAACTATTGCTGTACCGTTATAGCAATAATAAGTTTTTTTAAGTATTCTAAATTTCATATTATAAGTATAGAAAAAAGGTTGACTTATGTCAACCCTTACTTATCAAACATTATGTTTATTACTTCTTTGCAATAGCTTACATGTTCTTCATACCAATCTTTTATTTTTTCTTTTGTCCAATCATCTGCAACATATACTTCTTTTGAAACACTTATGTTTCCAAACATATCATAGTAAGCAATTTGACATTTCATATTGTATTTATAAATATCATCTTTTGGATAATGCGATTGGGAGAGATCTCAGCCTAGCAGGAACTAGGCGATTGGTCACTTTTGGCATAAAGCTTCATGGTGTCAATCTCTTGGGACTTACTGACATGCTTACGAGGCGGTCATCCTGTACTTCGGCTATATCATGTCAAGCCATGGCGGCTATATGTATAGATTGCTAATCTATACGTCGCTGTTCTTTCATTTAACGGCCTAAAACCGTTCAAGTATATCTTGAACCCAGATATAAAATGGCTAACCCTCTACCGACAATTCCATTGAGTTGGTCTTCGTTCCGAGGAATTAGACTTCAATATTTGAGTCAAAAATATAGTAATAAAAAAACACGTTAATTTTTCTTAACGTGTTTTTCTGAATTTTTTTTAAATTTTTAGATTTCAAAAATAGACAATTCAATTTCTGTATCAGCAGGCAAATTATATTCTGAAATTAAGAAATCTCTAGCCTCTTTTTCAGTAGTGAACTGCTGTGTATAAAAATGATTATCATCTGGATCATAATAATCAAATGTTTTCCAGAAAAATAACCAACCTTTCTTTTCAGGAACATAATATGTATCAGTATAGCCAATAATTTTACGAATTCTAATTTTAGGCATATTTATTTCCTCTATTTTGTATTGATTGAAATTGTCAGAATATTGTGACCGTAGCTGTTCTTGCTTTCTTCGTTCTTTTGCAATTTGTTTTTATAACACGGAATAGGCATTTCCTTATCATAAATCACTTTTTCTGCATCAAATGGAACGAAAAAACTTTCACCATTAATTTCGATACTTGTAATATCATCACAATATCGTAATCGGTCTATACATGAACTGCCTTCTTCTTTAAAAGTCGGCTTGGTTCGATCATGGGTATGGAAAAAATAATCTTCTTCACGTAAATTAAGCTTAATATAGAAATTTTTTAATATCTTTCTAATTCTCAATTTACCAGTTTCATTATCATATTCATAACGTTCACCATCCGTTTCAAAATACATGCGTTCAATAGCATTATCCATAATACGAATGCATTCACAGTTTTCGAATATGATACTTATCATACCCCCATCTATTATTTTAATACTCATTATTCACCCGGACCAGTAATCCAATCACTTTCATGTTCTTTTTCATATTTATCAGCATTTCTAAATGCGTCACCAATCATAAAGAATCCAGGCATACCAACTAGAACGCCAATCCAAAATGAATATTGACCACAACAATCAGTTGCAATAATTCCGCCATCAGCTAAAATAAACAAGCAAGCGATTAGTTCTTTTATTTGCCACATATTCCAGAGTTTTTTAAGCATTCTTCTCTTCCTTTACACATTTTCTAATAACTTCAATGAAACGCTTCATATCATTAGAAATATTTTCAACTTGAATATTAGATTTATAGTCCCCAGATGTTTTTTCTGCACCTTTATTCACATATACACTAACGAAATAGTCCTCTTTTTCACAAACAAGTAATAAATATGGGGTATAACTATCATCGTCTGTATTGCGATAGAATGTAACTGTGTGCATACCATTTTCTACAGTATATGAACACATATATCCTTCGATATATTTCTTGAATGCCTGTAGTTTCTTAGGCATGTGTAAGAGTGTGGCTTTTGTGCTAATCATAAGATTTCCTTAATAAGTGAATTTACAGAGAGCTACGATGAATAAAATGCATAGCGGTAAATGAATTAATACAACAGGTTTTGGTTCACTGATAATAGAATCAAGAACACTAAAACCAAGTAATACAGCAAATATAATACCCATAACGAAAGCGAAAGTTGCACCATAAGCTACAGAGCATGCAGCCAGTGAACCCCAGAGAACTACTTCAATCAAAGTATTAATTTTGCCTTCTTCAGAGAATATTGTAGCTATGAATGCCAATCCAGCAAGGCATATCATAATTATATGTAAAATAATTAACATTTGCATATTATTTTTCCTTCTTAAATTTATTTCTTACCCAGTTACCTAAAAAATACCCAATACCCAATGACAAAATTAAACCAAGAGCAAAAGCAATAGCAGACATAAGTAAGCTTAGCATTTCAGTTATACCATACGTGAAACTATACATGGCTTACACCTATTTCTTGTCTAATCAATGATTGTAATTCACCTTTTAAGCTTGGTTCTACTGTAGCGATGAACAAAGTCATCAATGCTTGTCTATTACCTATTGCACCATCTGAAAAATTGTGCCACCTATCGAGTTCTTTTTGTACTTCTGTCATTATTCCCATTCCTGAATGTGATCATCATCGAATTTAATCTTATATACTTTACAATCAATATATCCAGTAGTATCTGGAAAACCTTCTGGATAAATATATTTGCACCATACTTCCATATATTTATCTGAATGAATATTGTCTTTTGTTACATAATGAATACGATTACCATATTGGTCATATTCAGTTTTAAGATTTCTGTCTACCATTTAATTTCTCCTTTAATGTTTCAAGATAATTTTTATCATGTTCAAAATAGCAAATTTCATTAAAATAAACACCCTGATTTAATAAATCATCTGGGTCAAATTCTGGAATTTCAATATAATCTAGCTTATCTCTATCCCATTTCCACTTTTTTGAACCTGCCATAAAACAGTCATAAACTGTTATCTGGTGCTCAATCATCTTAATGAGTAGTTCATCACTGACCAACGATAAAATCTCGTCTGGGATATTATTATATGCGATATAGACGTTACCATCCTTATCCCTTGCCGTTTCAATCAAAGGACCATCATACCAGCATAAAATTTCTTCTTCTTCTAAATCTTTATAATTCATTTTACACTCTAAAACGGTAATGTGCTAGTTATTGTATTATCAACATAATGAGCTTGTAACATAGCTGCTTCTTTAGCTAATTGTTCAAGTCTTACCGATTTCATTTCTGTTTCTGTTATAAGATAAATTTTTTTAGTTTTATTATTGTCACTCCAAGTAACACCACTACGACAATTCTTATTCTTAATATAAAGCTTATCTTTATCTACATTAAGAATAGCTACCTCATCTAGCGGAATACTAAATGACTCATCTTCTCTTTCAACATATAATACAGCCGGCATTATTTAACCTCTATAGTAAGTGACCTTTCTTTAATAATGGTTCAACGATATGCAACTTATCTGGATGATACTTCTTGCATGTTTCATAAGCATTCAATAACGAATTCGGTTTCGAATATCCACTTGCTTCCCAGTCACAAATAGCTTCAATCCAATTTACTTCATTATCAGCCTTTCCTTTTACATGATGAGCACGTTTAAGATGTTGTTCATTCATCTTTTCGTATTTCATTCCGAAAAGCAACTTCCATGGTTTTTCGATATCATGAAACGGGAAAATACGATGATAATGCTTGATTGCAATATAGTTTACAAAAATATAGTGGAAAAACCAATATACGAAGCAAAGTAAACGATGTCGTCTCCATTCTTCAGGTATCGGAATTATATTCTTGTTCATAGTTATTTCTTTGGTTTATAAGTTTTAAATGCAAAAATGATGTCTTGTAAAAGAGCACGCTTATTCATTTGCTCGATTTTCTTATTCTGTGCTCGAAGCCCAAGCAGGATATAAATTAAAAATATACCCATAAAACAGATAAAAAATAACATTTCTGGTCCCATATTACTTCCTCATTGTGATATACATTTCGTCTGCTCTAATTCTACCGTCAAATCCCCAATCGCCAGTTTCACGCTTGAAGATTGTCTTTCCATGTAATGTTTTTTCAATACGATCAATCTTGTTGTTATAATCGAAATCAATTGTTAGAATTGCTTCAGAATTAGGATTTTTCTTTTCAACTAATTTCCATCCTTTCTTAATACCAGTTCCATCTGAATTAAGAACAGAGATTTCTTCATTAGTCATATATTCATAGCCATCAGACCATGTAATATGTCTAATATCATTACAACCCCAACAAGAACCAGTATATTCAATCTGACATTTCTTGCCTGACAAAAGATATTCGATTTCGATAATACGACCTTCATCATCAAAAGTCTTAATGAGATGGTCTTCAGGAAATTCAACACGTTTAGTCATTTTTAATCTCCATTGGGGTATAGTTTAAAAATTTGTTAAAATAATAATCATATTTCTTACGATGAGCAAATTCTTTTGAATTAGTTCGTTCATCATAAGTATTTTCAAATACTTTACAAATTACCATAATTGGTAATGTCATAGCCATCAATAATAAAATTAAATCTATCATTAATACCTCTCATAATATTTCTTTTCACTTGCAGTTTTAACAAGATTTTGTGAATCATCAAGAATGTTTCCAAACTTCATTGTTCCACCCAAATCTGACCAGATAATAACATCATAATCTTGTAGTTTAGCAAAATCAAATTTAAGATGATTCATCTTGAATACAATATCCTGGTCATCATACCTTACAAGTCTGTCAATCTGACAAAGCTCACAGAGATGAGTCATATTCTGTGCTTCAGTTCGTCCTTCACGAATAGCTGCAGTAATAATCTCGTCCTTATACCAGATATTCAAAGTCGGAACTCTAAAGTCAATAGGAAGCTTATTTTCCTTTCTCCAAGTCTGAATAAGATTACGAAGTTCAGCAGCTACTGTAATAGTAGCAGGATTAAATTCAGGATTCTTAAAATAGAGAGTATTCATACAGATATAATAATAGAAAAAAGTATACTGTTTGTCAACCCAGTATACTCATTATAAAACTAATCAGATATCTTTTAATTACCAAGTACTATCTTCTTCACTCTTAGCACTAAATGGTGGAGCTACTGTATCATTTGGATAGATTTTAAGGCATTCAGGATTATAAGCTGTTGTTGCACCAGTATAACCTGTATATGGCATATTGGATGAAAATGGCTGTCCAGTAAATTCAACCTGCGGGAAATCAACATCTGGACAATCAATAACCTTTCCATCATTAATCATTCCCTTAATGGCATTGAAAGTAGGACTATTGCCATCTACAAAAGGCTCATTACCATAATATTCAGGCACAATCTTATCATTATCCTTGCACAGATCTATACATGCATCTAACATTTCATTTGAACCAAGTGAATTAAAAAATTCATCAGCCGCATCTTTTGGCTCATCAAAATAACTACGCTTTATACCATCAGCATTAATTATGCCATTCTTTGCTAATTCAATAATATCATGCGGTGTTGCATTAGTTATTTTAGTTCCGTCTTTTAATATAACATCCATTATTCTACCACTACTCCTACTACTTCATCATCTGATGCATAAACAGAAATCGGTCTAAATGAAATATTCACTCCCCATTTATCAATGTCTATGCAAATTCCATTATGTGCAAAATGACCTTCTGGAGAAATTGCAATTTCGTCTTCTCGTTCAGAAGTAAGCCAAGAAATATAATCTGCCATATAACGTCTTAATGCTTCATCACAAAAAGCTTTTACAATTTTCTGTAAATCGATAATATCATATTCATGCTTAGTAATATCAATATAATCAGAACATTTTACGTCAAAACACTCATCATTAAAACCATCAGTATAATTTTCATTAATTAAGGCTGTAAGATTACAAAAATCGATATTAGCATAAGCTGTAAAAAGAACTTCTGCCTGTCTTGCTTCTTCTTTAGCAATAGAAAGCAGTTCATCTTGAGTTTTTGGTCTATCTGTCATATAACCTACAACTTCAGATAATTTATTATCCCTGTATTTCATTAATTTTACAAAGTCACCTTGATCATATGAGCCATCATACTTCCAATGAAATATAAAATTACCATCATCTGCTGCTACGTTTTGAATTTTTTCCCAATCTATTATTTGTCTCATAATTTATTCCTTACCACATTTGTGATGCTATTATAAAATCAATGCTAAAATATGTATCATCTTCATCTTCCAGTTCTTCCATATCATTTGGTTTAAGCTTAGAAAGAGCTATATGAAGAAAAGGATCAAGAAATTCAATATCTTCACACATATCATCTAATTTTTTAAAATGATGCTCAATGATAATAAATCCGCCATCATCTATATAATAATTAAAATTAAAGCGCTTATTTTTATCTTCTTCTGGAATTTCTTTACCATCCCATTTATTTTCATAATGTTCAATCATCCATTCCATAGCTTCGTTAAGTAATTCAACAATACCACTATATGTTATAGGATCATCTACATCGAATGCAATATTAAGTCTATTACAAACTGCAACCATATCTTCTATCTGAAATGCAGCTATTGCATCTTTAACTCTTTTATGCCATATATTCCAATCTATCTTAGCACCCATATTCTTTATATCCTTTTAAAATATCTTTTTTCTTCATACCAAGCATCCATTCAGGAATGGTGCAAGATAAAACTCTGACAATCTTATTCGGGTCTTCTTCTCTTGTATATTCATTAATCTGTAAAGGAACACCAATTTCTCGAAGAGCCTTTATATCGTCAGTAACTCTCATTCCATAAGTAGTTACTGTATAATATACAGAATATGGTTTTGGTTCTTCTTCTTTTTGTTGTTCTTTAACGTCAAGAATGAAACTCTTATCACCGCTAATTTGACAATCCTTATAATAAGTCTCAATAGCATCCCATAAAGTAGGAAATTCTCTATATTGTTTTAACCAACCATTATACATATTAACTAAATGTTCATTTAGTTTGGTTAGTCTAATTATCTTAACTGGCTCAGGTGTAGCAGTAATTCCATTCTTTTCCATTAACCATTCTACATGGTTAGTTAATTCTTCATTAGCTTTCTTATACCATCGAATAGTATTATAATCTGCTAATAGCCAACCTGTAATACCGCAAACTATAAAAAATGCAATATTTTGAGAAACCTCTTCATGACCTGGAATTGGTTCCATCATACAACAGCATGACAGAATAATAATTGCGGAAAATATAAACCATCTAATAAAAGTAACTATCATTTTCTTTTTAATCTCCTATTTAATTCAGCAATTTCTGCCTTAGACCAAGATACAGGAATTAACGACTTTCCAGAAATACAACATCCGATAGACTCAGCTTTACGCCTTGATTCAGCATTAATTTGACTATGAATTAATTCAAGAGCCATATCTACTCTAGGATAGGTAGAATACGAAGAAATTACTGGTTCATCGATTGAAAGCGGCGTAATATCATTATATGGCTTATCTTCATCAAGATACTTTTTATACTTCTTCTTATGTTCAGCAATTACACGCTTTTGCTCTTCAATGTCTTTACGTTTTTGCCTAGTATTAAGATTTTCGAGAAATTCATCATATTCTTCTTTTAACGTATCTACTTCTTTTTTCTGTGGTTCTGTTTCTTCTTTGAATAATTCTGAAACAGGCGGAACCTTAGACCATTCTTTATTAAGAATAGCTTCTTCTTCCTCAGGAGTAAGCGTAGGCGGAGTATATGCTGACATATCAGCACCACTAAATTCTTGTGAGAAATTAGTAAAGAAATTTGTTGAAAAATCAGTTAAGAAATCGTTTTGTTCGCTCATTATTAATACCTTTGAAATTGAACATCACTACATACTACGGTTGTATCGCTTGTTGCCATACAATCATTTACAGGAGGTTGTGTGGTAGTTTCACTACAACTCATTAAAAATAAAATTCCAATAAGTAAAATGTATCTCATAGTATTAAATATAGAAAAAAAGATGACCCCTTGCGAGATCATCTTTTTTATTTGAATTTCTTCAAGATTACTTGTTAGCTTCGAAGAAAGCTTCGAATTCGCTATCAACAGAAGTGACCTTAGCCGGTTCAGCATTAGCATTCATGATCTGCTTAATGTCCTTCTTGGCTTCGACCTTGTACTTGGTCATCTTGATTTCGTCTTCAACTTCCTTGAGCATTTCATCACATTCGGCGCTGAAGTTTACACCGTCGAAGTCAGAAAGCTTGAGAACTTCAATCTGTTCCTTGAGGGAATCGATCTTAGCATTGAGCATAAGCTTGTTGATTTCAACCTTACCGAGATTTTCCTTGACCTTGAGGCACTGTTCAGAAATAACCTTGTAGCTTTCCTTAGCAGTATCGAGAGCATTCTTGGTGCCAGTATAGCTGACGAATGCAGTCTTAGCCTTTTCCTTGTTACCTTCCTTAGCATAACGCTTGGCGGTATCTTCAAGGCCCTGAACCTTATCTTCGAGTTCCTTAACCTTGTCACGGAGAGCCTTTTCCGTTACAAGCAGACCTTCAGAAGATTCAACATACTTATCAACTTCATCCTGATAATGAGAACGGATGTATTCAAGCTTATCCTTCGTGTCGATCATCTTCTGGAGACCAGTAGAAATCTTCTTGCCGAAAATCTTGAAAATATTGAATTTGCTTTTCATTGTTTTGTTTCCTTTATATAAAGTGGTGATTGTTTGTTTTGTTTGATTTAAATATAGTAAATTTTTGTTCCGTTGTAAACCCCTATTCGACAACCATATCGAAGTTATCATAATCGATACCGACAGTAGGCTGATGGTTTATCTGCATATCAAAACCTTCATAATCAATACCTACAGTGCCAGTCTCTTCAGGTTCATCATAAGATTGGTTTTCATATCTATCTTCATCATAATCCATCTTAGGTTGAACAAGCTCAGGAATAACGACTTCATCATGTTCAGTCCAACAATGATGATTGTCACCGCTACCGCTACATTCTTGCCATGTAAAATGAACAATGACTACTTGCTTACCCATATCATCAGAACGATATGCATTCCTAATATTAGGCAAAGCTAAGAAAGAACCAAGAGAACGGAAATGAGTTTTAAACTGACCAGCAAACTTTCCTCTTGTTTGCTTTACTGCTTCATAAACAGAAATGTTGTTTTCTTTTGCAATACCTTGATAAGTAGCATAAACAGCCTTCTTCATGCTATTACCACCGACAAGCTTGTTTCCCCAGCTTTCGGTATTATGTTCAAGATATTCACTCTTGGCAGTTGAAGAGACCTTATTTAAGTCCTTGTCTACCAAGGAGTTTTGACACATTGCAAACAAGAAGCAACCTACAAGTGCAGCAATGCTAAAAATGATTGTGCAACCAGTATTACTATCGTCATGATAACTCATTAATGTCTCCTTAATTTTATATCATTAATATAGTAATTTTATCTTCGATTGTCAATGCCTTAATAAATGGTTTATTACAATTCAGTCAACTGATTAATGTTGTTCTATGGTATAATTACCATTGTGTTGGACATATCCATCAGGACAAGTCAATGTCCATGTAGTGCTATGAATTAAACCGTCATATACATCCAATTTACATCCATGATGCAATCCATCAGAAGTAGTGTAAGTAAGTGGTGCTTTGACAGGCTCAGGTCCATATATAAATCGGTCAGCAACAAATAAACACATAACTGCTATACCAAGGATAGAGCAGATAGAGAATACAATTAAGTCAGTATTTGTAGCTTCGTACATATGCGTTTACTCCCTTAGAACTGCTCAACTTTAACACCGTTTGCCTCTAGGAAATCAATTCCCTTTGTTCCACGGTCATATTTATCTACATAAAGAACGTGTTTAATTCCAGCAGCAAAAATCAATCTTGCACAGCTTTCACATGGTTCATGAGAAATAACGATGGAACAATCAGATACATCAATATTCTTCTGAAGACACATACCTAACATATTCTGTTCAGCATGTAATTCATTCTTATTAGCGAATTCATGATGTATTGCTTTCCAATCAGCTTCAGAAACCTCTCGCCAATCATCATTAGTCGATTCACGAAGATAAAACTTACCATCTTCAGACTTGAACAGTTCATTACAATTAGTCTGACCAGTAGGAGTTCCATTATAACCACAACAGAGAATTCTACCGTCATTAACTAA
>Ga0326512_10004346_pt1 | contig 10297 bp, 12 predicted proteins | sample 1_2617_0518_D_FD_203652 | JGI IMG/M metagenome (GOLD analysis project Ga0326512, IMG submission 203652) | Bovine rumen microbial communities from UC Davis, California, United States - 1_2617_0518 | ecosystem: Host-associated > Mammals > Digestive system > Stomach > Rumen | place: USA...
TCCACTCGTTCAGCACGAAAGCACTCCATGTCAGCACCTGCAAGTGGAAATTGGCCTCCTTGTGTGGTGCCTCGCAAAGCCGCGCCGTGTAGCCGATGGAATATTTCTGATGCTTGCGCTGTCGTGTCAGCGGTCGGCCTTGTATCATCTGCTGTCCGTAGAGGTCGCCCACGTAGCTGATGTAGTACGTGATGTTGCCGACGGTCGGGTACGGCAGGTGCTTCACCTCGCACTTGCTTCTCTCCGTCATTTCGGCCAATGCCGCCTCGCGGTTCTCGCTGAAAAAGCCGTTACCGATTACCATCGTTACTGTTCGCTGTTTACTTCTTGCGGTGCGGCGGCTTACATCGTGCCGTCGTCTGGGATTTCTATCTTCTCCGCCTTCGTTATCCGGCTCTCGTCGCAACGGCGGCTCCAGTCGATGTAATATTCCTCCTCCCACTTGTAGGCGCGGGCGGTGACGGTGGCGGTGTCGCTCTCCCAATCTACGCCTCTCACGTGCGACAACTTCGGCCAGTCAATCAGATGCCCCATGTGGCGGTCTCTCAAAATACCATCGAGTTCCTCCTGATTATGCACTGGCATCGTCACGGCATACTGGTTCTCGGGGTCGAAGCGTGCCAGCACCTGACGGAAGTACATCCACGGCGTCTCGTCCATGATGTACGCCACGGGTTTGCCGTCGGGATCCTCGCGGTCGATGGTGTAACCTTTCAGCGGTTTCCACTCCCCCTCGCCGTGCGCCGTGGCAAGGTCGAAGCCAGACCATCCGTCGGGTCGCCAGTACGTGCCGAGGTCGCGCCGCATGATGAGCCACAGGTTCCTGCGCTCCTGCTCCGAGCACTGCGGCCACACGCGGTTCACCATATCCTCATACACGCTCCAGCGCAGATGGCTCCCCGCCATGCCGCCCTGCATCCACCATAGGACTTCGCGCCAGTCCAAATTCAGTGTAATCATAATCAGTCACCCCTACCCTTTCTTCAGGAAGTTCTTGATAAACTCGGCATACATCTGATTGATCTCTTCGCCAACCTTCTCCTGTGCGATAAAGAGCGGTGCCAGGATTTCGTCGAGATTATCGGCCATGCCAAAGCGGAACATCTCAGTATAGAATCCGATGTTGTCGTGAGTGCTGTCGCATTCTATATGGAAACCTGGGTGAACAGCCGACTGCATGATAAATCTACATTCAAGGCAGACGACCACTTCGTCAGTTGCATCGCACTTGATGTTTCCATGCACTTTGGCGATATAGTAGGTCACGCCCTTGTATCGCTTAAAGTATTCACCGTCGGCCTTAAAGAACTTACCGACCAGATGGCCGTATCGCTCACGGGTTATTTCGTCGATCACCTCCGAGCGGCGCTTGCGGTTGGCAAACAGCTTGCGGATCAAACTCTGCTGCTTCTTGATCGCAGCCAAATACTCTTCTTGTTTCATAGTTTTATGCCAAGTTTTTAGTTATTTGAACATGCTCCAGTCCTTGCCGACGGAGTGCGGGTAATCCATAATCGCCTTCCTGATTTCTTCCTCGGAAAATCTGTAATATGCAGCTTCCGCCGTACAGAAGTCAACGACCGACTGCTTCCAGTAAACCGTTGCCTTGCCGTCGGTCATCCGCATCACGTCATCAATGAAGTGAAGGCAATCCTTGAAATCGTAAGCCTTAAACTGGTGCTCGCCTATCTGGAAGTCCTTGCGCACCACACGAGTATTGTTCGTCAGTAGTCCGATCTTGAAGTGCTCACAGCCCGCGTTCAGTGCCTGGTAAATCATATCGAGCGAAGATGGGAAGTCGATAACTGGCTCGATGGATGCCCACGTCTTGTATTGCTCGTCGCTCATACGATTCATCGCGGCAATGCGCTCCGCATTGGTCGAGGCATTCGGCTCCAGTTCGTCGTGTCCAGTCAGCGTCCATCCAAAGGCAACCAAAGGCTTAACAAGGTGTTGGTGCTCTTCGCCAAGATAAGTACAAAATGGTAAGCCGCTAATTAAGATACGTTCTCTTTCTTCGTTGGGCAGAGACATCAAATGCTTCGTGTCATAAACCATCGCCTTCCCTGTCGGGTATTGAAAGAAGTCGGCATTCTTGGTTAGTATAACCACAGGAACAAACTGATGAATTGTATCGCTGGCTATACGGAAGAATAACCGTCGTGTCTCTGGTGCGCACGGGTCTGACGTGAATGTCATAAACAGCCCGCAGTCGCGGATAATCTCGTCGCGGTTGGCGATAATCTCTGCCATCGCCAGGTGGTAGGCATGTTCTTCGTTCACCACACCCTTCTTCAGCACGGGCTTGTCCTGTCCGAGGTAAGCCCCAGACGGACCTTTCTTCAAATAGCAGTACAGGCAGCCGTGGCAGCATCCGATGTAGGGGTTCACGCTCCATCGTCCGTATTCCTCGGCATTTCCCTTTGGTCTTGATAATATTTTTAATGTCTTGCCCATAACTTACATTTCGCTCCTATGTGTTAAGAAATTTTTCATAGTTATCAAAGAACGTCACGCGGTTTCGCTTGTCCTGTGCCATGATGCGAGACTCTATCAACGTGCAGAGGTCTTGACGGGAGCAGAAGGACTGGTCCCACTCCTTTAGTTCTACAGCCCAGCGCCAGTAGTGCTTGCCGTTGCGCATCACACAGGCATGTTCACGTTCTATCTTAAACCCCTTGGCAATATGCCCGCCGCCGATGATCCACAGAAACACGTCGCGCAATAACTCATACGTGGCACCCACGAAGACGAACACAGGCAGTTCATCGTCGATTCCTCGCCAGTCAAGGGAGTAGGCGATGTTCTGTGGGAGCGGTTGTCGGGGGTTCTTTGTCATAAATGTCGCGTGGGATATACGTCCATCGGTTGTTAATCGTCAAGATCATCTTTCTCGTTCTTCATCTTCTCCTCAAACAGCAGGTCACGCTTTGCACTATTGTAGGCGTACTGGTTAATCTCCTCAAAGCCATCGTGATGAATGGGGTGGTCAAGACCGATGTAGTAGTGGTCGTGGTAGCGAAAAAATACAGGTACGCTCTCTTGTATTTTCTTTGGAGTCTGCGTACCGTCAACATCCGACAGATCAGCATGTACTATTTGATAAAATGAAGATATACGCATCACGGGTAGTTTAAGGCGCCAATACTCGGCCTGAACAGCCCGTCTTTGGTCGGACTTCGACGCCTTGGTTGCCAGTGGCAAAATGTCGATATAGGTCACTTTGCGTTCTGCTGCATCATCTTCCGCTTGTCCGTCTTGCCATATACGGCTGGCACTGTCGCGAGGTAATTTTGCATCAGCACCTATCATCTTATAACCAACCTTGAAGGTCGTATTAGGCAGGAATAGCAATTCGTTGCTCTCGTCTTGTTTGCCGACAAGTCGCCAGATATTACTGTTTACCTTGCCCGGTTCTTTGAATGTGACAGCCACCACTCCACCGGCAAAGCAGTTGGGGTCTTCATAATAAGTGGCAGCACCCACCTTCTTGGCGTATGTTTCAGCCTCTCGCTCTGACTTTTGAGCCGCACGATGATAGGATCTCAACAGTTTACCTTCACGAGTATCAGCAGGAAATTTGTAATAATATTTACTCATATTGTTAGAATTTTATAGTTTCAAAAGATTTTTCCACCAGTTTCGTGTCAGCCATATCGCTGCAAGTAGACCAATAATAACTATCGTAAACAATATCTTATCTTTCAGGCGCTGCCACCACGACGGCCCTACGGTCTGACCTACATCTTTCTTCGTCAAGGTGCTGTCGGTCTGCTGTGAATGAGCTTCCATTTTACTCTCAAAAGCACATAAAAGCGAGTCGTAGTGATATCGCAAAGCCTGTATCTGACTAAACATCTGCTGTTGCCACAGCTCTTGGCGTAGTTGCTCATCGCGGCTCATATTGCGATTGATAGTGCGCTGCTCAGTTCGGTTTTCTCTTCCTAACGAATCAATAATAGTAGTAATGATTTCAGTAATTGTCTCCTGCGATTGTTCCGAAGAAGTGTTCTCGGTTGTATAATGATCTAAAAAAACATTCAGAATCGAATCAATGCGCGTTAATCCTACGCCTATCTGCGTGTCTTGTTTTGATTGTGCAGCCAGCGTGTCGGCTTCCATCGAATGAGAACGATGCACCTCATTATGTGAAGCACACGAAGCCACCATTATCAGCAGCATAACACATATAATCTTCAGTCCTTTCATATACCTTAATTATTATATTTAGTTATTACTTTACCACCAGTTCTTTGATGCGCCCGTCCTGCACCATTCGGATAATCTCGTGCAGCGGATAGAGCCACGAGCCGCCATCGTGCCGCTGACCTTCCTTGTCGGTCCACTCCACACGAGTGCGGTTGAAGCACGAGCCGTTGCGCTTCAGCCATTGCGGTGTCAGTGTCTCAACGTGCTCGCACAGCGTCTCGGCTGTGACGTAACGTTCATTGATTCCTTCCATCGCCCGATGAAACTCATGCACTATCTCCTGTCTAAGTTGGCGATCCATAATAATCACTTAATCCTGGTTATACTGACGGAAGCCGACACGTAGTCAGTCTTCACTTTAAACTCCAAGCCCTCCTCGTTCTTCAGAGCATTGGCCTGCACACGCGCAGAAGTCACTTTCTTCCTGTCCTGCAACGTAAAGATGCGGGTCTGGCCAACTCGCATGTCTCTCAGCTCCTGTCTTGATACTCGCTCTTGCATTCCTTTTAATAATTCTTAATTTATTTATTAACTTCAAAAGAAATCGGGAGAAAAGCCTTAACTTTGCGGTTGGATGAAATACAAAGCGGCACGCGCTTTCCGCTGAAAGACGCATCTGTGTCTGACGGCTCTTCTTGTACCCGAATTTCTTTATTTATTTCGGGGTACAAAGATAAGAAGAATTATTCGGAAGCGTTCAGAACCGTTCATAATTTTAGAATATTTTAACAGGTAAATTAAGAACGATATGGGAAGACAAACAGAATTAAAAGACAGGACGCGCAATCTTATCTTTGCAGCAGCCATCGACGAAATCCGCCGGCGGGAGGGAAAGATTACGCAACTCGACCTCGCCAAGCGCATGGGTGTAAACAAAGACACGATTACCAACGTCCTGCACTTCAGGACGGCAGTAACCGACGACATTATCACCCGCCTGCAAACCGCCAGCGGCTGCATCTTCAACCTGCAATGGCTCCGTGGCGAGAGCGACGTGATGCTGGCCGAACAAATCAGAACGAAGTCAGAAAAGAACGGTGATGATTCAGAAAGATTCGGAAACAACGAACCGACAGGACTACCATCCTACTCCAGTATGGCTAACTCCATCATCGCCGCCAAGGACGATGCCATCGAGTCACTGAAGCGTGAACTGGCAAAAACCGAGGAGTCCTCAAAGCGCGAGATCGCTGCAAAGGATGAAACCATCGGCGCCCTGCGCGACCAACTGGCTACCAAAGAGACGCTCATCAAAACCCTGCAGCAGCAGGTGTCCGACCTCCGTGCTTTTATCAACTTACAGCAGACGAAGGACAATTTTGGCAACTATCCCTTTATCCCTGGAGTTGCTGACGAAGAAAGGAAGGCGCAAACGTAAAAACATCAAAAAACCAGTAAAACCATGCAAATGTTTCCCCACCCATATCCGCATATTCTCCCAAACCGCTTCCTGCAAACGGAAAGCGCGAATTTCTGCGCGACCCCAAGCGGATCACGAAGAAAGGAAATTGAGGGATGCGGGAAAGGCGCGGAAAATGGTTGGTTAGCGCGGCATCCCCCGTAAATACAGAGATTTTTTGGTTGGATGACTTGGTGCGCAGTAATGCGTATCAAGGTAAATTCGGGTATATCAGGCTCGGATGTTTCCCCACTTTGCGAAAAATGGGGAAACATGGGGAAACATTTTTCCTTTGCCCTGTGGAGAAACACAGAGAACGGAGGCCATAATGGTGATGATATGCCCGGCAAGAGAGATAGTTTTTTTTGAAGTGTTGGACCAAAAAGATTCATAAGAATGAGTGTGACAACGGCTATTGTGCGCGACCATCAGGGGCGCATGAAAGGTGATAAGGAAGCGATGCTGGAGATACGGATAACATGCAACCGTAAGCATGTCTTTATCTCAACAGGTATAAAAGTGCGAAAAAGTGAGTGGGTTGCCGGGAAGGTGGTGAACCGTCTGGACGCCGCTACACTCAATGACAGGTTGGCTATTATATATAAAAAGGTGGGCGACGAGGTGAATGCTGCCACCGACGAGGAGCGCGACATTGATGCGGGAGAGATACGCAACAGGGTGTTCCGGGTAAAGGACGAGCATAACGACAAGGACACGCTGCTCGAATGGATTGTGAAACAGGTGAAGATACTTAATGTAAAAGAAGGGACACGCAAGCACTACGGGGCGTTGATCAACAGACTGGATGAATACGGAAGGCTTCGGAAGTGGTGCGATGTGACGGTAGAGGGGATATGTCTGTTTGATGCTTGGCTTCACTCGCTGCGGAAGCCTACTGTTGGTGGTGGTTGCGATAGAATCACAACGAAAAAGACGGGGATGAAAGAAGAGCCGCACGAGGCGGTGGCGTTCGGACGACTGGGGAACGGACTGAGCGACGGGGCGGTATATACATACCACAAGTGTCTGAAAGCCCTGCTGAACAGGGCTGAACTGTACGGAAAAATAAAGAGGAATCCTTACGGACTGCTGAAAGGACGATTCAAGCGTGGAGAGAGGGAGAATGTGGAGTATCTGACCGAGGAAGAAATGCAGCGGATATGCCGACTGGATTTGCCGGAAGGGTCGCTGCTGGAACGGTCGAAAGATTTGTTTATCTTCCAGATGTTCACTGGCCTGGCCTACAGCGATACGCAGGTGTTTGATATAAGGAACTATAAAAAGACGGTAGAGTGCGATGCTGCCACGGGCAAGAAGACGGAGCGCTGGGTGTTCGTTGGTCAGCGTATCAAGACGGGTGTGGCCTATGTAAGTCAGTTGCTGCCGCCTGCCGTGAGGGTCATAGAACGTTATGGCGGTCATGCGCCCCACATCGACAATGCCGACTATAATCATCAGTTGAAAGCCATCGGTGTGATGGCAAAGATAAATACCTCTCTACACTCCCACCTGGCGCGTCATACCTTTGCAACGATGATGCTCAGGAACGGCGCGAAGATTGAGAACGTGAGTAAGATGCTTGGGCACACCAACGTCATACAGACGCAGCGCTATGCCAAGACGCTGGCGCAGTCTGTGTATGAAGACTACGAGCGGGCAAGGGTAAAGTGGCAATAAAAAGAGCCCCGCAACATATTGCAGGACTCTTTGTGCAGGATTACCACGTGTAGGTCAGTGTGCCTTCCCATTCGGTGTCGAGTGTAATGCCGATGCCGCCGGAGCCAGTACCGCCGCCCGTGTCGTCGTCACCAAACAGCGCACCCGTCCAGGTCGTGATTTTGTTGCGGGTGACTGGTATGTTCTCCATCGTCCACTCGTTGACGGTCGAGTTGTCGGCATCCTGTGCGGTGATAACGAGCTTCAGCACGTCGTTCAACTCGTGCGGGGCAGTGTAGAGCTCAAAGGTATTGACGGGGGAACCGTCAACCACCAAGGGTCTATATTCCGTCTGCTTGCTCTGCACGCAGCCGTAGCCCGTCGATGGGTTCAGCGTCGAGCTGCCGCCCGTGTAGTAGAACTTCAGACGGGCCACCTCGTCGGGGATAGTGCCCGTCACCGTCAGCCTGACCATTGCTACCACACGCTGCAGCAGCAGTTCTTCCTCGATGGCGGAACCGTCGAGCACACTGAGCGTCTCGCAGCAGGCGAACGTGTCCGACATCTTATTGTTGGCAAACGTCACCTTCTCGGTCGAGCTGATCGTGGCATTACCCTCCGTCGAGTTGTGTGCCACCGCCACCACCTTGTACGTGCCCTCTGCCAGCGACAACGCCACGGTGCCGAAGCCGCCGTCAGTGCTCGTCTGGTTGACGTTCTTCACCTTCGTGCCGTCCTGTCGGAAGATGGCCACGGAGAGGCGGGATGCCTGGTCGGTGAGCGGTTCTACACTGCGCGTGAACGCCTGTTGTCCGTAGGTAGTGAAGCGCAGCGTAACATTGGCATTAGCATCAATGTCTTTCTTACCGACCTCTTCCATGATAGGCTTCTCGCAAGCAGCCAGCAGCACCGCCAGTCCGAATAAAAATATCTTCTTCATATCGGTAGAAAATTTTTCACTGTTCACTTTTCACTGTTCACTTTTCACTGTTCACTTTTCTTTACCAACTCCCTGCATACTCCGTGTCCCACTCGCCACTCAGAGCCAGTGTAAAGCCGCCTGCGTTCACAAACAAGTTACCCGTGTAGTTCGTCGAGCGGTTCGCCTTGAACGGCGCGTCCTCGATGCTCGCCGTACCAATCACCGCGTCGCTCTGGTTCCTGGCCACCACGCTCACGTCCGTCGTCCATTCCGTAGCCGACGAAAATCCGTAGATGCTCACGTTCGTCTGACCCGTCGTACCCACCTTCGATTCAGGGATGGCAATCGTGCGGGGAGCCGAAGCCTGTGCCGCCGCGGGACCGCCCGTCAGGTAGTCGATGCCGTAATACCACGTTGTCGGTGTAACGGTAATGCTGGCGATGCCCGCAGGTATCTCGTCCGCCACCGTCACCCTCAGTCGTGTCACCACGCGCTCCAGTGTCACGTTGTGCGCCGACGATGTTCCAGCACTCACCGTTATCTGGAAGTCCTTATAAAAGGTGTCCAGCGGCTTCGTCCATGCAATGTTGTGCCCCTCGGTCGAGAGCGTAGCACCCTCGCCACGACTGGCCACAAAATACACATGGTGACTGCCATAGTCCAGGTTCAGTGTCGGCGTACCGAAGTCCTCGTCCGTTGAAGCCTGATGCACCTGCTGCACCAGCTGACCGCCCACATAGTCCAGCACCCACAGGTCAGTCATCTGCTTGTCATCCGCTGTCAGTACCGCACGGGTAAACGTCGCGTTACCAAAGTCACCCTCGCAGGCAAAGGTGATCGTCTTCTTGTCGTTGCTCACTGCGAGCTCATCGCTCGTGTTGTTCTCACACGCTGCCAGCATCACTGCGATACCCATCAGCAAAAATACGTTTTTCTTCATAGGTTTTAAAGTTTTAATTTTGTAAAATAGAACATATTATAGCCAAAGTTACCTTTGCCTGATTTTAATAACGATATTATCTCCGAAATGTTTTTTGACAATAGCGGAAAATTTTTCCGTTCTAAGCTGTTGCGCCAGTCCTTCCGTCTTGCGATCATAACAGAACGTCACCATCTGTTGTTCTTGGTCATATTCCGAGAACCACACATCGGCACCCGACAGACCAAGCTGCGTGGTGATATCGACGTAGCAGCTCTGCCAGGCTTCGCGGGCTTGGTCGGCGGTCATCCCAGCTGGTGCGCTCGACCTCTGGTCGCTTGCTACCGAAGAGCCGCAAGAACCGCTGGGCACACTGGTGGCAAACAGGTCGCCCTCCACCGCCTGCGGCGCATTAGCACCGATACGATGAATCAGGAACTCCACGAAGTCAGGATCGCCACGGCGTCGGTCGCCCTGGTAGATGGGCTCGTAGGTAAACGTCAGGTCAGCATGGCCGTCGGCAGCCATTTGGTCGAGGTCGTCTTTCACAGCATCCAGCACCTTCGTCTTGAAGTGGGCAAACTTCTGATATGGCACCACCCACTCGCCCGTTTTGTCGTCGCGGAACGGCTCCATGCCGATAGCCTTCTTGATTTCCGGCACCGACAGGCGCACCACATTACGATGCTCCATGAGCAACTTGAAGTATAGCGGCGGTGTGGATCGCTTCGTGGCAAAGCGCGCAATCTGCTTGGGATGACTAATATAACCCTGCGCCATATCAAACGCATACTGCGCCACGTTGTTGTTGATCTCCACCTCGATGTAGCCGTAGTGCTCAGGCACACGAAACTGCTTGAACACAGGCGAGAAAATCGTGCCGCCCGTCTTGCGCCCCTCGTCATCCAGTTCGGCATGTTCCACCACCACGTTCATTTCGGCGATAGCCTCGCGCACCGTCTGGTAGTTCTGCGCCTTGATGCCCATATCCGCCAGGTAGATGCGAAATGGCGGTATGCCATGCTCCAGCACGTACTTCGTGAATAGCGGTCGCACGGCAGCCCCACTGTGATGCAGTCCCAGTTCAAAGAACGTCTTCACATACTCCTGCAGGTGAGCGCTGACCATCAGCAGCGAGTCCTGTTGCAGCAGTGTGCGCTTAGCACCCAGTTTGATATACGAGTTTGGCGTT
>Ga0326512_10004347_pt1 | contig 10296 bp, 15 predicted proteins | sample 1_2617_0518_D_FD_203652 | JGI IMG/M metagenome (GOLD analysis project Ga0326512, IMG submission 203652) | Bovine rumen microbial communities from UC Davis, California, United States - 1_2617_0518 | ecosystem: Host-associated > Mammals > Digestive system > Stomach > Rumen | place: USA...
CTACTACATCTGCTGGAGGAAGTGCTTTAACACAAGCACTTAGCGTAGGTTTACCATCCGCCATCATTGCAGTTCTCCACCAACTATTTATTTCTTTTATAACCTTTTTCTTAGCTATGTATTCTTCCATTTTATTTTCCTTTCTTATACTAATTCTTCAAAATAATAATCTACTACATCGCTCCAACAAACATCTTTATATTCCATCATAAATTTTGCAATACATCCAAATTTTGAATCGCTATCAACATAAACTTCTTGTTCGTGATTCTTAATATCTAAATACACAAAGTAACCTCTGAATCCTAATTCTACATTGTCACAAATCGTACCTACTCCCGATGCATATGATTTCTTACCATAACCATAATAATCATCTTCATCTCCGTAAAGATGATCATAATAATTAGACCAATATCTTGAATAGTATTGCTTTTCTATATATTCAAATTGTTCAGTTTCATCTTTGCAACCCTCTTCAAGCAACTTGATTACCATATTTTTTGTGTGAATAGTTTCTTCGACAATAATTTTCTCTTTTAATGTATGTTCATTATAATATCCACTTGAAAGATTTACCGAACTTACTCCACAAGCACTTGATAAATTACAAATATCAGAACAGGTTCCGCTTGCCTCTTTATATCCAGTTACATCTTCCACCCACTTATGAAACTCTTGATTATCATCATCATAAAAGACAGCATCATTATTGCCTCTTCTATCTATTTCTACAAGAAACTTACATTGTGATAATTCCTGACATAATTCTGTTTTTGCAAATTTTTCTGAACCAATACAACCAATTTCTTCATCTTCACAAAAAACGATGTATGGTCTATATGCTGTTTCTTTAAGTATTGTAAGAATACTCCATATTCCACATCTATCATCTCCACCAATTCCTTGCGGTGAAGTTATTGTGTGAGTTACATTTCCATTTTTATCTGTTTTAACATCTTCATAGAAATCTCTAACTGACTCTCTTGGTTTACCACCTACTGTTAGTGTTGTATCCATATGAGAAGTCAAACATATAGGATCTTCACCTCTTACATAGATGTATCCATCACCAGTAATAATATTTTCACTTTTGTAAAAATACTGTAAAACCGTCATTAAATGCAACTTGAGATTGTATTGTGACTTCCCAATGATGCTCATCAACTCTGGAAAATCAGTCACATTCTTATTCCCTACATAAATATTTTCTGGTTCTGCAATCGTGGTTATTTCTTTTGTTTTAGAATCCATATAAACACCACCTCCTAAGTCAATCATATTTTTGGTTTCTGTTTTATTTTTCTTCTTACTCATAACTTTATTCCTCACTTTCCTCATTTTCTAAATTTTCTAAACAATCTGAACAACAATTATGTTCCGTATTAAAATTAGTATAGTGAACATAACTACCACAACTATCACAATAACATACATCATCATCTGGATACCAACGTCCATCTGATGTGCAAGTATAACCATCCCTTTCAGCATGGTCGTCAGTATGATAACGGTTTCCATCTTCTGTAATTACCATCTCGTCATCGCAATTTGAATAATAATATCCATTATAATCATCCTGATAACACTCATAATCTCTTCTATAATCTTCTGTGTCCTCACAATGATACCAGCCATCATTTTCAGCACATTCATCATCGCAATAATAATATCCATTTATTTCAATAGCATCATTTCTATCTATTCGTCTATCACATCTTGCACAATATATGCCTTCATAACATGCATCACAAATAACAGATGTCTCTCGTGAATTTGAATTTCCACAACATAAGCATGTAGGTTCAGAACCTATTACTATTTTCTTTGCATTTAATTTTATTGCTTTATTTCTTACTACATAAATATCTGGATATTCAAAATAATCGCTATAATGTAATTTGTCATAATGTTTTTTCACAAACATTCTCATAAAATCATTATCAGGTTTTTCTTTGTCTATCCACATATCAGAATCTACGTTTTCAGAACATTCATTGATAATGTTTTCCATTATCTCACGCATCTGTTTTGAAACATCTGTATAATCAGTACCATCACGACCATCTGGATATACTCTTGACTGAACAAACTTATCTTCGCCCATATAGAAAAGACATCTTTTAATCTTATCTTCCTTATATGGTGTGTCACCATCATAATCTTTAGGAAGTAAATACATTACAACCGTACTACCATCTTCAGCCAAATCAGTTGTACCACCTGAATAACAACCTGAATAATTATTGTCACCATTTCTCTTATTGGTTTTGTCGATTGTCTGACATGATGCCCAACTACTACCAAATGACATTGTAAAGAAGTCATATGGATTAACAGATAAGACAACTTTCATTTCCTTTGCCATTGGCTTAATAGAATCGCAGAAAATTGTATATTGCTTATTCCAACCCATATCAACATCACGAGATTTAATCTCTCCAGTTGTTTCATCAGTCCATTCTTTAGTTACAATGTTCTCATGTTCTGTAAGATGGAAATACTTTGCTACCTTCTTCACAATAGTTGACCATTTCTGTCCTTTAACTGCTCTTGCGAACTCATAATATCCACAACCGTTATTTATACGATCGGCTTCGCGCTCTGTTATTCTATCTCCTTTTGCATCACGTAATAAACCAAGGAAATTTTCAAAACGATACATTTCTTCTGAATTCTCTACTTCAAAACTTATAACATTGTTATTATTATCAGTGTACTCTAAATAATAACCATTATCCCACAATTCATATGCTTTACATTTTTCATTATATTTATCATACTCCTCTTGATAATAATCTATATTTTTATTATCATATAATCCTAATTCTGGTTCTGGGAAATATCTTAATGCTGATAAAATCCTATCATTTGTTCTTCTAGCTTCATTATATGTTAAATATTCATCATAAGAAAAAGGTTTTTCCAATCTCTTATACTGGTATAAATACCATTTAAATGTATTTCTCATATAGTTGATAAAATCTGCAATCTTTTCCTTATCAGACATTCTATTAAAAGTTTCTATTGTAGAAATAGAATGTGACTTTCTATTATAATTAGGATGCTTTGACATCCAATATTCAATCCAGCCCTTACCATCGTTTGAAATGTTAAGCATCTTTTTTACAGCATCTTCTGTAAGATTATATGCCTCACCATCTTCATCTTCGTATTGTCCAAACAGATCAAAGATTTCTTTACACATATCAGTTTTCTCTTTTTCATCCCATGTAAGAGATTTGGTTTTATCAAACATAAAATCTTTAAGTTCTACTGAAGAAGAAGCATCCACGGTTTTTGGAATTACCTCTACTCTTTCAATATGGATACAATCAGTTCTATAATCATACGAAGTGCCATCCTTTCCATCTATAATAACATCATACAAACCAATATTTGTTGCATCAGAATCAATATCAATATTTTTAAATGCATCTTCGGCTAAATCTAAATCAGAATAATGAATTAAATTAAATTTATTTATTGTGTTATCAACACGGAATATAGTAAGTCTACTATGGTTATTAAGACCAAGTATATACATCTTTTCTTCAGATATAACATCTGGATCTGATATATCTGGATCCCAATCTCCTCCGTTACGTTTACCAGTAAATAATACAATTCCTTTCCAATAATGATCAGTCACACTATATCCGCTACCTGCCACTCCTTGTATAAAATCTCCTACTTTAAAATCATTCATTTTTTCTTTACCTCCTACATTTAAATTGTTAATGTGATTAAATGCTCCTTTCTTTGTAGTTATATGATTTTATTTTCACATACAGACACACCACTTGATTAAGTGATGTGCCTAGTGTGAAAATAAAATTCACTTATGATTCAATTATATTAGATTAAATCATTTTCCTTCAATGTGTTAACAATTTCGCCAATGTTGTGCTCATTGAAAAGATCCTTTGATGTTCTTACACCAAACAAATCTTCCATTGTGTCGTGGCTCATACCACCAACTGATACATCCTTAACAATGTACTGAATTGCTGCAAGTGCATCATCAAGTGATACATCTACATCAACAGAACCAGCATCAAGAGTCTTGATTGCGTTCTCAAGTCCTACATTCTTAATAACTCTGTATGGCTTGTCATTTGTAGAACCAAATGTATCTACAAGTTCATAAGATGACATAGAACTCAACTTATCAAGTACAGCCTGTACCTGTCCAACTGTGAAAGGTGTAGAAGTTGTGTCTGTTGTATCTGTATCCGATGAAACTGTTGTTTCATCTGCCTTATCAACTGTATCTGTTACAGTGGTAGTAGGTGCTACATCAGTTGTGATACCTGCCTTTCTAATAGCCTCAATAATTGTCATTGCCTCGTTTACATTGTCTGTTGTAAATGTGAAATTCATCATAATTTATTTTCCTCCTAAATTTAAAAAACATTATTATTATTTATTATTTCCATATTCAGTTTTCATATTATTATAGTGTATATTATATATTAGTTTACCTTGGTGGACTTCGCATATGTATTTCACCTACCTTTATATTATTGTATTTATATAAAATCCATTACGGATGTTATATCAATTCTTTGATATCTTTTATTGATTGATCTAAATATTCAAAGCACTCTTCAACCCCATAATCCAACCAATAGTTTGCCTTTCTATATAGCTTGTCGCAACCGCTATCTGTTGCATTAGGTAGCCTTTCCTTTATATATTGCCTTACTATTGTTTCTTCAAATACCTTATATGCATCAGGATTTGTTTTGTAATCAAATGCTTCGGTTGCTTCCCAATACTTACTTATTAAATAATCTAATGTCATATGGTTTTTTGACTTGTTTTCTTCCCATGTAAAATTCTCTTTTCGTTTACCAATATCAAAAGATGCAATTTGTGCAAGATAATCTGCATCACATACTCCATTGCTAATAATTTTAATGATTTCGTTTGCTTGTTTTGTAAATTCGTCATCTTCAATTTCAGAAATATCTTGCATTATAATTTTAATCGTTCTGTTAAAATCTGTTTCAATACATTCCTTTGCTTGATTTATTGCATCTTCAATTCCTTCAAAGTTATCTTTGAAGTTATAGAAATCTGTGTTATACCAAAAATCTGCAAGTTTAATTGCTTTCTCTTCTAACGTCATAATTCATTACCTCCGAATAATTTGCTTTGACATTCATCACAATATCCACTCTTCAGAAATTCTCTTTCGTTTGCACTTAAATCTGGAAAGATATTCTGTATCAAATCTTCTCCATTGTAATATTTTTTTCATTTGTTCTCGTGTTACATTCAGCATTTTCTCAGAATACTTTCCACATATAGGACAATTACCACCAATTTCAATTCCTTTATTCATTTTTACATCCTCCTTAGAAATATAAATATAAAAGAAAACTATACACTGTCAAAACTATTAAATGCACTATAAAAAATAGTTGCGAATATATTTCTGTATCGCAAAATCTAAATCCATATTTTATTGTTTTACGTAAATCTTTTATGGTGTAAATAAACCATATTAAATCTGAAATGGTTAATATGATAATCCAAACATATCTCATGCATCTTCCTCCATTTCATATACTTCTACACAATCCAAAAGCCATTTAATTATATCGAATGGCTTTTCTTCTACAAGTCTTTCCACATCTTCACTTCCGTTGTCTATATAATCATAACTATCAAAGCAATCTAATGCCATAATACGTTCTGCTATTTTCGTGCTTATCTTTTCCATTCCCGTTGCCAATGATGTTAACCAATGATCTATCTGTAAACGGTCTTCATCTGGTGTATACTTATTTTCCATATCTTCATTGAGCATATTAAGTATCTCTTGCATTGTATATGTATAATACCCTTGTTCTATGCTCGCATTGAACTCTTCAAAATAATCGTGAGCATTTCTTGCGATTTCCTTTTCAGAAAATCCACCTTTCCAATGCTCATTTAAGTATTCTGCTATCTCATAAAAATCTTCATAATTCATACTTGTGTATCTCATTTCTTTTCCTCCTTTAATCGCTCAATCTCTGCGTCTAATAGATTCTGAAATTCTGTTGTACCTTGTTGTTTTCGTTTCTGTTTTTGTGGTAAAAAAGGCTTGTAATTATTTAAACTACAAGCCCAAACACCACATACAATATTATTATCTTTCATACTTCTTATAAAATTCTACATACTCATTTTCTGTTGCAAATGGTATATATCTGTTTTCACTAGGCAACCAACCCATATAACACGAGTTAGTATAGTATCCTTTCATATTACCCCTACTTTCCCTTGGCAATCTTGTCAAGCATTTCGTATAACGATTCAGCTTCTTCACCTGTCAATGTCAATCCCTTGTGACACTTCTCTGTACCATCTTCTTCTGTTTTCCAGGCACGAATGTCGTACTTGGAATCATTTCCGTTCCAACTTACAAGGCGTAGTCTTAAATCCCATCCCTTGTTTGTCGAAATCACACCGTAATCTTCTTCGACTACATAGTTTAACTTTGGTGTTTCTGTTTCCTTTGTTTTCTTAAATCCTTTCGCCATTTTCTACTCCTTTACTTTGCGTTATTTACAATGTTACTTATGATCTCTTTTATTTCTGTTTCTGACATAGATATAATATCTGTGTCTATACAGATACTTCCTTCAAGCATAATAACTACCTCCCTTAATTGATTTCCGTTATGTCTATGATTATATCATCCGTTTCCGTAAATGTTTCATTGCTATCAAACAAAAGTCTTGCATCACAACCTATCTCTGTTGGTGCGTCTTGTACTTCCCAAAGATTTCCGTTGTAATCTTTATATGTTGTTACACCCTTGTTATCAACAGATATTGCCGTTGCGTATCTAGCAATATACTTCTGTTCAGTTCCCGTATGAATAAGGCTTGCGTAGTAATCACTTTCTTCAGTTTCTCTTTCGTCATTACCTACAAGCCCTATTGCTATTAGGCAAAGAAAAAGACACAAACACGAAATAATAGTCTTTACGTGCTTATGTCTTTCCTTTCTTTTTCTCTTGTCGTGGCATAATTTCACACCACCTAAATCCAATTTATTTATTGTCATAATAATCATTTCCTTTCACTCTTTCTATTGTTCTGTTGTATTCCCTATATGCGTCTGCCGATTCGTCACATCGGAATACAATTCTTTTCCTTATTTTTATTACATATGGCAATTCATCATCATAGTCATCTTCCCATAATGACACTTGTGTTTCTTGATTTGTATAAACGTGTTTCATTTTATTCCCCCTTATCACATAAATATAAATTCTATTTCTTCTTCATCATACGCACCTAACCCATAGTTATACTTTCGTTGCTTTGGGTTTTTATCTTGAAAAGTTTTGTCGGTGACACACTTCTTCCATATAGGATTTGCATAGTTTCGCCCATTGCTAGTGCCGTCAGTTCGCCTAGAGATTCTGTCTATATAATCTGGATAATGATACTCTTGGCTCATAATATCCATATTCTTAGACTTGGATTGTACCATCCTTCTTCTAGCATTGATTAAAGCCTTTTGTTGCATACTCCTATTTTTTGCCATAATTTACACCTCCTATTATAGAATATTTATCCATAAAATTACTCCATCAGCCTCATCGTATTCTACTTTAAAACTATAAACTAATGCATCCCCACGAGTAGGTACGCCTTTGATTTTTGGGTTATTTATTGCTACAGATGTAGGGTTTACCATTTTTACGACTTCATTGATTGTTGGATACTTCATAATATACCTCCTAATATGTATACTTATTGCGTGGATTATTCCCACAAAAAAGCCTACTATCCTTGTGGGATAATAGGCTCTATCTAGGAATAATATATAGTTGTGGTTGTTGTGTGAATTACTTGATTTCAGACTTTCTGACAAGTGTAGCATCGTCATTCTTTACAAGGAAATTGACTGTAATCATTGCGTCAATCAGTGCTACAAGGAAGTTGTCTGTAAACTGACTCTGTGAGTATGCTTGCTTGTGGGCAGAATTCTTGTCCAATTTGTTACCAATAAAAGGTACAACCATTTTTTCTACAAATTTTTTGCAAGCACCTTCATTGTCGGCATTTTTAACCCCATTTTCAGCCAACCAAGCCCCAACAAGTGTGTTGAATGACTTCTTGCAAGTGTATGAAAAATCCTTCTTCTTGCCGTGACGGATAGCCGTACCGACTGAAGAATAACTACGATACTCTGTGCCTACAACATAAGCAGAGTACAACTCTGTTAAGTCTAATCCCTTTACAAGTTCACGACGAGACTTGTTAAGTGGCTCAAGTTCTTTAGCCATCTTGTCCTTTAAGACATTGATTGCCTTATGGCACTCTAACACACTTGTCTGTGCCATTGCATCGTCGGCAGATAAACCTTGCTCAATCAGTTCTTCCCTTTTTGTCACAAGTTCGGCAATCTTATCTTCTTCCTTGCTAATAAGTTCCTTATAGTTCTTGCGAATCTTTGCAACTTTTACCATAAGGCTTGAGAACTTAGACAAATCCTCAAGAAAATCGTTGTTGATAGTTCCTAAAATGATTGTTTTGCTCATAATTTTTTCCTCCTATTATGAAACCTAATTTTTTATTGTGGCACTATTGCCACTAACTCTATGCATTGCATTGAAACATACACCTAGAGTGTGCATAGAGTGCAATCGTAGTAAAGTTATTATGGAAACCTACAACCGAAACACACCTAGCAGATAGGTGTATTCAAGCCTAAAGATTGCGTACTTTTCCTCAGATGACTACTTCTGCCTTTCACATTACATTGGCTAGTCCAAAACCACTTTTATTCATAAACCTAGATATATCTGTCACCTATACCTAAACCTATTCCCACAAACCCAAAATGTGCTTTTTGCGTTTTGCTACTATGGGCTATGCTATTCTACAATGCAAAGACACAACAACTAAATGGTTTATGTCACGTGTTGGCACGACGTTCCGATTTTTACCCTTTGCACACGTTCCCACGTTGCCTAGTTCCACCTAGATACAAGTATTTAGGCTATGCACGTGCATACTCTTAAAATCGTTATGTAGTCAATCATTTTCAAAGTGCTATGTCAAAGTTAGCAAGCGATTATAAAACCGATATCTTGCGACAAATCGTTTGACTTGTCTATGTCCTTTGAACAAGTTGACATTAACACGCAAAAAATTGAATGTAAAATGTTGAAAAATCAAGGGTTTTTCGACTTTTTGCTAGGGGGTGGTTTTCGCTGAAACCCTTGATTTTCCTGGGTTTTTACCCAAATGTCTTCAATCCACACACCACTTAAAAATTTTAATGCAATATAGCATTATTCCTTATGTTTTTTACTTGCTTATCATATTTCTATAATTTCTTCCATATCGAATCCCCTATCGAAAAACCCAAATAATATCCCAAATAATCCAACAAACACAATTGAGTTTCTTCTATATAAATGCGAAATAAAAATCCAAAAAACCTTATATGATATAAATCAATAAATCTATTATTTAAGCCAATTAATATTTATATATATTCGATAAATAAAATATATAAATGTGATTTGTGTTACCAAGGTGTTTGTTGCCCAATCACTTCGTTCTTGGGAACTAACGCACAATATATAAGAACCACAATCTCGTCTCTTCGGTCTGCGACCTTGATACTCGTGTGGTTCTAAATATATTGTTTGTTCCGCAGACTTCGCTGCGGTGATACGATTTTGATATAAGGTAAAATGTAATATTGACAAAGTGAAAATTAGGGTGTAAATTATGTTTAGTGATTGAGAAATAAAAATATTCAAAAAAGTGCGATTTTTGAATCCAGTTGTGGGAAAAGTACTTGTCACTTTATGTGTTACTAGGTAAGGCTCAAAGAGTTATATTATATATATAAAGTAACACATCTGGTGACAACGGATTCTTGAATCTATATCTATGTTTTTTGCACTTTTTGGAATATTTTTAGAATTAGAAAAAATAAAAATCGGAGGATTTATAATAAATGCAAAAAAAGAAGACAAAGATGCCCAAAGCAACAGATAAGTGTATTATGGATAATATACATAATAATTTAAAGAAAGAAGATTTTATTTCTTATAAAGAATTGGTAACAACTATAAATCTTCCTGTAGTGGCTGGAAAGTCAAAGCAACTACAATTAGAAAATTTAAAAAGATTTATAGAATATGAATATGATACAGAACAGAAGAAATATCTTATAACAAATATATATGAAGAATATTTACCAAAGCAACCAAGGAAACTTCGAGAAGATGCAATTTATACAAAGTATATTGAAATGTTATTATTAGCA
>Ga0326512_10004348_pt1 | contig 10296 bp, 7 predicted proteins | sample 1_2617_0518_D_FD_203652 | JGI IMG/M metagenome (GOLD analysis project Ga0326512, IMG submission 203652) | Bovine rumen microbial communities from UC Davis, California, United States - 1_2617_0518 | ecosystem: Host-associated > Mammals > Digestive system > Stomach > Rumen | place: USA: California...
TATGTGGTAAAGGTGACCGTTGTGGAACGGGTTGTACTCGCAGATGAGACCGCTGACTTTCATTATACTACCTCTCTCCCGGGATTTCAAGCGTTTTTGCATACTATTTATTATTATGCAATAATTCTGCATATTTGTCAATACCCGAGGGGTGTCCCCTATCCTGTTTCGCAGCAGACCGTAATGTACCGCCGCTTTTATTGCTCGGTAGCCCACTTTCACTGTAATGACAAGTATCTCAGAAGGGTGTCCCTTCCCCTGTTTCGCAGCAGACCGGGATGTACCGCAGCTTTTATTGCCCGGCAGCCCACTTTCACTGTAAAAACAAGTATCTCAGAGGGGTGTCCCTTTCTACGCCTTGTGTCCGCCGACCTGCGAATTCCGCTCGACGGCAGTCGCGTCCTCCTCGAGGTTCATCGCCTTCAGCACCGCATTCTTCCCGAACCTCTTCCGCAGTCCGACTATCGTCTTTTGCAGCGCCTTTTCCTTCGCAAGTGCCGCATTTTCGCGGTCTATCCTCGCCTGCTCCTGCTCGGGGTCATCGAACAGGCTCAGCTGACGCGGAGCCTCCTCCGTTGCCTTCGATTCGGGGATAACACGCATCGCGGCAATGGTTATCCTCCGCACGAGAAGGTCGCTGTGGATTATCCGGTCATAGAGCTCCATCGCCGTCTTCCGCATCAGCCGCGACGAAGCCGTATATCTGCCGAGCTTCTGCGTTCCGTGGGCGGACTTCGGCACACGCCTGCCGTAGTGGTCGTTCTTGAATGTGCCGGTGTAGCCGATGAGACGGTCGGTATCTCTGAGATTTTCGATGTCATAGCCGATAGTCAGCACTATCTGGTCGGTGACGAGCCCCTTCGCCACGAGGTCGAGGCTGAGGAGGTCGGTCATTTCGCGGACGATGAGAGCTGCCCTCTCGGACTCATACGGGCGCTTGAGCACCTGTCCGGAGCTGAGACTGTTGCTCGCCGGACGGTAGCGCTTGATGTCGGAGATACGGCACGGCTCCCAGCCCCATGCGTGGTCGATGAGGAACTCAGCATTCACGCCGAACAGCTTGTAGAGCAGGTCCTCGTTCAGCCGGTCGAACCTGTCCCCGACCGAGCACCGCGCGACATCGCCCATCGTGTACATACCGTATTCGGCGAGGCGGCGGCTCGTGCCCTTTCCGACGCGCCAGAAATCGGTTATCGGCTGGTGGTCCCAGAGCGTGCGGCGATAGGACATCTCGTCGAGCTCGGCGATCCGCACGCCGTCCTTGTCCGGAGCCATATGCTTTGCGACGATGTCCATTGCGACCTTGCAGAGGTACATATTCGTACCGATACCGGCAGTCGCAGTGATACCGGTCTCTTTGAGGACCTCGCGCACGAGCATCATCGCCAGCCCGTGACCGTCGGTCTTGTAGGTGCGCAGGTAGCCTGTCGCGTCGATGAATACCTCATCTATCGAATAGACGTGAATGTCTTCGGGTGCGATATATCGCAGATAAATGCCGTAAATGGACGCGCTGACCTCCATATACCGCCTCATATGCGGAGGAGCTACGATGTAGTCGAGCTCAAGGGACGGGTCTGCTTCGAGCTCGTCCGCGAAGTGGGACTTGCCGCTGAACCTCCGCCGCGGAGCTTTTCTGCGGCGCTCTGAGTTCACCTCGCCTACGCGCTGTATGACCTCGTAAAGCCGCGCTCTGCCGGATATGCCGTGTGCCTTCAGCGAGGGCGAGACTGCGAGACAGATAGTCTTTTCGGTGCGTGTCGGGTCAGCGACGACGAGGTTGGTATTGAGCGGGTCGAGTTCCCTGTCGACGCACTCCACGGAGGCGTAGAAGGATTTGAGGTCTATCGCGATATATGTTCTGTTTTCGTTCATTTCAGCCGCCTCCCGAAAGTTTGTTTCTTTTATTATAACATATCATCTGTGAAATATCAATGGGGTGACGTAAAAATCTTGCCGTACACACAGAGCGTTCCCTGAGATCAGCCGCAGATGCCCGGCGAAGTGAAAATGTTGCATTTCTTATCGCGATGTGATATAATATAGCAGTACGATAGGTTTTATTTTCACCGAAAGGAGCCCAATAAATGACCCAAAGCTTTGAAAACCGCATAAATTCGCTTGTTGACAAGCTCATCAGCGACTACGGCAACGACCGCACGATAGACAAGACCGTCGCATTCGACCACCCCGACAAGGAAAAGGTCATCGCGATAATACTGAGCCTGCGAAACATTATCTACCCCGGCTACTACAAAAACGACCGCTTCAGACTCTACACCGTCCGCAGCAATATCTCAGTCCAGCTCGAGGACATCATACACAACCTCTCAAGGCAGATCTCCGTTGTTCTCCGCTATAATCCGGACTACGAGAACGCTCAGCAGGAGTTCATCGAACACCGTGCAAAGGAGCTCACATTCGAGTTCCTCGAAAAGCTCCCGAAGATAAGGGACTACATCGCGACCGACGTCGAAGCCGCATTTATGGGCGACCCGGCTGCATTCAACAAGGAGGAGATAATCTTCTCTTATCCCGGCCTTTTCGCTATCCTCGTGAACCGTATCGCCCATGAGCTCCACCTGCTCGGAGTACCGCTCATTCCGCGAATCATGACCGAGCACGCCCACAGCGTTACGGGTATCGACATCCACCCCGGCGCTTCCATCGGCAGATACTTCTTCATCGACCACGGTACAGGCATAGTTATCGGCGAAACGACCGAGATAGGCGACAATGTGAAGATATATCAGGGCGTAACGCTCGGCGCTCTCTCGACACGCGGCGGACAGCTCCTCAAAAACCGCAAGCGTCACCCCACTATCGAGGACAATGTGACGATCTATTCCGGAGCGTCCATTCTCGGCGGCGAGACCGTCATCGGCAGAGATTCCGTCATCGGCGGCAATGCCTTCATCACCAAGTCCGTACCTGCCGGCGCAAGGGTCAGCATCAAGAATCCCGAGCTGCGCTTCAATTTCAAGTCCGACAGACCCGTCCAGCAGACCGAGCTCCCGCAGGACGAAACGTGGTTCTACATCATCTGAATAATGCGTCACCGAGCCTGTAAACGGCTCGGTTTTTTTATACGGCACAGATCTGCGCACCGGAAGTTTTCTCCGCGTGTACTTGATATTACTTAAAATGTGTGCTATAATGAAGGGTAAAGATAACGAAATGGAGGCGTGAAAATGTCCGACGTGAAAGACATACTCGACAGCATACTCAGCGACGAAAAGCTCCTCGGGAGCCGTGCGTTCCGCGACAAGGTCTACACCGACCAGCCGATAATCAAGCGCGCCTCTCAGATAAAAACGTCCGGTACTCCGCAGAAAATAAAGGAAATGAAGGCGCTCGCATACACTCCCGAGGCTTACTGGAAGACCTCCGCCTGGCTCTTCTACACGCAGGGCAAATTTATGGAGGACTACACCGACGTCTATGATTTCGGCGGCGAGCTCGTCAAGTTCTATCCCACCTATCGCGACCTCGATACGGAACAGCTCCGCGGCTATTTCTCGTGGCGCAGGCAGGTGCGCGAGGGAGTTTTTCCCTATGCTCCGAAGTCCTTCATCTATATGCACGCATACGAAATGATAAACGGCATCGGCATAGATCTGCCCGAAAGCGGCATAAAACGTCTCCGTCAGCTCGCCGCGGTCTACGGCGCGGACGACCCCGAGCTCACCCGTCATCTCAACCGCTGGGCAGTCGACCTGTGCGTCTATGAGGAGCTCGACCCGGCTCTCGTTTCCGACATTCCCGAGCTCGTCTATGACCACGCACTCGTGAAGCTTACGGAATGGGAGACGACTCCCGATGAAGAGCTGTTTTCCGCCATTTCAACGCTCTGCGGCTATCCGTTCGAGCGCTCGCGCTACTACATCTCCGACCCCGACGGCTTCCGCGAAGCCGCAGTCCGCGTTTTCCGCAGCATTTCCGCATTTTTCCGCTCGCACAGGAAAAATCCCCTCTGCGAGAAGCTCTTCGGGCGCCGCACCGAAATGAACTGCAAGCTGTTCGAGCTCGCTGTTTTCTACGACAGACAGCCCAGCCGCTCGACCGACTACGAGCTCGACCCGATACACACCTACACCTGCCGCAACGGTGTATGGCGGTGCAGCCGCTACTACGGCAACCGCACACGTAATCAGCAGCTCGGCGAGATGATGCGCACGCTCGACTGCCAGCTCCGCGAGCGATGTGATTTCCGCTATAAGCTGCGTCCCGGCGAGGTCTCAAAGACGATAACGGACCTGATAAAGAAGGAGCTCGACGCTCTCGAAGCCGAAAAGAACCGCAAAAAGGCGATGAATATCGAGATAGACCTCTCGAAGATAGCAGGTATCCGCGCCGCTGCCGATGTCACCCGCGACAAGCTAATAGTCGATGAGGAGCCTGAAAGCTGTGCCGCACCGGATACGGCTGCCGACCGCGGCAATGAAGCTGTTCCGCAGGACTCCGCAGACTCGCCCGGCAAAACGCTCTCGCCTGCTCCCGAGCCCGTAACTGAGCCTGCTCCGGACAATGCTTCCGCTTCGCCGCTGACCGCAAATGAAAAGCTCTTCCTGCAAGCTCTGCTGAGCGGCGGAGACTGGGCTTCCGCGGCGCGTGAAGTCGGCGAAATGCCTTCGCTGCTCGCGGACAGTATAAATGAAAAGCTCTTCGGCTTCTTCGGCGATACCGTGATAGACTGCTCAGCCGATGTCCCCGTGATAATCGAGGATTACGCCGATGAGCTGCAAGAATATGTATGATGAGGTGGACAAAATGCCAGAAAATAACCGACCTGCTATCCCGAAGCGTATCGCCTCGGCTGTGATAAATTCGCTCAAAGGCGGCGTTGTACCGCGTATCGGGCTGCCGTACATCACCGTCGGACGCGAGACCGAGATAGACGCTCTCCTGCACGATGTTGACATAATCGAGGACGGCGGAGCTTCGTTCCGTTTCATCGTCGGCAAGTACGGAAGCGGTAAAAGCTTCCTCTTGCAGACTATCCGCGCTCACGTTATGGACAGGGGCTTCGTCGTTGTGGACGCTGACCTCTCCCCCGAGCGCCGCTTGCAGGGCACGAAGGGTCAGGGACTTGCAACGTACAAGGAGCTTATCCGCAATATGTCGACAAAAACACGTCCCGACGGCGGCGCTCTCACGCTCATTCTCGACCGCTGGATAAGCTCGGTACAGACCGAAACTGCCGCCGCGACCGGACTTGCCACCGATTCGCCTGAGTTCGCAGACGCTGTCGAGAGGAGGATATTCGAGGTCATCTCCGCGCTGAACGAAATGGTGCACGGCTTTGATTTCGCGAAGCTGCTGACAGTTTACTACCGCTCATATGTCTCCGGAGACGACGAGAGCAAGGCGAAGGTAGTGAAGTGGTTCCGCGGCGAATATACCACCAAGACCGAGGCGAAAAACGAGCTCGGCGTGAATATAATCATCACCGACGATGACTGGTACGAATATATCAAGCTTTTCGCCGCTTTCCTCAGGCGTGCCGGCTACGGCGGACTGCTCGTGCTCATCGACGAGCTCGTCAACATCTACAAGATACCCAACGCGATAACGCGCCAGTACAACTACGAAAAAATTCTTACGATGTACAACGACACGCTTCAGGGCAAGGCTAAGCACCTCGGTATCATTATGGGCGGAACTCCCCAGTGTATCGAGGATACGCGCCGCGGAGTCTACAGCTATGAGGCGCTGCGTTCAAGGCTCGCGGAGGGAAGGTTCGGGCGCGAGGGCGTGAAGGATATGCTCGCGCCTGTCATTCACCTTGCTCCTCTGACGAATGAGGAAATGCTCGTCCTGACCGAAAAGCTCGCGGATATACACGCCGGGCTCTTCGGCTATCAGCGCGTCATCACGCAGGAGGACCTTGTGAGCTTCATACGGCTCGAATTCTCACGTATCGGCTCCGGCAGCCACATCACGCCGCGCGAGGTGATACGCGATTTCATCGAGCTGCTCGACATCGTTTACCAGAATCCGCAGATAAATGTCAGCGAGTTCATAATGTCAGAGGATATGCCGTCATCGGTCTCACAGGAGAGCACCGGCGACGAATTCGCTGAATTCGAGATCTAAGGGGGAAATATGGACGTATTCGACCGCTATGCGCCGTTCATTCAGGATTTCATCTACCGCAGCGGCTGGGAGTCGCTCCGTGCGATACAGGCAGCTGCCGGCGAGGCTATTTTCTGCACGGACGAGAACGTGCTGCTCTCCGCATCGACCGCATCGGGCAAGACCGAGGCTGCATTTTTTCCCATACTCACGCTGTTTTCGGAGGATATGCCGCGTTCCGTCGGAGCGCTGTACATCGGTCCGCTGAAGGCTCTGATAAACGACCAGTTCACGCGCCTGACCGAGCTGTGCGAAGAGGCGGATATTCCCGTCTGGCACTGGCACGGCGACGCCGCACAGTCCCACAAGGCGAAGATGCTGAAAAACCCGTCCGGCATACTGCAAATAACGCCCGAATCCCTCGAAGCTATGCTGCTTCGCAAGCACGCCCTCATACCGAAGCTCTTCGGCGACCTCCGCTTTATCGTGATCGACGAGGTACACTCGCTGATGCGCGGCGACCGCGGCGGTCAGACTCTCTGCCTCATTGAGCGCCTCTCTCGGCTCGCAGGCGTAAAACCGCGAAGGATAGGGCTTTCCGCCACTATCGGCGACCTCCGCGCGACCGGCGAGTTCCTTGCATCGGGCACCGACCGCGGCACCGTGATACCGCGTATCGAGGCGAAGGGCAGCAAATGGCGGCTCTCGATGGAGCATTTCTACGTCTCGCAGCAGAATGCCCCCGAGGGCGGCGCGGATGTCGATGCGCTCCCCGTGCTTGATGAGAAAACGGACTCCGCACCCGACCACGCAGACGCCGGAATGGGCTACATCTTTGAGCACACACGCGGCAAGAAATGCCTTGTTTTCGTGAATTCGCGCGAGGAGTGCGAGGCTGTCACGACTACGCTGCGCTCCTACTGCGAGGCGAATCACGAGCCCGACCGCTTCCTTATCCACCACGGAAACCTCTCCGCCGCCTACCGCGAGACCGCCGAGGCTGCGATGAAGGACGAGGACGTCTTTATGACCACCTGCACCACCGCGACCCTTGAGCTCGGTATCGACATAGGCAGGCTCGAACGTGCCTTTCAGGTGGACGCGCCGTTCACCGTTTCGTCCTTCCTTCAGCGAATGGGACGCACCGGACGGCGCGACCTTCCGCCTGAGATGTGGTTCGTTATCCGCGAGGAGCTCCCCGAGCCGCGTTCTATGCTGCCGGAAACAGTTCCGTGGAAGCTTTTGCAGGGCATCGCTCTCGTACAGGTCTACGTCGAGGAACGCTGGGTAGAGCCGCCAAAGCTCGACCGTCTCCCCTTCTCGCTGCTGTATCATCAGACGATGAGCACCCTCGCTTCAAACGGCGAGCTGACTCCGGCTCAGCTGGCGTCGCGCGTGCTGTCACTGAAATACTTCCACCGCATCTCACAGGACGATTTCCGCGTACTGCTCCGCCACCTCCTCGAGATCGAGCATATCCAGCGCACCGAGGAGGGCGGTCTCATCGTGGGGCTCGCAGGAGAGAGAGTCATCAACAGCTTCCGGTTCTATGCGGTCTTTCAGGAGAACGAGGAGTACACCGTCCGCTGGGATTCGCAGGAGCTCGGAACTGTCGTGAGTCCTCCGCCTGTCGGTGAAAAGCTCGCGATAGCCGGACACGTCTGGGTAGTCGAGGAGATAGACCACAAGCGCCGCCTCGTCTACTGCGAGAAGATAAAGGGCAAGGTGCCGGCGTATTTCGGCGACTGTCCCGGCGACATCAACACGAAGATCCTGCTCAGGATGCGGCAGGTGCTGCGCGAGGACAAGAGCTATCCCTACCTGATGAAAAATGCCGTTCTCAGGCTCGCACAGGGGCGAAGCTCCGCACGCAATTCCGGTCTGACCGAATCGCCGCTCATCTGTCTCGGCGGCAATATGTGGGTGCTTTTCCCGTGGCTCGGGACGTATGCTTTCTTCGCGATGGAGCGCTTTCTCAAGCTCCGCTGCGCTGACAGGCTCGGGCTGCGCGGTATGGACTCCGCTCGTCCCTACTATATCCAGTTCACGATGAAGGTACAGCCGGCGGAGTTCTTCCGTATCCTCGCCGAGGAAGCACAAGCGGACTTCCCACCGACCGACCTCGTCTATCCGAACGAAGTACCTATGTTCGAGAAATACGACCAGTACGTACCGCCCGAGCTCGTCCGCAAAGGCTTCGCCTACGGTATCCTCGACATCGACGGTATGAAGGAGCGCGTCCGCGAATGGGCAGCCGCTCTCGGATAACGCCCCCCTTTTCGTTTTTCTCCCAATGGCTCTGCAAGGGCTCTGCCCTTGACCCGGCAAGGGTCATAGACCCTTGCAACCCAGCTTCGAACACGCTCGTAAACTCGCTCACCGTTTCCCAATGGCTTACTGTGTCGTCGAATCATCCGCATTCTCCCGATATTTCGCTGCCTTACATTTCTGTGACTGCGGCGACGACATCTGAGCCGTTTGAAGACAGTCAGCGAGTTTACGAGCGGCAGCGAAACCGGGATGCAAGGGGTGCGCCCCTTGCCGGGGACGGGGGCAGAGCCCCAGCGGTGTCCAGATAAGCAGCACACCAAATCTTTGATTTGGATTGTGATGCTATATGCAGCTCTGCTGTAGGCAGAGCCTCTGGTGGGGTCAAGGGGCAAAGCCCTTGCAGAGACCTTGACAAAATAACAGATATGTTATACAATGATAACACTCAAAATAGACGGTATGATGTGCGGACACTGTGAAGCACACGTGAATGATACTGTCCGCAATAATTTCAACGTAAGCAAGGTGAGCTCGTCGCATAAGAAGGGCACGACCGAGATAATCGCCGAAACAGAGCCGGATTACGCAAAGCTCACACAGCTCATCGAGGCGGACGGCTACAAGGTCCTCTCACACGAGTGCGAGCCGTATGAGAAGAAGGGCTTCTCGTTCTTCAAGTAAGCATTATCGTTAAAATAAAAAAATTTCTCCGATAATCAACGGGTACGTGTTGACAATGGGCTTTTTCCACGCCTCTTATAAAGGAGGCGATACAATGCTGAAAGCAAATTTCACAGCCGTACCGAATGAAGTGATAGAGGACCTGTACAGAAGCGGTCTTACCGGAACAGAGCTAAGGATAATGCTCTTCATCATTCGTCAGACCGCCGGGTTCCACCGCAAAAGCATACAGATCTCATCGTCCGCGATAGCGAAGGAGTGCAGGCTCAGCGTTTCGAGCGTCGACAGAGCCGCTGCGAAGCTCGCACGTCTCGGCTACATCTCCGTCAGCTCTGACAGCTCGCATTCTGCACGTACTGTCAGCTTTGAGGGTACGGCTCCTGTCAGCCCTGACAGTACCGTTCATTCAGCCGTGACAGATACACCTTTTAAAAGAAATACTAAAGAAAATACGAAAGAAAGCACGGCTCCGCCCTCTGAGAAAAAAGATGATACTCAGAAGCTTATCAGCGAATACGGAGCGGAGAATGTCCGCAGATACACCGATAAGGTGAAAAAATGGGCAAAGCGCCGCAATATCAGGCTTGCCGATACGTCTTCGACTGTGCGGAAATGGCTCGTGCAGGACGGCGTGAAACGCGATACCTTTGATGTGAGCAAGTATGAGTTCGTCATAAACAACTTCTGAGCAGCAAAGATGTTTTCGGGATATAAGCGGCGTATGACAGCAAAGTCGGGGAAGGTGTAAATTTTTCGCCGCGAACCCTTGCTTTTTGCTGCATTATGTGGTATAATGTTATACGCAAAAAATAATATCTGAAAGGAATCACCTGATATGCTTATTTTAGTTGTTAATGCAGGAAGCTCCTCACTCAAGTACCAGCTCATCAATATGGACGATGAGAGCGTACTCGCTAAGGGCAACTGCGACCGTATCGGTATCGACGGTCATATCGCTCACAAGGCTGCTGACGGCAGAACTCTTGATGAGGACTGCGCTTTCCCGACCCATACAGAGGCTTTCATGAAGCTCGTTGAGGCTCTCACAAAGAGCGATGCAAAGGTCATCGACAGCATGGACGAGATCTCTGCTGTTGGTCACCGTATAGTACAGGGCGCTGACGTGTTCGACAAGTCCGTTCTCGTTACTGACGAGGTAATCGACAAGATAGACGAGCTCCGCGAGCTCGCTCCCGTACACAACCACGCTCATGCTCTCGCTCTCCGCGCCTGCAAGAGCGTTATCCCCGCAAACGTTCCTCAGGTAGT
>Ga0326512_10004349_pt1 | contig 10294 bp, 28 predicted proteins | sample 1_2617_0518_D_FD_203652 | JGI IMG/M metagenome (GOLD analysis project Ga0326512, IMG submission 203652) | Bovine rumen microbial communities from UC Davis, California, United States - 1_2617_0518 | ecosystem: Host-associated > Mammals > Digestive system > Stomach > Rumen | place: USA...
TTCCGCCCGGAAAATATTTTCTAACCTTTTACCCGGGGGGCTTTTCACCAGCGCTCCGGAATCTTTTTCGGCTTCGGTTTTCGTTTCGGAAGATGCTGGCCCATGCGGTTGTGGATGCGGTTGTGGCATCGGTCACAAATCGCTTCGAGATTGTCCGGATCCAGCGCCCGCGTCGGGTCGTCTTCGAGATAGATGATGTGGTGCACTTGCGTCGCCCTGTTTATCTTGCGCTGTGCAGGTGGCAGTGGGTCGCCACTGGAAGTTATGAGGCGCTTCCTGCATTCCTGACATTCGTAGTGATCGCGCCGCATGATGTAGGATTGCATGTGCCGCCATGCTGATGAGTGATAAAACTTTAGCTTTTCTTCTCTTGTCATTGCATGTCCTCGATGTAAATAAAATGAGCGCTGAGTAACATGACCCAGCGCCCAACAGGGGAAAAAGAGGAGTAACGATGAAAGCATATCACCCTAAAGCCGACACATAAAGGATAACATAGAGTAATACTAACATTCACTAACACATTTGAGTGTTGGGAATCTTTATCTGCATAAGCCCCTTGCGTCTCCAGCGGTAGACAGAGTTGGCAGACGCGTGCATGGTTTCCGCAATGCGTTCGTATGGTTTGCCGTCGATGAAGTGGAGCATCAGCACGCGGCGTGATTCATACGGCTCAACAGCATTGATTGCCCGTGAGATTTCCAGCATTGCCGCGATTCGCCTGCGCCGCGCCGACTGCCACTGACAAATCAACAGCTCAATGCGTGCGACATAATCCGACAGGTCGCCTGTGCGGTTCGGACTCTTTGGCATGTCTCCGCCCTCGTAGCTTATCCCCCGAACGCTCATCATCTCGGCTCTTGCCCGTGTAATGCTGTTCTCGATGTCACAAACTTCCGCATTTGCTATTCTGTATTTCGACAGATACTCCGCCGCTTTCTGCTGTGTCTCGCGTGCTGTCATGTGTTTATTCCTCTCTGAAAAATCTTTCGCGTTCTCGCATCTGATTCCCTTTGTGCCGGTTTGCGTAAAGCCTTGCCTTTTTCCGTCCTATCCTCGCAGCCATCTGGTCGAGGATTGCGCCCGTGTATTTGTCGATATTGGTGCACCGCTTTGCTTCGATGTCTGTAATTTCGCGGCGCTCTGTATAGCCTGTGTCCGGCTCCCGAAGTTCCAGCGCAATCAGGATGCCTTCTTTTGGCGGAAGTAATTTAATTTCCAGTCCCGAATCGCGCACATAGCTAAAAAAGTCAAACAACTTCTTTCACCTCCCTCGGACGTGTAAAAACGTCATAAATGTCAATCATTAGTTCCTTGCGGCAGTAGTCCCGGATTTTAGCATCATCGTCCTGAAATTCCGCTTCAATTTCCTGAATCTGCCCGTAAATCCGGCTGAGACGGTCGAATCCGAAACCATATTTCCGGTGCAGGGCGATCATGATGCACGCCATCACCTGCGGAGCGATCCACTTAATTTGCTGTTGCCGCATGTAAATCCACTGTCCTTCCGTCATGCGTGCGGTCTGCAAAGAGCCGTTCATATAGGGCAGGTCTCGCCATGTCTTCCCGTTTCCGCACTGCACTTCGATGCCCGTCTCGGTTTCGCACATCTCAACCATTGACCGCAGGTTTGTGGATGCACATTCGTGCCAGATTTCGCCGGATACGTCAAAGAGCCTGACTATTGCATCCTTGCCCTTTTTCCAGTGGCGATTGAGGGCGATTGCCGTTGAGCCGTAAAGCAGTGCGCACTGTCTGCGTCCTTCGGATTCCAGACGGTCGGTGGCTTTGCGGAATGCGTGTTTATGCTTTTTCTTTGGCATCAGATTCCCCCGTTCCGTAAAACTTTTTTGCGCAGGCGCACTCTTTCGAAGGACAGATTTTTTTGTAGCTGAATTCCAGGTCACACGAGTGCCTTGTGTCGATTGACTTGTCCGAATACGGGCATTTCCTGACGTATTCTTTAATTTCTGCTTCTGTCATTTCCTCACCCCACTACCATACAGGCAATAATGTCCATGCTGTAAAATGCGATCCATGCACCCTTCTTTTTGACCACAAACAGATTGTCATTGACTTCGTAGTCATCCCAGAATTTCTGAGGAATCACATCTGTTTTCCCGTCCTTGAAAAAGATTTTGATCTTCTGCTTTTTCTTCTTTTCCTTTGGCATGTTAGTCCTCTTTTCCTCCATCCATTCTTGCTCCGCAGTGACAATACGGATAGTTCTTAGCAACCATCTTTAAACCGTCCGTAATATCCACAAGAAGCCTTCCGCACTCTGAACATTTGTATGTGTTGTTATACGATACAACCGGCAACCATCTTCCGTGTACTACCTGCACAACATCGGCAGAGGGCAGAGTCGCGACCCAATCGTCAAGCCGTCTTTTCATGTCGTCTGACCCCATGCGATACATAAGCTGTGTGTGCAAATCATCTATCGCATCCTTCTTGCGGATATATTCATCCTTCATTGTCTTCCTCCTCAATCACAATCGGCAGTAACAGCGGACAGGCAAGGGCAATCAGGATCGTAAGGATTAATCTGTCAGTCATCCTCATCCTCCTCCGGCGGAAATTTCCACCCCTCATCACATCCACCAATGCAGTAATGCTCATCAGACAGTGAGATTGTATCTTTGGTGCAGATTGTGTCTTTGTTGTAGATACACTTTTCCAGTAAACAACTAACTGTTGTCATTGTCTTCCTCCACTTCACTTTCAAGCCACCCCTTCACGCCGTTTCCACCAGTACAACACTCAGTCTGTCCGATACAGTTCACGCACATGGTATGCTGACAGCAGATAAACTCTGCCAGTTCCTCATTGGTCATTTGTGCCAGTCTTTCACGGTTGGTCATGCTACTTCCTCCGCTCTCTGATGATTTCAGGAAAATTGATTCCAAATCTTGAAAAGATATGATTGATTGCGTTTGCATTTCCACAGCAATAGTAAAAACCGTTCTGATCTTTTGCTCTCGCTTCATCATTTCTTTCATAAATTTCTACAGCAACGTCAATCAGCTTCTTCTCATTGATGTAGCCTAATTTCCTCATAATTCCGTCTATCATGATTCTTCCTCCGCTTTATCCTTGAAATCATCGCACTGTTGCCATCCGTGCCAATTCTGCCGGATATACAATGCCGTGTGTCCTGCCGGTTGCACAGGCCCTTTGCACTTCCCATCTTCATTCCACTTGCAATCATCGGCATCGCAATAAACAGTCATGATTCTTCCTCCGTGTAGGGTTCTGGGAGTGGACGCCATGCCACGATTGTTCCGGTTTCTTCGCAAGCCATTGCGTGTTTACCAAGAGGGAAAAACCACTTTCCGTTAAAATAATCCAAGAACGTAGTTGCGTCCTCATAACAAATTATGTAGCGTCCATTTTCTTCTGGCAGTCTCTCTGTTACTGGAATCCATCTGTCCCGCTCCTGCTTTTCCAGTGCGGAGATAGCCATGTCGATAACTTCCTGTATCAATTCGCAAGTGACGTTTCCGTTCGGTTTCCCCTTGTTGTCTACCTCGTAAGCAACCACACAGCCTTTTAGCCACTCAATTGCTTCTCTGTTATCCATCCTATTCCTCCCATTCCGCTTCAATCTGTTTGCACACGGCAAGGATTCTTTCTTTATCTGCATCGTTAATGCTGTCGATTTCGCTGTCTCCGAAACACTCTTTGAGGAAATCCCTTGCGCTCTTTTCTGAATTTTTAGCAAGTTCCATTCTTGACAGCGTAAAAAAATAGTCCTGCTTTAGGTCTATGATTTCTTTCACGCCTTGCCGCATGTAACCACTAAACGCCATGTTTCCCATCGTCAATTCATCGTGAAATGGAGTTTCTTTTTTCTGGTCGGCAATATCAGCGAGTTGCAGACAAATTTGAATAAAGCGGTAAATCTTATTCATTCGGATTTTACTTGTTTCGCTCATTCCTTTTCCTCCATCATGGCGGCTGTTTCCGCTCATATCGTTTTATACATCAGTTCTCTGCACTCGTTACAAAGGCAGAAAGCCGTCCCCTGATAGTATCCTGCGGCTTTACTTCCGATTCTGACACGAATCATTTTTCTGTCTTCGTGGCTGTCTTTGGAGCATGACGCACATGTTCCATACTTATCTGCTCCATCACAGTCAATGAGGTATTCTGTCTTAATCATTTTCCTCTCCTATTTGGCGGCTGTTTCCTCTTGCATCCGCCCACAGGTGGGCAATCGGGATATTGTTAGCCTGTTATAGATGCTCTTATTGGACATTTAACAGCCATGTAAAGACTGCACCGCCATGTCAATGCTATAAAGCTGTGGGAGTGTGGATTTACACCACACATGAACCGGACTCGGGAGCGTCTGGTATCTATCGAAGTGCGCCCGTTATGCGTTTGTCTTTGAGTGATTCGCCTCTCTTACCACCATTAAGGTCGCCACACTGACATCTGCCGGCTCTTACCCCTTTAAGCGTCTACCTATTCCGCCACCCCACATCGCTGTCAACACTTCGAAGTTGCTATAAAGTTGCTATAAACTTGCTACTTTCCGTCATCCTCGTGCTTACTTAAATCAATCAGCGGACACCATTCCGGCCTGCCAGCGTCCGGCACTTCCTTTGCTCCACGATTGCCCCATATCTCGATGTAGCACCATTTTGCACCCTTGTACTTGCAGTCTGCGCAGGATGCAGGCATGGGCATGTTGATTCCAATCATTATTTTTCCTCCAGGTCTCCCCACTCAATCGCCTGTCCACATGCAGGGCAGTACCAATTGTCAACTTCTTCGCCGCAGGTCGGACATGCACACACATCAGCGCACGATAAATGGCTGACTTCAGGCTTTTTGGGAATCCTATACCCAATTTCCTCAATTGCTTTTTCCACCATCACCCTCGACTGCGGTACTTTCATGCTCACACAGCGGTCTTTTAACCACGTGAGTGCCGCAATCGTTGACGGCTTTTTCAGTCTTTCCATGTCCTCTCCTTCTTTCGTGCCGTTTTCGGCTTCTCTCCGCCTTGCAGAGACGTTTTAACGGTTTTCCTGTATATTTACCTATGTGCGGTTTGAAAACGCCTTATTGTGTCTCTCCGTCAATCCTCATTGCATTGGCGGCATTGGCAAAATCTCTTGCGGCTTCGTAGTCACGAAATGCCACGTTTGCCATGTCGGAACCGTCTTCTGCACAGACTCTGTAGTATTTCCCCATGCGGCGGACTGTCCATGTTTGGGATGTGTCAAGTTTCAGTTTCGGCATTCCCCCTCCTTTCCGGGACGGCTGCCGCCTGACCGTCCCTGTACCAATTAACGTATGCCTTTCGATCACCGTGGCGGCAGTTTATGAGGGTTATTTCCCTGTTGAGCCGAAACCGTTGATTCCCCTCTCTCTGGCTTCGACTTGTGCTACCTGATGCAATTCAATTTCAGGATTCAAAATCAACATGATTACAAGCTGTGCAATCTTGTCCCCTTTTTCGAAAATGTGATGTCCGCCGGAATGGTTGAACAGGCAGACTCTGATGCTTCCAGAGTATCCGCAGTCCACTGTCCCATCTGTTGTGATTCCCTTGTTGCACATGAGTCCTGATTTGCTCTTTATCATCCCTACGAAGCCGTATGGCACTTCGATGTGTACGCCGGTGTCAATCACAATGGAACTGTGTGCCCTGAGAACGAATCTTTCCGGTGTCCGCAAGTCAAAACCTGCATCTTCTCTGTAATGCTTCTCCGGCATGTAGGCGCCGGGATCAAGTTGTATGTTCATGTATTTCACCTCCGCATGCTGCATAGCCTGCCAGATCGACAAAACTGTCTCCGCTTCCGCCGCCGTTTTTGATTCTGGCAATCTTTAACAGACACATCATCATTGCTACATCCAGCGGAGTGATCTTCGTGCCAGTGTATGCTGACCACATTTCTGCGATGATTGCAAAATTGGTTTCGGGGCTGCCATAGTCCTGCTCACGTTCTCCGCAGATGCAGATTTCTGCCTGCTGAAGGATTCTTGACCGCACATTCCTTGTCTTGTCGTCTGTGTTCATTTCAGGTTCAAAGTTATCTGCTCCCAATCTTGTTTTATCCTCTCTTTCCGTTGTCTTTCGTGATAGCCGCCTGTCTCTCCGAAAGCGTCCTGATATTCCGCTTCAACATCAGCAAATATAAATTCCTTGCAAGTGTTTGTGTGTTTGCAGTAGCTTTCGGAGAGTGCTTTTCCCTTTGCAGAACAATAAGGAAAATTGTTTACGCAAAGGTTTACGCAGTATCTACAATACTGTTTCATTTATCTCCTTCTTCTGTTCCCTCTGTAGCTTCCACAAAGTCCTGCCCGATTTCCGTTGCCTTGATTTTTACCGGCACAAGCATCTGCGGCATGAATTCCAGTTCGTAATCATACCGGCTGACCTCTACTCCGTTCAGGTCTTCAACCGTATATGTGACCCATTCATTGAGGTAGATAAAATGCTTTTGATACCTGCCTTTTTTTCTGTCGATCTCCACGATAACAGCCAGCTCATTCGCCCCTTCGTTCTGCAAGGAAAACCGCCCGGTCATCTGCAACAGGCATTTGTCAGTACGCGTATTGAATACGGTTATCCTGCGCATGACGTTGAAATTGTCAGCCTGTACACTGATATTGTGGGATACCTGATTGACTTCCCGTCCACATGCGCAGAGCATGGCGGCTATGATAACAACCGCTATAATCGTTTTAAATCTTTTCATTTCTCTCCTTCATACATTGTCATCTGAATATTGTCGTAATCCAGACACACATAGTAATAAATGCCGCAGTCTGAAAATGCACAAGTTTCACATGGATTCATTCTTGCGTCTCCTGTTAAGTGTTCCGCCAAAAATCACCTGCGCATGACGCCGGACTGCATCGCCGGTTCGTCCGAATTCGTCTCCGATCTCGTCCCAGGATGCACCGTCATCGTACATTGCCCGGATAACGTCATCCTGTTCCGGCGTGTAGGATGAATGCTTCATGATTCTGTAATCCTTCGTGTTCGGTACATGGAGCGGTCTTTCCCTCACATGTGCCGGCGGATAAGGTGCTTTTGGCAGTTTCTTCCCTTTTGGCTTTGCTGTTGCCGGTTTCGTCTGTGGTTTTGGTATTTCTCCCATCCACATGTCTTCCGGTTTGGCTCCATCAGGCGTGTTGTCATTCGTTGGCGTAAACCTGCATCGTTTCGTCTTCCTGATCCCAACATCAGCCGAGATGTGTTTCTTTCCTCTGCATGTCGGACACCGGCAGGAGTGCGATTTTCTCATGGCTTCATACTTTTCGAAGCAGACTGTGCAAGTCCTTGTCTCAGGTGCCGAAAGATATTCTGTTTTGCACTTTTCGCAGCAGTACCGGGCCGTGTTGGTTCGTGGCGTAAAAATCGTTCCGCAGTTTACGCACTTTACAGGCTTTAGTGTTCTTTTCATTTTTGCCAGTCCACATAATCAGGCCTGTATTGCATTCCAGTGGAGCGCCATACGTCATCACTGCCGCAAATCTGGAGCCGATGCTCTTTTGTCGAGTATCTCCAATTTCTGTGTATCCTTGCCGTGTTATAGATGTAACGGACTGACTTGTCCTTGTTGAGTTTAAGACTCAGCCGCTTGCTGACAGGCCCGTATCTGTAGTAGTAGTCCTCTGTAATCATCCGGCAGTCTGCTCCACGGAAGGCGTAAAACTTGCCGTTCTTAATCTTCATTTCGCCTCTTGTGGCTGACCCTCTCGGATACTTCTTCGAGTCGGTATAGTGGCAGTAGTACGTTCTGCCCTTCCACTTGACCCATCCAAACTGCATCACGCCTTTTTTGATTATGTAAAGGTGTCCGCCGTTCCACCACTCGCCATCTGGCTCATTCACCTTTGTGCAGATGCTTCGGAATTTCGGGCCTGTGTCCTTTGCTTCTACCGCTGTTGCGGCAATGATAAACAGAATCACAGCCACATAAATGACTGCCAGAATCTTGATTCCCTTGCTACACTTTTTCATGGTTTCTCTCCTTTCTTCCCTGATTGATAAACAGTACAAGGCAATTCTATGCCATGCCCCAGCACACTGCGTTCCGCTCCGCTTTGCCTCTGCGAAACAACTCCTTTCCATGCCATCGCCTGACCTTCCTTGCGCCGCCTCGCCGTGGCTGTCCTCTGCTTTGCTGTTCCACGCCATTGCGCTACTGAGTTTAGCTACGCCTCTGCTTCTCGGCGCTATGCTATGCCCTCGCAAATCCGTGCCATGTATTGCCATTGCTTTGTATCACCCTGCATAGCCCTTGCTCTGCCTTGCGTTGCGGTTCCCCTGCGCTTCACCGCTGTTCTATGCTATGCCGCCGCTATTCCTCGCTCCGGCTTGCCTCGCCACGGCAATTCATCGCTGTTCAATGCCACTGCTATGTCCCGATTTTTTTCGCTCTGCCCTCGCTTCTCCTTGCATAGCCTTGCCGTTGCTTTTCATCGCTATTCAATGCCACAGCAATTCAATTCAGCCCAATGCCCTCGCTGTACTGTTCCATTCACAGCCAAGCCATTGCGGTACACAGCTATCCGAGCCGTAGCTTATTCCACGATTTCGTAACGGAATCTGCCCCAGGAAGCGTTTCGCCACTGTCCAAGCCCCTTCAACTGTCCGTAGTCGAGCCATTCCATCACCACGGCTTCGTACTGGTCTGGGACACTGATCTCAATCTGCATCTTGCTTCCTTCCGGAATCGTTTCCGACCTTGCCAGTGCAATCCTCTCGCCCTGTGCTGTCTGCCCTCTCAGCGGTCTCTGCAAATCGCCCATTTCGCCGGACAACTCAATGGGTATCCTTCTCGGAAAGACAAAGATGCAGCCATCAATGATTTTCTTATAGGCTTTCAGTTTGCAGGACTCACGGCTCATGTCCTCGCCCTTCATCCTCTGCAATGCACCGCAGGAATCTTTGAAAAAGCCCTTTATCTGGTAATCCCACATGAATGGATTGCCGTTTTCATCTTTCGGGAATACTGTCATGGACTTTTCTTCGTATTCCTCGACTCCCATGACTTCAATCTCTTCCTGCCGGGTGAGTGCATCAGGCGCATTGCTGGCGATAAACCGGCTGTGCAGTTCAGGATCTGCGCTTGCTGTTCCGAGACAAGGCTCTGTGAAAATGATGTTTGCTTTGATTCGTTTCATTTGATTTCCTCCTGTTTTTTGCTTTTTCTCAGCCCCGTACAGGCGTTTTACAGTCGTTTGTGTGGGTTTATGCCACTTTGTCCGCAAAACGCCTTACAGGGGATTGTGGACGTTCATTCTTCAAGTCCCGACCAGTCTTCTGCAACTACCATGAGCATCTTTGCCATCTGGATTACATCCGCTTTACTTGCGGTTGCCGGTATCAGCACTCTGATTTCACCACCGCAGACACCTGCCGGAAATGTGTATCTCCTTACCGGCATATATTCTCTTTTGTTCTCTCCCATGCTTTCACCTCTCAGCTGAATGGCAATTCCTCGTCACCGATTTCATCCGGAATATCCATGAAACCGTCAAGCGAATCATTCTGCGGAGCCTTTGCGGTTTTCTTTGCAGGTGCGCTGTCGCTTTTGCTTTCCACAAATTCAGCCTGTTCCAGGACGATCTCGGTGACATACACCTTTTCGCCGTTTCGGTTTTCATAACTCCGTGTCTGGATTCTTCCTGTGCCACCGATTCTCATTCCCTTGCGGAAATACTTCTCGACGAATTCTGCGGTCTTGCCGAACGCCACACAGTTCGGAAAATCTGCTGTCTGATCCTGATTTCGGTACCTGCGGTCAAGTGCCACGGTGAATGATGCGATACACAGGCTGTTTTCTCCCTGCGTGTACCTTACTTCCGGGTCACGTGTCAGTCTTCCAACGATAGCTACATGATTGATAGGTCATCCCTCCTCTCTTTTACCTCCTGAAATTCTCCATTTTCATCAAGCTGATACCAGGTATCTGCCTTGATTCTTTCATTGTCTACTACTTCGGCTTTCCAGTGCCTGATTTCGCAGTCGTTTTTGTTTTCTTCAACAAGTACCAAAACAGAACCAATTCCACCTTTTACCCTGTTACCGTTTCCACGAGCAACGGCAACGCCGTTTGCTTCAACAGCGGATTTTCCTCTACTTACTGCACTGCCATACCATCCGGCGCTTGCACTGCCAGACCTTCCGGCGCTTGCACTGCCATACCATCCGGCGCTTGCACTGCCATACCATCCGGCGCTTGCACTGCCAGACCATCCGGCGCTTGCACTGCCATACTCTCCGGCGCTTGCACTGCCAGACAATCCGGCGCTTGCACGG
>Ga0326512_10004350_pt1 | contig 10293 bp, 5 predicted proteins | sample 1_2617_0518_D_FD_203652 | JGI IMG/M metagenome (GOLD analysis project Ga0326512, IMG submission 203652) | Bovine rumen microbial communities from UC Davis, California, United States - 1_2617_0518 | ecosystem: Host-associated > Mammals > Digestive system > Stomach > Rumen | place: USA: California...
CGAGATACGCGAGAGCGACATGTCGCTCTATGCCGTCTACGAACAGATGTACCGTCGGGCCGTCGCGCAGGCTCGCCAGGCAACGAGCAACAGGCCCGAGGGCGAGCGCTACCATGCCTACATCACCGCACTGTCGCAAAACCTCTGCGACATGGGCATCCCCGAGGAAGAGGCCTTCCTACACCTGCGCAACCACCATGTCTGCAAGAGCGGCTATCGTGAAGACGAGTTCAGGGCCATCCATGAGGCCGTCTATGCCGAGTCGCGTCTGGAGAAGCAGAAGGAACAAGAGGAACAGACAGCAGACGGCATGGTGAGCGTAGAAACCCAGCGGCTCATCTCGTTCCTCCGCTCGCGCTACGTCTTCAGGCTGAACACCGTGATGGGCTATGCCGAATACCGCCCCAACAACACCTGGATACAAGACTGGAGCCCGTGCGACGAGACTGCCATCAACGGCATGACCCTCGAAGCGCGGCTGGCCAACCTCGACGTGCGCGACAAGGACGTGCGACGCTACGTACACTCCAACAAGATTCGCCAGAGCGACCCCATATCCGACTTCATCGTGAAGGTGGCAGACAAGTGGGACGGCAAGACCGACCATATTGCCATGCTGGCCCGCTGCGTGCCCTGCGACATCCCTCAGTGGGAACGATGGTTCAAGAAATGGTTCGTGTCGATGGTAGCCCAGTGGGTGAAGCCTCAGCGCGACTACGGCAACGCCATCGTGCCGCTGCTCATCTCGTCACAAGGCGACAGCAAGACGACCTTCTGCCGCATGATACTGCCGCGCGAGCTGAGATGGGGATTCCTGGAGAACCTGGAAGTGAGCGAGAAACGCGCCACCCTGCAGGCCATGCACAACTTCCTGCTCATCAATCTGGATGAGTTCAACCAGATCAGTCCCAAACTGCAACAGGGATTCCTGAAGAATGTCATCCAGCTGCCAAGCGTGAAAATCAAACGCCCCTACGGACACCACGTAGAGGAGTTCAGGCGCTATGCCTCGTTCATCGCCACCACCAATGAGACCAATGTGCTGAGCGACCCCACCGGCAGCCGCCGCTTCATCTGCGTGAGACTGACCGCACCCGTCAACATCGACTACAAGCCCAACTACGAAGCACTCTACGGACAAGCCTACCAGCTGTTGATGGACAACGCTGACGACTGGTGGTTCCATGCCGACGAGGTGGCACAGATCATGGAGCACAACCGCCAATTCCAGGTGACGCCTACCGCCATGCTCTACTTCAACGAGCACTATGAGGCAGCCACCGACGAAAACGACGGTGAGTGGCTGTCGGCGACCACCATCTATGAGGAGCTGCGCAAGACGGCCGGAGCCGGACTGAAGGCCAACGGCGTCCATGTCCTGGGCCGCTATCTGCGCAACATGGCCGGACTACAGCAACGCCGCATAGGCACCAACAGACAGTATCTGGTGAAGAAAAAACCGTAGCCCCAGACTCCGCTCCGAAAAGCATCTACGACAGAGAAAACGCATTTTTTCCACATTATATAATGAAATTTGGAGAAATTTGATTATCTTTGCACCCGTGTTATGAAAACAAACTAGGAATAATACAACTAAAAAAATAAGAAAATATGAAAAAAATTAATCTTTTATGTGTGCTCGTACTGGCGCTTACGCTGGTAGACATCGTGATGAGTCTCTTTTTCACCAGCGGCAAATCGGCTACCCACATTGACCTCGACACTCTGTCGCTGGGCAGCTTGATCGGCTTGCTCGTCCTGATCTTAGTGATTCTGGGGGCGGGGGTGATGACGCTCGTCTACTTCATCAAGTTCATCCTGAACGTAAACCGCAACCAGATATTCACGGAGAAGAATGTAAGCCTGCTCCGCAAGTATGGTATATGCACCCTGCTGATAGGCGTAGGCCTCATCGGTTTCAGTCTCGCCGTCATTACTGGCCAATCGCTCACCAATGCCATATCAGACAGCATTACCGTATTGTGTGAAGGCTTCTTCGCCCTGCTGATGGGTGAGGTGTTCGGCATCGGCCTGAAGCTACAGGAAAGAAAGAGCGCCGCAGCATAACAACACCAGGATATTTACGGAGATTGGGTTGTCTTTGCAAAGTTTAAACAGAAAAAATAACAAATATCAGAATGAAAACCTCAAAATGGACATTGATGCTCAGCATAGGACTAGCATCGTGCTCGCTGGACATGCCCCAGCAGACAGACTCATCGTTTGAGACGATGACCATCAAGAAAACAGACATTGAGTTGCCTTACAAGTTCAGTGCCAGGATGAAAGGCCAGAACGACGTGACGGTCACTCCGCAGGTGAGCGGACAGCTGATGAAGATCTGCGTGACCGAAGGTGAGCAGGTGAAGAAGGGCCAGACGCTCTTTATCATCGACTCGCGCAATGCACAGTTAGAACTGGAGGCCGCCCAGGCCAACCTGCAGGCTGCCCTGGCCCAGGAGAACTCGGCCAAGCTGGAGTATGAGTCGAACAAAAACCTCTTTGACAAAAAAATCGTGAGCAGCTATATGCTCAACAACTCAGAAAACAGCTACAAGCAGGCCCAGGCCGCAGTAGCCCAGGCCCGTGCTGCCGTCAACCGCGCCAAGGTGAACCTCGGCTTCTGCACCATCTCAGCCACTGTCTCCGGTGTCATCGGTGAGATTCCCGTGCGCATCGGCGACCAGGTGTCTCCCACCACACAGCTGACCATGCTGAGCGGCAATACGACGATGTACGCAGAATTCTCTGTGACGGAGGCCGTTGTCGAGTCGATGGTGAAAGAAGGTGTGAAGGGTGCCGACGTGGATGAATATATTGCCCAACTGCCGGAAGTCACGTTTGTGATGAAAAACGGCACCGAGTACCCCCACAAGGGCCGTGTCGTCAGCATGTCGGGAGTAGTAGATGCTGCCACCGGTTCGCTGACCAGCAAAGTGTCGTTCCCCAATCCTAATGGCCATCTGTATTCTGGTATTCAAGGTACCATCGTCATGCCTTTTGCTGAAAAGGGCGTGATTGTCATTCCCCAGTTTGCCGTGGTACGCCTGCAGGACAAGTCGCAGGTGTATAAGGTGAAGGCCGACAGCACCGCAACGGCAGTAGAAGTGACCACACATGATACCGGCAACGGTAAGGACTTCATCGTGACCAGCGGCCTGAGCGAGGGTGACATGATTGTGACCACCGGTGCCAACAATGTCACAGAGGGACAGAAGGTACTCTTCCCTGGCGGGGTGAAGAAAGAAGAAAAAAGTGAGGAGTAATTTCGTGATAACGTAATATCGATATTCCGAAATATGAAGAACAATATCTTTATCAACAAATACGTGATGGCGTGTGCCATCTCGATTGTGATAGCACTGGTGGGCTACATCTCCATGAGTGTGCTGCCAGTAGAGCAATATCCCGACATAGCACCGCCCACGGTACAGGTCAGCACCAGCTACACCGGTGCTGACGAGAACACGGTGATGAAGTCAGTCATCCAGCCTCTGGAAGAGGCCATCAACGGTGTGAACGACATGACCTACATGACCTCCAAGGCCTCGTCGAACGGTGAGGTGGAGATCAACGTCTACTTCAAGCAAGGCACCGACCCCGACATGGCGACGGTGAACGTGCAGAACCGCGTCACCCGAGCCCAGTCGCTGCTGCCTGCCGACGTGAACAAAGTCGGTGTGAAGGTGGAGAAGCGCCAGAACAACATTCTGCAGATCTTCGCCGTGAAGAGTGCCGACGGCAAGTACAACGAGGACTTTGTGTCGAACTATGTCGACATTAACCTCAAGCCGAAGCTGATGCGTATCACCGGCGTGGGTAACGTACAGGGTCTGGGTAACACCTATGCCCTGCGCATCTGGCTGAAGCCCGACGTGATGGCGCAGTATGGCCTGACGCCCAACGATGTCTTTGCAGCCATCAGCGGACAGAGCTTCGTATCGGCAGTAGGTACGCTGGGCGAAATGTCGGAAAACTCCTATCAGTACTCCATGCAGTACAAGGGTACGCTGAAGACCGTCGAGGAGTTCAACGACATCGTGCTGCGCACCAGCGGTGGCGGCATCCTGCATCTGAGCGATGTGGCCGAGGTGAAGATCGGTGCCATGAGCTACAACTTCACGTCAAATATCCAGGACCGTCCGGGAGCCCTCTTCCTGGTATTCGCTGCACCGGGTGCCAATGCCACCCAGGTGAACGCCAACATCAAGAAGACCTTTGAGGAGGCGAAGAAGACGATGCCTCCCGGACTGGAGATTGTGACCATGATGACCAGCGACGACTTCCTGTTCGCCGCCATCCACAACGTGGTGGAGACCCTCGTCATCGCCATCATACTGGTGGTGCTCGTGGTGTTCTTCTTCCTGCAGAACTTCAAGGCCACCATCATCCCTTCGATATCTATTATCGTGTCGCTGCTGGGTACCTTTGCCATCGTGTCGATGGCGGGATTCTCGCTCAACATCCTGACACTGTTTGCACTGGTGCTGGCCATCGGTACGGTGGTGGATGATGCCATCGTGGTGGTAGAGGCCGTCATGGCGAAGATGGAGAACGGCATCAGCGATGCCCGCGAGGCCACTCGTCAGGCCATGAACGAGGTGTCGGTAGCCGTCGTCTCGTGTACGCTGGTATTCATGGCCGTGTTCGTGCCTGTGATGTTCATGCCAGGTACGTCGGGTACGTTCTTCACCCAGTTTGGTGTAACCATTGCCTCGTCCGTCGGTCTGTCGTGTATCTCAGCCCTGACACTCTGTCCTGCCCTCACTGCCATCATGATGCGTGTGACGGAAGGCAAGAAGGAAGGCAAGGGTCTGACCTACTACACGAAAAAAGCCTACGAGGCCAGCTACAACGCTATCTATAATAAGTATAGCAAGAGTGTGCAGAAGTTCATCAAGCGTCCGGTCCTGGCATGGAGTCTCCTGGCTTTGGCTGCCGTGCTGCTGGTGTTCTTCATGAAGAGCCTGCCTTCGGGTCTGGTGCCTCAGGAAGACCAGGGCGTGTTCCTGGTTGAGGTACGTGCACCGGAGGGTACCACGCTGAAGCAGACCCGCGAGATGGTGAAGAAGGTGGAGGAGAAGGTGAAGAAGATTCCCGAACTGGAGAGCTTCTCCATGACCTGCGGCTACGGTATGCTGTCGGGTGCCGGTTCCAACTACGCCACGATGGTGGTGCGCCTGAAGAATTGGGACGATCGTCCGGGCATGAACCACCTCATCGACCTTGTCCTCGGCCGCTTCTACTATGACTGTATGGACATCAAGAACCTGCAGGTGCTGCCTTTCCAGATGCCTCAGATTCCCGGCTACGGTACGAGTAACGACATCACCCTGATTGTGGAGGATCCCACCGACGGCAATCTGTCGGAATTTGCCAAGCATACCGAGCGTTTCCTGGCCAAATTGTCAGCGCGGCCGGAAGTTGCCTCCGCATCGTCCACCTACTCTGAGCGCTTCCCGAAGTATCAGGTAGATGTCGATGCTGCCCAGTGCGACCGCGCCGGTGTGTCACCCTCCGACGTGCTCAACACGCTGGGTGCCTACTGCGGTGGCGCCTATATTGGTAACTTCAACCAGTTTGGTAAGGTCTACCGTATCATGGCTTCTGCCTCGCCCGAGTATCGTCTCGACCCGCAGGCACTACAGAACATCTTCATGCAGGTGAGGGGCGGCAAGATGGCTCCTATCTCGCAGTTCGTCTCGTTGAAGGAGATTGTAGGTCCTGCCAATATCGAGCACTTCAACCTGATGCAGGCCATCACCTGCTATATCACTCCCGGTAGCGGCTATACGGAAGGCGATGTACACAAGGTCATTGCCGAGGTGTTCAAGGAAGAGATGCCCAATACGGCCACCTTCGAATATAGCGGCATGTCGCGCGAGCTGGAAGAGGCTGCCGGTTCTAATGCCACAGCCTTTATCTACATCATCTGCGCCATCCTGATCTACCTCATCCTGGCTTCGCTCTACAACTCGTGGTTCACGCCGTGGGCCGTGCTGTTCAGTGTGCCGTTCGGACTGATGGGTGCCTTCGTGTTCGCCTATTTTGGCAATTCACTCGGTCTGCCGGGAATGGACAACAACATCTACCTGCAGACGGGTGTCATCATGCTGATTGGTCTGTTGGCCAAGACGGCCATCCTGATTACCGAGTTCGCTACGGAGCGCCGTGCCCAGGGCATGAGCATCGTGGATGCTGCCTTCGAGGCTTGTAAGGAGCGTCTGCGTCCTATCTTGATGACCGTGGCCACGATGATTATCGGTATGGTGCCCCTGGTGATTACGGGTGGTGCCGGTGCCGTGGGTAACCGCGCCCTCGCCCTCGGTGTGATTGGCGGCATGAGCATCGGTACTGTTGCCCTGCTCTTCGTCGTACCTGCCTTCTTCATCGTGTTCCAGAAGCTGCATGAGAAGTTCCAGGGAACAGTGACAGTGAAAAGAGAAAACGCCGAAATATCATAACATCGAAGCATCGAAGCATCGAGACATCGAAGCATCGGGATATCGAGACATCGGGATATCGAGACATCGAGACATCGAAGCATCGAAATATCGAAACATCGAAATATCGAAACATCGCAGATAATCATGAACAGACTAAGCAACATCATCACCGTCGCAGCCGTGAGCCTATCGCTCACGGGCTGCGGCATATATAACAAGTACGAGCAAAAGACGCAGGCTCCTGCTGAAGCCTTTGGCACTACGCAGGACATTATAGGAGCCACCGGTGAACAGTCTATCGCCCAGATGACGTGGCGCGAGTTCTTCACCGACCCTAAGCTCCAGCAGCTCATAGAACAGGTATTAGCCAACAATACCGACCTGAACTCCGCACGCATCGCCGTGGAGAAATCGCAGGCCGCACTGAAAGCGGCCAAGATGGCCTATCTGCCGTCGCTCTATTTCTCACCGCAGGGTACTATTTCCAGCTTCGACGGAAACAAGGCCACAAAGACATACAGCCTGCCGTTGCAGTTGTCGATGGAGGTAGATGTATTCGGCTCCATCACCAACAAGAAGCGCGCAGCCAAGGCCGTGCTCCTGCAATCACAGATGCAGCAAGAGGCAGTAAAGTCTAACCTCATCTCGGTGACAGCCCAGCAGTACTTCTTGCTGCAGGTGCTCGACCTTCAGTTGGAGATTCTGGAGATGACCGACAGCCTCTGGAACAAATCGCTTGAAACGGAGAAAACACTCTGGGAGAACGGCAAGGCCTACAGCACTGCTGTCAACCAGATGGAGGCATCCTATCTGAGTGTAAAGACACAGATTGTGGATACCCGCCGTCATATCCGCTCTGTAGAAAACGAGATCTGCCAGATGCTGGGCATCACACCCCAGCACATTGAGCGTGTGAAGTGGGGTTCCACCATACTGCACCATGCTGAGGCTCTGGGCGATGCCCAAGAGCGCATGTTCGACACCAAATACCTGCATCTGGGCGTACCGGCCATGATGCTGGAGTACCGTCCTGACATCCGCATGGCCAACCACGCCATGGAGGAGGCATTCTACAACACACAGGCCGCCCGCTCTGCATTCTACCCCGGCATCACACTCAGTGGCTCAGCCGGATGGACCAACTCGAATGGAGAAATTATCAACCCGGGAAAACTGCTGCTCAATGCCATCGGACAGCTCACACAGCCCATCTTTGCACGTGGCCGACTGATAGCCAACAAAAAGATTGCCCAACTCACTGAGGAGGACCTGCAGAAGAAGTACGTGCAGACAATCATCAACGCCGGCAACCAAGTGAACGAAGCCATGGCAGACTGCATGGCAGCCCGCGAGAAGCATACCTACTACCACCGCCAGGTGGGAGTGCTGCGTAGCGCGTACACGGGAACTCACGAACTGATGGACAATGGCAAGGCCAGCTACCTGGAGGTGCTGAAGGCCCAAGAGTCGCTGCTTGACGCACAGCTTGACGAAGCCATGAACATGTATGATGCGGCAGAAGCCGTCATCGCTCTGTACATTGCCCTTGGAGGCGGGTCTGGAAACTGATAAGCTAAATGGAACCGTTCGAATTTCTAGGATTCAACCTGCATGCATGGATAACCATCGTGACCGTACTCTCGATGTTCAGTATCCTGCTGTTGACAAAGCTACGTACCGACTTGGTGTTCCTTGGTGCCATCGCCGTCCTGTTTGTCACAGGCGTACTGGATGCCAAGGAAGCCTTCTCGGGCTTCAGCTCCACCTCGGTAGTAGTGATTGGAGTGTTGTTTATCGTCGTGTCTGGCCTCACCTATACAGGAGTACTGCAATGGATAGTGAAGCATCTCCTTGGGCAACCCGACAGCTACTCAAAGGCCATCGTCAGGCTGATGCTACCGGTAGCAGCGCTGAGTTCATTCCTCAGCAACACCACCGTGGTGACGCTCTTCGTGAACATCGTCAAGATGTGGTCCAAGAAACTGGGTATAGCACCCTCCAAACTGCTCATCCCACTGAGCTATGCCTCAGGCATGGGTGGCGTTTGTACGCTGATAGGCACACCGCCGAACCTGATTATCTCAGGACTGTATGCAGAGGAGACTGGTCGACAGATGAACATCTTAGCAACGGCTATTCCTGGTATCTTCTGCCTCTTTGTGGGGGTGCTTTCCATTATCGCGATGCAACGGTTGCTGCCTACGCGAAAGGTTCCTGAATCTGCATTTGAGTCTACATCGGAATATACGGTGGAGCTGCGGGTGCCATCCGACAACCCGCACATCGGGCAGACACTGGGCGAGGCAGGGCTGTACAACGTAAAGGGTGGCTCGCTGTTAGAGATATACCATTTCGACGATATCCGTACACCTCCCAATGAAAAGGAGTATATTCTCGGTGGCGACCATCTGGTATATGCCGGACAGATAGACGAGATTGCGGAACTGATAGAAACCCACGGATTTGTGATTGCCGACCACCATGTGTTCTCAGTGCACGAGTTGGACAACGAAGACATCCATCTGCGCACAGCCTACGTCACCTTCGGCAGTCCGCTCATCGGCACCACCATCAGCAAGAGTCAATTTGAGAAGAACAACAATATGACGCTCGTGGCCGTTGCCCGCCGTGGAGAGCGCATCAGCAAGCCTCCTCGCGAAGTAGTGCTGAAAGCAGGCGACACGCTGCTGCTGAACTGCCCGCCACACATGAGCATGGACACCGAGCGGTTAGCCTCACAGCTGCACTTCTTCGACAACGCAGAACTGCCCAACATCGGGTCCAAGACACTCCTCTCCTCACTCGTCATGCTGGCGATGGTAGTACTCTCGGCACTGGGCGTGATGTCGCTGCTGGAGTGTGCCTTCATCGCAGCAGGTGCCATGCTGGTTCTCAAGTGCTGCACACCTGACCAGGCCATGAAGAGCATCAACGGCGAGATCCTGATGGTCTTTGCAAGCAGCGTAGTACTCGGCCTGGCCATACAAAAAACGGGCATCGCCGAGCGCATGGCCTTCGGTATCCTCGATGTCTGCGGCTCCAACCCGATAGTGGTGATGACGGCCATCTGCCTGGTAGGAACGTTCATCACCGAGTTTATCAGCAACACAGCGGCAGGAGCTATGTTCTTCCCCATCATGTATCATGCTGCCGAACAGCTTGGCTACGAGCCTTATCCTTTCCTTATCGCCCTGATGGTGAGTGTCAGCAGCAGCTTTGCCACCCCGATAGGGTCGCCAACACACATGCTGGTGTACGGCCCCGGCGGCTACCGCTTCAGCGATTTCATACGCATCGGCCTACCCATGAACTTCATCATTCTGGCCGCTAATATACTGATTGTGAACATCGTCTATCCGCTGACACCGCTACCATAACATGGGCGACGTTTCGCTCACTGTTCAGAACATTTCATTTTGACCGTCATGAAGATCGTTGTTGATGATAAGATACCGTATATCCGTGAGAAGCTGGCTGTGCTGGCGGACGAGGTGATGTACAAGGCAGGGACAGACATCGGAGCTGACGACGTGAGAGATGCCGATGCACTGATAGTACGTACCCGCACACGGTGCGACAGACAACTGCTGGAAGGCTCGAAAGTACAGTTTGTAGCTACCGCCACCATCGGTTATGACCATATAGACACCGACTATATGGCGAGTGCGGGCATCAGCTGGACCAACTGCCCCGGATGCAATTCCGGGTCGGTGGCACAGTATGTGGAGTGCGCCCTGCTGTTGTTAGAACAGATGAAGGGGCTCGCCCTGCGCCAGTCAACCATCGGCATTGTGGGCTGCGGACATGTAGGGTCGAAGGTAAAAGCGGTAGCGGAGCGTCTGGGCAT
>Ga0326512_10004353_pt1 | contig 10293 bp, 8 predicted proteins | sample 1_2617_0518_D_FD_203652 | JGI IMG/M metagenome (GOLD analysis project Ga0326512, IMG submission 203652) | Bovine rumen microbial communities from UC Davis, California, United States - 1_2617_0518 | ecosystem: Host-associated > Mammals > Digestive system > Stomach > Rumen | place: USA: California...
CTGCCCTGGTAATGGACGTCACAAATGGAGAGATTCTCGCGATGGCGAGCTGCCCGACGTATTCGCCAAACATCTTCGTGGGTGGCATTTCAAATGACGACTGGAACGCCCTCCAGTCTGAGCTGAGTGCAAATCCGCTGATGAACCGCGCGATAGCCGGTCAGTATCCGTCCGCTTCGACCATAAAGCCCCTTACCACCTTCGCGGCGCTCGACAACGGAATTGCGAACGAGCGAAGTGAGTACACGTGTACGGGATGGTGGACCGGCTTTGGAGAGGCCTCCGGGCAGTATTGTTGGGAGCACTCCGGACACGGCACGATGAATCTCCGCACCGGCATTACGAACTCGTGCGACGTCGTCTTTTATGAGATCGGTAAGGGATTCTATGAGTCAGACAACCCCGAGGCGTTTCAGGCGAAGCTTCGCGAATGGGGTCTCGGTCAGCTCACCGGCATCGACCTTCCGGGTGAAAGCGCGGGACGCATTCCGGATGCGGAGTGGAAATGGAACTACTACACCGATGCGAGTGACATGGATCGCCAGTGGAAGGGCGGCGACTTCACAAACCTCGCCATCGGACAGGGCGATCTGCTGGTGACGCCCGTGCAGATGGCCTGCGCCTATGCCGGTATCGCAAACAACGGAACGATATGGAGACCGCACGTGCTCAAGAGCGTGCGGTCACGGACGGGAAGCGGGTCCGTCATCGACTATAAGCCGCAGGTGTTGCGTGAGGTCACCGAGGATGAGAAGTATCGCAAGATTGTGCTTGACGGCCTTGTAGGCGTAATCTACGAGGAGGCAGACTATATAGCGCAGCACTATACGTCGCTTCCCGTGCGGGTGGCGGGCAAGTCGGGCACTGGTGAGCGTGCGGGGCACAATCCCACGTCGTGGTACATCACGTTCGCACCCGTGGAAGACCCCAAGTACCTCGTTGCCGTGACGATCGAGGATGCGACCTGGGCAAACAGCTCTGCGATTTACGCAAACAGAGACATCTGGGGTGCGCTCTATGGCGTTCCCGATACCATCGGCTACGCGGCGAGCAGCGCGAGCATGGGCGACTAGGGGGTGCGGAATGTCGGGTGAACAGGGCATCCGTGAGGGAGAGCCACAGGGTTTCGGTGATATCGTCCTCGCCAGATTCGGTGTGAGCCTCTCGGGCATGGGAGCCTCCAAGCTGCAACGAAAAACATCCCTGAGCAAGGTCTACCTCATGGAGCTCATACCAAACGCGCTGCTGCTGGTGTTTGGCACGGTTGTGATGTGGTCGGCCTCTCTTACGATACCGGACGCATCGTTTGCGCGGCATTTGCTGGGCATCGCCTTGGGGCTTATGGCCGCCTACGCCATGTGGCGATATGACTACGGAGTGTTTGCAGACAAGTCGACGTTTTTGCTGGTGGTCGATGTGGTGCTCATGCTCATGCCGTCCATTCCCGGACTCGGCTACAATGCCATGGGCATGACGGGATGGGTGCAGATACCGCTGGTGGGTCTTCGCTTTCAGCCCTCAGAGCTTGCCAAACCCGTGACGATACTGCTCATGGCGTCACTTGTCTCTGCATACAACGGCAAGATAGACACGCTCAAAGACTATCTGAAGCTGTGCGGGACGCTGTGTATTCCCTTCATCCTGATTCTCACGCAGCCGGACCTCGGTACGGGCCTTATCGTGCTCGTGCTCGGTGCCGCCATTATCATCTGCGGTGGGGCAAAAGGTCGCTGGGTGTTTGTGACCGTGGCAATTATCGTGGTGGGTGCCTTTGCGGTGGTGGCCACGTCCATGACCGATGGCCTCCCGCATATCCTCAAACAGTACCAGATCAACCGCCTCGTGGTGTTTCTGGACCCGTCCGTGGACCCCTCGGGCAATGGCTACAACTTGCAGCAGGCAAAGATTGCCATAGGTTCAGGAGGCTTTTTTGGCAAGGGGATTGGCAACGCATCCCAGGCGGGAAGCGGTTTTCTCCCGGAGGCTCATACGGACTTTGTCTTTGCGCTTCTTGCCGAAGAGTTTGGTTTCCTCGGATCGCTGTTTTTGTTGTTGATGTTTGGATGGATGATCGTGGCTGTGGTGGGTCTTGCGTTGCGCGTCGAGACCCCTTTTGCCAAACTGGTATGCGTGGGTGTCGCGGCGATGTGGATGTTTCAGTTGCTACAAAACGTGGGAATGTGCGTAGGCATCATGCCCATCACGGGCATTCCGCTTCCCTTTATCAGCTTTGGGTCGTCATCGATGGTGTCACAGCTACTATCGGCGGGTTTGATTCAGTCTGTATGGCACCATAGAAAGAAATCTGCATAAGTACTTTGTGATGTTTACGATGGTGCGGATGGACACGTGGGTACGAAGGAGTAGGTATGGCAAAGAAAAAGATCGATGTAGAGCGCTTGCGCGGTGTGGTAAACATGGGCCGGGAGGCGGAAGAGAGCATGGAGGAGAGCATGATCATCTCCGTACACGTGGATCCCGCGTGTCCGCGGTGGCTTGCTCTCGCCGTAAAGACTGCGCTTGTGCCGGAACGGGACGCGGTCGTTAACGTGTCGTCACTCGTCTCCAACCCCACGGTAGCCGATGTGGACGTGAATGTCATCGTGGCGGGCCATTCAGAGGAGGAAGTGCGCAGCGCCATTCGCGCCCTTGCCGCAAAGCGCCAGCGTGTGGTCGTCGTAGCCGAATCGAGTCTGGACATCCCCGAGACGAACCTACCCACCAAGCTGAGCCAATTCGTATTTGACGTCGTGGCTTCTGAGAACGGACCTTTTCGAGAGCGTTTTTCTGCCGCTTTGCTCGATGCGACCGACAAGGACGTTTCGTGTGCGGCAAACTTCGCGTTCTGTAGGGAAGCCGCTACCGCAAGGCTGGTGAGTCGTGTAGCGGCTCGAAACGTGTTTATGGGATTGGCGGACTTCATACCGGGTGCAGGCATGCCGCTCATTACGATGAACCAGATAAACATGGGCTTTGACATAGCCGCCAGCTACGGGCATGGTCTTACCATAGGGCGTGTGCCTGAGGTCATCTTTATCGTCGCTGCTGGATTTGCCTATAGGGGGATTGCGAAGATGCTGTGCCAAGCCATACTCCCCTTTGGCATCGTGATACGCATAGGGGTGGCATATGGCGGTACGCTGGTGACGGGGCGTACGCTTGCGACGCATTTTTCCCAAGACCTTCCGCCTGCGCAGGAAGAGGTCGCCTCAAGGCCAAAGATCGTTTCTACCCCGGTGGTAGGTGAGGCATGAGACTGGATCGCGAAGACCTCTATGCGCGTCTGGAGCCGCTGCTGGGCCTTGTAGAGCATCCAAGTAGATATCTCGACCATGAATGGGGCGCGCAGGAAGAGCTGGACGGTCCTTTTCACGTATGTCTCATCTATCCCGACGTGTATGAAGTGGGGCAGACCAATCTGGGGCTCGCCATACTGTACCGTGAGCTCAATGAGGCGCAGGACATCTCTTGCGAGAGGGCATATCTACCATGGGTGGATATGGGCGACCTCATGCGGATCCATGGCGTTCCTCTCCTTGCGCTTGAATCGTCGGCGCCGGTGGCCTCTTTTGACATGATAGGCATCTCGATTGCCCATGAGCTCGCCTGCACAAATATCGTGGAGACGCTTGACCTTGCAGGCATCACGCTGTATGCGGAGTCTCGGGACGAGGACGAGCCCATAGTCGTGGGCGGTGGCGCCAGCGCATGGAACTGCGAGCCGGTGGCGCCCTTCTTTGATGCCGTCCTTTTGGGCGACGGCGAGCGGGCGCTCGTGCGCATGGCCCAAACCATCAGCGACGCGCGTCAGGACGGCGCCTCACGAGCAGACATTCTCCTGCGCTTGGCCTGTCTCGAGGGAGTCTATGTGCCGTCTCTCTATGACGTGGTGACGGATGCCACTTCTACGCGATGGGGCTATGCCGTCCCGCGCATGGGCACCGGCGCCCCGGCGGTGGTGAAAAAACACTGCGTTCAGGACTTTGCCGCCACAGAACCCGTATCGCAGCGCATCGTACCCTATATGGGCGTGGTGCAGGACCGATTCGCCGTGGAAATACTGCGCGGATGCGCGCGAGGATGCAGGTTTTGCCAGGCGGGCATGACGTATAGGCCCGTGCGTGAGCGTCCTGCCGAGCAGGTGGTCGATGCCGCCTTGGAAGGGCTTGCAGCAAGCGGCTTTGACGAGTGCTCTCTCACGTCGCTTTCTACGACCGATCATTCCCAGTGTGCCCAAATAGTACGGACCCTCAACGAGTCCCTCTCCGCGCAGGGCGTACGCGTATCCATCCCGTCCCAGCGGCTCGACAGCTTCGGCGTGGAGATGGCCGCGTCCGTGGGAGCTTCACGCAAGGCGGGGCTTACGTTTGCCCCTGAGGCGGGTTCGCAGAGGCTCCGTGACGTGATAAACAAAAACGTGACGGAAGAAGACCTCCTGCGTGCTGCCGAGAACGCCTTCAACATAGGATATAGGCGCATGAAGCTGTATTTTATGATGGGGCTTCCCACCGAGACGGACGAAGACATCATCGGGATTCCCAAGACGGCGGAACGTGTGATGGAGGTCGGTCGCAGGGTTCTCGGTCCACGTGCAAAGGTAAGCGTATCCATCTCCGTATCCGTCTTTATTCCCAAGTCGCACACGCCATTCCAATGGGCGCCTCAGCTTCCGCTCGACGAGGTGCACAGGCGTCAGCAGCTGATGCTGCACTCGGCGACGACCGATCGAAACCTACGCATCTCCTATCATGGGTCATGGCCATCGCTCATCGAAGCCGTGCTGTCGAAGATGGGTCGCAAAGGAGCCGAGCTTATCCTGGCAGCCTGGAAACGGGGCTGCAGGTTTGACGCCTGGTCCGATCAGTTTGACTTCGGTGCATGGAATGAGGCGGCGGCGGATGTGGGCGTGGATTTGGAAGACATCGCGTGCGAGCAATTCGATCTGGACGCACGGCTTCCGTGGGATCATACCTCACCTGGGGTGAGCAAGGGCTACCTGCAGCGCGAATGGCGCCGTGCCATGAACGCCGAGGTCACGCCAGATTGCACGCGAACGAGTTGCACCGGGTGCGGAGTCTGCCCGAGCCTTGGAGTCGCCAACGCATTGGTAGGTGAGCGTGTATGAGCTGTCTTCCGCCAAACGCCTGCAGGCTGCGGGTGCGTTATGTAAAGGATGGGCGTCTTGCATATCTGGGCCATCTGGAAGTGATGGAGACGGTCATGCGCAGCGTACGACGGTCGGGCGTTCCCTTCGAGGTGAGCAATGGCTTTGCCCGTCGCATGCGGGTGCAGTTCTCCCAGGCGCTTCCCGTAGGGGCCTCATCTGAGTGCGAGTACTATGACCTTCTGCTCAGCGATCCTCTTGACGTGGGGGATGCCATGGATCGCTTGCGCAACGCTACGCCGCGAGCTCTTGCGCCAAGCGCCGCACGAATTCTTCCGCGTCGGGTACCAGCGCTCGAGGCGTGGGCGGGACTCTCGTCATGGGAGGTAAACGTACGAGCGCCAGGCGTGAACGCCAAGTCGTTCGATGACGGTCTTGGGCGTTGCTTGGCGGCAGGCGTGCTGCACTACATGAGAGGAGACAAGCCAAAGAGCGTCAGCCTTGGAGAGACGTTGGTGGATTACGACGTGCGCGATGTGCCGGGTGGGATCGATTTGGCGATGCGTACCCGTACCGGAGAACGCGGTTCCCTGCGGCCTGCGATTCTGGTGAAGGCGGTATGTGATTGCGCGCCTTTGCGCGTTCGTCGAGTTGGCCAGTGGCACGAGCGCGAGGATGGTGCGCTCGTAGATCCCATGGACGTCTGAGAGTGTGAACGAGTACCATCTTTTGTGCACATACCCTGCTGTAAACGAGTTTTTTCGTTGACGTAGGGAATAACGCACGGTACAATATCTCACTGTTGCATCAATGCGAGCAATGAGGAGTTTTCATGTACGCAATCGTTTCCACCGGTGGCAAACAGTACAAGGTTGCCCAGGGCGACGTCATCGACGTCGAGAAGCTCGACGCGCAGCCTGGCGACAAGGTAGAGCTTGACGTCCTGATGCTGAACGACGGAGCCACCAGCACGGTAGATCCTTCTGCACTCGAGGGCAAGAAGGTTACCGCCGAAGTCCTCGACCAGTTCAAGGGCACAAAGGTCATCATCTTCAAGTTCAAGAAGCGCAAGCGCTATCGTCGCACCAAAGGTCATAGGCAGAACCTCACGAAGCTCAAGATCGTAGAGCTTCCCATAGAGGAGGCAGCTGTGACCGCTTCCACCGAGGATGCCGAGTAAGGTTACGTCAGAGCGCACGCTCGAAAGAAGATAGGCAGGTAGGATTATGGCGCATAAAAAAGGCTTGGGTTCTTCGCGTAACGGTCGCGATTCTCACGCTCAGCGGCTTGGCACCAAGATTTATGGCGGTCAGGCCATCAAGACTGGTCAGATCATCGTCCGCCAGCGTGGTACGCATATCACGCCGGGCGAGAACGTTGGTCGTGGAAAGGACGACACGCTTTTTGCTCTCACAGATGGTGTTGTAGAATTCCAGAAGGGCAAGAAGCACTACGTGCACGTACGCGCTACTGCGTAGTGGCATTTGTTGGCAGATTACAAAGAGCGCCATGGGAGACATTTCCTGTGGCGCTCTTTGTCAAAAGAAGCGGGCTCATACCCTGAACGGTGAAGAGTCTTTCGACAATGACTGTTTTTTTCATCCCCTCTCTGCGATTTCATGTAGGACGCATATAAGGGCTGAGTGTTTTTGCTCATCGCGTTGTGCGCAACGGTCAATCAGCCCATGAAAGGTAAGTATGTCTACGTTTACTGATATGTCACACATAAACGTACGTGGCGGTGACGGCGGTGCCGGATGCATGTCGTTTCGTCGCGAGGCGTTTGTTCCCAAGGGCGGCCCAGACGGCGGCGACGGTGGAAACGGCGGTAGCGTCATCATACGTACCGATCCTCAGCTCTCGTCGCTCATAGACTACCGGTATAAGCATCATTTCAAAGCCGAACGTGGCACGCATGGCCAAGGTGCACGCAAACGTGGCCGCGACGGAAACGACCTCATACTGCGCGTGCCGCTCGGAACGGTCGTACGCGAGCTCGACCCCGAGACACAGAAGCCTCTGTATGAGATCGCAGACCTCACTCAGCCTGGAGACCAAGTCGTCGTCGCGCCAGGAGGGGTTGGCGGTAAGGGAAACATCCACTTCGTCACGTCGGTGCGCAGAGCCCCTGCCTTTGCGGAGAAGGGTGAGCCTGCCATAGACCATTGGATCGAGCTCGAGATGAAGCTCATGGCAGATGTTGCGCTCGTGGGCATGCCGTCGGTGGGCAAAAGCTCTCTGATAGCTCGCATCTCGGCCGCGCGTCCCAAGGTGGCAGACTATCCCTTCACCACGCTCGTTCCAAATCTCGGCGTGGTGCGTACGCGCGACGGTCGATCATTCGTGGCAGCCGACGTGCCAGGACTCATAGAAGGCGCCAGTGAGGGGAGGGGACTGGGCCATCAGTTCCTTCGCCATATAGAGCGCACGGCGCTCATCCTGCATCTCATAGACCTCACCGGCGGGTACGAGGATCGCGACCCCGTGCAGGACTACCGCGCCATAAACGCCGAGCTTGACGCCTACGCGCACGAGCTTGCAGAGCGTCCCCAGATTGTCGTGGCAAACAAATGCGACATGCCAGACACTGACGTGGCCGTGGAAGTGCTGCGTGAGGTGGTGGAGCAAGATGGTCGGGAATTCTTTGTGATTTCTGCCGTCACGGGAGAGGGCATAGACCGCTTGGTGTCTGAGACGGCTCGTCAAGTTGCCGAACTCAGGAGCCAGGCCACCTTTGAGCTCGACAAGAGCCATGAGGAGCTTGCGGCCGTATGGGAACATCGCCGTGCCCAGAGGGATAGGCAGATCACCATCAAGCGTGAGGACGGTCACGCCTGGCGCGTCTCCGGCACAAACATAGAACGCATGGTGGTACAAACGGATTGGGAAAACGACGAGGCCGTCGACTATCTGCAGCACCGGTTCCAAAGGCTTCGCCTTGAGGACCTTTTGACAAAGGCGGGCTGCACACCCGGTGACGAGGTGCGCATCCTAGGTTACGCCTTCACCTTCGAGGTGCAGAATGGCTCGAACGACACTGCGGAGGCCGAGGACGAGGAGGCGCTCCCCTTCGAGGAGGCGGCAGAGGAGGATTCAAGCGATGGCGATGCGTGAGCAGTTTGACGACCTTGTGGTGGTAAAGATCGGCTCGTCCACACTGACGGACCGCACGGGGGCAGTGGACGAGGCGTTCATATCCGACCTGTGCGAGCAGATTTCCGAGCTCCATGCCGAAGGAAGGCAAGTGGTCGTCGTTACCTCGGGAGCAGCTGCTGCCGGACGTGAGCGGCTGGGCTTCACCAAGCGACCTGACGACATCCCTTCCTTGCAGGCATGCGCTGCGGCGGGACAGGCGGCGTTGACGGAAGTCTATGCCAAGCAGCTTGCCGAGCGTGGCATCGCTTGCGGTCAGGTGCTGCTCACCAGGCGTGACGTGGTGGATCGCGAGGGATACCTCAATGCACGCAACACGCTTGATCGGCTGCTCGATCTGGGCGCAGTACCGGTCGTGAATGAGAACGACACAGTGAGCATTGCCGAGTTCACCTTTGGTGACAACGACATGCTCGGCGCCATCGTCTCCGCCTTGGTCGGTGCTTCGCTCTATGTGATATTGTCGGACGTGGACGGGCTCTATACGGCAGACCCGGGGACCCACGAGGACGCCGAGCTTATACGTCAGGTCACCGCCGTGGACCGTCGTGTCTCCGATATGGCAGGTGGGGCAGGATCGTCGGTGGGCACCGGTGGCATGGCCTCAAAAATACGTGCCGCTCGCGCCATGCTTGCAGCTGGCATTCCTCTGGTGATATGCCATGGTCGTCGTCAGCACGTGGTGGTGGATGCGGTGCATGGCGAAGAGGTCGGGACACGGTTTTGGAACGCTGAAGCTCCAGGGCATGGAAGCGGGAGAAAGCTCTGGATCGGTCTTGCGGAAGTGCCTCATGGCATCGTTCAGGTAGACAAGGGTGCAGCTCGTGCGATTCTTGCGGATGGCGCATCGCTTTTGCCCGTGGGTGTGCGTACCACGAGCGGGTCGTATGAAGAAGGGGAAGTGGTGAGTATCGTCGATGAGGACGGCACGGAGATCGCCCGCGGCGTGACGCGCTATTCCAGCGAGGACATGGTGCGCGTGCGTGGTCTCAAGCTCGACGTGATTGGTCGATTCCTACCAGAAAAGGAAGGCCAGCCAGCCGTCCACAGGGACGATATGCTCGTTTTCTAAATTGTTGACCTATGGTTACCGTTCACACTCCCGTGCCTCCGTCGGCCTGCAAGCGGCAACTCACGAAGTGAGCGAGCGAAGCGAACGCGAAGCCGCATAGGGGCCGGTGTAGAGGCTGGGGTGAGGATCGGAACTTCTGAAAAAGCCAACCTATACCATTACCTGCCCCGAAAGAAACGCCAAATCCGCTAGGTGCCATGGAAAGCAGCCGCGCGCAGTTCCGCAGGAACGAGAGCTGTTTGAGTACGGTGCTTGTCCATGGCGTCGAAAGGTTTTGACGTTTCTTTCGGGGTAGGTACCATCGCGGGCAGACTTCATCTCTGCCAGCTGCTATGATGGTATGCGTTGGCTGTCGTGGGAGGTGACATGAACAATCCAAACGGTCGCGGTGACTTGCCGTTGCTGGGGCAGGATCCACGCAAGACGTATCGCATGGGCATCATGGGCGGAACGTTTGACCCTATACACAACGGCCATCTGGTCGCAGCAGAGCAGGCATTTGACGACCTGGGACTTGACGTCGTGGTCTTTATGCCGGCGGGACGCCCTGCCTTCAAGCAGCATAAGCATGTAACATCCGGTGAGGACCGCTATGCGATGACGTTGCTTGCCACGTCCGACAATCCCCATTTTCACGCGAGCAGATTTGAAGTGGATCGCGAGGGTATCACCTATACCGCTGAAACCCTTGAGCACCTGAGCAAGATCTATCCCGAAAACGTTGAGTTCTACTTCATCACGGGTGCAGACGCCATCGCTGAGATCGTTTCTTGGAGAGACGCATACAAGATTGCGCATCTTGCCCACTTGGTGGGAGCGACACGGCCTGGATATGACTTGGCAAATGCAAGGCAGGCAATTCTTCAGTCTGGCCTCGGTTTCGACGTGACCTATCTGGAAGTGCCCGCACTCGCGATTTCATCAAGTTATTTACGTGCTCGTGTGGAAGCCGCGCAGAGTTTGC
>Ga0326512_10004355_pt1 | contig 10292 bp, 14 predicted proteins | sample 1_2617_0518_D_FD_203652 | JGI IMG/M metagenome (GOLD analysis project Ga0326512, IMG submission 203652) | Bovine rumen microbial communities from UC Davis, California, United States - 1_2617_0518 | ecosystem: Host-associated > Mammals > Digestive system > Stomach > Rumen | place: USA...
GCACAGTCGGCGTTGTGGGTGTAGTCGGCACGGCAGGCGCTCCGCCGGCTGCGGCTCCGGTGCTTGCACTCTTGCCGAACAGCCTCGACAGCCAGCTTCCACCCCTCGCAGCGCCACCGGCGGCGGCAGCTGTTGACACACCGTCAATCGCGCCTCCACCACCGGCCGCAGCAGCGCCACCGCTGCCAAGCAGTCCCCGGAGACCGTTCCACGCCTTCCCCACCGTTGCCGCGGTCTGGGCGAGTTTCATGGCAACCCAGGCGCCCGCTATGGCCTCGATCGCGGTAACGAGCCCGTCCTTGTTTTGCGCGACCCAGTCGAGCACCGACTTGATGCTATCCAGGGCTCCGGCGACCTTCTCGACGATCGCGCCGGTATCTATGCTCGTCAGATCACTAAAGAGCTCAGCCACCGAATCGCCCAGGGCCTTCAGCTTTTCCTTGCCTTCGTCTGTGCTTAGGTAGGCGTTGACTTCCTTCAGGATTCCGGTCAACGCATCGGATACCGTTGTAATCGCCGGAGCCAGTTCGCTGAGAACAGTCAGCTTCAGCGTTTCAAACTCGTTTTCAAGGGTTTGCAGGCTATCATCCAGCGCCCCCAACGACTGGACGTTTTCATCGCTGACCACGGACCAGGATTCCATGGTCTTCTCGTATTCTTCCCGGCCTGCGGCGAACATCGGACGGAGCTCCATCCAGGAGCGGCCGAAGATCTTCTGCGCCATAGCATCGCGCTCGATCTCGTCGCCGTAGTTCATCAGGGCCTCGCCGAGATCCCAGTAGATGTCCGTGGCGTCCCGCATTTTGAGGGATGTGTAATTGTTTTGAATCCAGTTGCCGCCCTCTTTGATGCCGACCCGCAGGGTGCGGAGCACTTGCTGGAATTCCTTGTCACCGTAAACCAGGTTATTCTTCAGCCGTTGCTGGCCTTTGACGATGGCCTCGACCGGGGTGTCGATTAGGTCCGCCGTCTTCTGCATCCGCTGGAGGGTCTCGGTGTCCAGTCCGTACATCTGGGCCAGGGTCTGCTGATCATCGGCCCAGCTCGCCGCGTCGCGCATGGTGTTCCACAGGTTGGTGGCGAACTTGGCGACGTTTGTGGCTGCCTTTTCGATGCCGTCGGTGATCCGGCCGAGGCCGTTGATCACGCCGTCATAATTGACCTGTTTCCCGATCTGCTTCAGGTTCGTGGTCAGCGTGTTGGCATCGGTGGCGGCCGTCTTCGCGGTGGTGCCCACGCCCTTCAGGTTGTTCTGCATCCCTGTCAGGGTGGTCTCCGCGTTGAGCAGCTGCTGCTGCATCTTCTGGTATGCGGTGGAGGCGGGGTCGATGCCGTTCCGCGTCATCTCCGCGAGTGCGTCCTTGGCGTTCTTGACGACCTTCTCCTGCTCCTTGATCTGCTGCTGGAGGATTTTCGTCTTGTTCGCCATGTAGGTCTCGGCGTCGCCGGATGCCTTATAGCGTTCCGCGTTGAGTTTGAGCTCCGCGTCCAGGGTCTTCACTGATTCCTTGGCCTGGTTCATCCCGGACTTGAACGTCGAGAGACCAGTAACGCCCATTTTGACGCTGATGTCCGCCATTTAATCACCCCGCTGAATTCCGTGCAGTAAATAGTCATAATCCCGGCGCCGGATGTACAGATCCAGCACCAGGCCGGGCGCCATGCCCATCATTTCCGTGTATGTCAGGCCGGCAATCAACCCCCAGGAAAGCATTTTCCGATAGGTTAATTGCCGTTCTCTTTTTTTCTCTCGATGTCCTCGAGCACCAGGTCGTGGACCTCGTCCTCGTTTGATTCCACAAGCATCCCCTGATTGATCGCGCTGATCGCCGCGGTCTGGTAGTCTACCAGTTTCCGCGGATGCATGGCTGCCATAACGCTCTTGTCCGTCAGGTCGCCCTTCTCGCCGCTGGCGATGAGGCCCGCGTTGCCCATGATCCTGAGTGCGGTGGCCGTGTTGCGGATGCGCTTCTTGCCCTGGAGCAGCAGCTCGTCGATCAGGCTCAGGTTGCCCACGGTCTCCTCGATGTCCGCAAACTCCGCCATGGTAAAACGGAGCGGGATCTCCCGCTCGCCAAGTTTGATCTTAATGGGTTCCATTGGGGTACTCCTTTCAAAAAAGCCCCCCGGAGGGGAGCATCCCCTCCGGTTGGGGTTCAGTCGTAATAGGTGTTATGGATCTTATACCGCTTTTCTGTCTCGCCGTCACTGACGCTCAGGTGAATGTCGCGCGGGGTTTCGTCCATGCCGCCGTAAGTCTTGGGCGGCGGGCCTTCGATGTCCATCGCGCCGTCGCTGACAAAGTCAGCCCAGACGATCACCTCGTCTCCGGCGTTGGCAGGTTCAGCGGTCACGGTCTGCTGTGTCCCTGGGTTGGGCCAGCTGATCGTGTATTCCGTGACGTATGGATCAAATGCAGGGGTCAGTTCCAGAGACCCAACGCTGATCCCGCGAAGGGTCACGTCGAAGGGACGTTCGCCCTCCCATTAAGCCACGTCTGAGCAGCAGACAGGGACGAGAACTCCATCCAGTCGAAATACTTCGCCTTGCCGGAGGTGTCCAGGTACGCGCCCATGCCGGTCACGTTCAGGCTCGGATGGTTCCATTCGATGGACCGCTGCTTAGTGTTCGCGTTGATGGCGCTCGGGCTGAACTGGGCCTTGTGGAACCAGAAGGCTTCCCAGGACTTCACGCCCTTGAACATCTTCACGCGGATGAAGCCCCAGCCCACATAAGGAGCCGCAGCGTCGCTGACTTCGTAATGAGTCGTTGCGGGCGGAGTGCTGCTGTCCTGGACAGCCGTCCAGCCCAGGAGCGCAGCACGGCCCGCGGCCGTGATGTTGTTGGTTTCCAAGGTGCCGCTGTATCCGTTGACGCCGTTATCGTTGTCGATAATGATATCGTCGCCATAGTCAGGATTGTCGGCAATGTCGAGATTCAGGTTCGCGGCCACCGCGGGGCCGATGATCATGCCGGTGCCGTATTCAATCGCGGAACCGTTGACCTCTTCCTCGATGGGAGCCGCAACCGGACTGAGCATTCCGATGTAGGACATATCGTTCCCTCCTATTTGGTTAGTTCTTTGATCTTCTTGTCGGCCGCCTCGACGACTGCCTTGGTGGCGTCGGTTTTGGCCTTAGATGCCGCCCGCCGGAAAACCGGCTGCTTCTTCATGAATCCGGTGCCGCTGTTGATCGCCCTCGCGATCACGATCACCGGCTTCCGTTTGCCGCCGATATTGACATAGCCTGCGCCCTGGAATCCGATCAGAGTGTCGATCTCTGTCGAAGATCCGCGGAAGTGAGCGATGCCTGTCTTGCCACGGAGGGCTTCTTTTTCTTCAGGACTTGGGAGGCGGGTGTCGCCGTTGTGTGCGTACTTGAATTCGTCCGTCGCGATCTGATCCACGGCGGCCGTCATCGCGCCCGCAGTGACACCCGCACCCGCGTAGAGCCCAGCGGCCGCAACATCCGCGGCGTGGTCCGCTACGCCCTGAAGCATCCGCGAGAGCTCGTCAAGGCCGTCCGTTTTCAGGTATCCAGCCATGTCAAAGCACCTCGATCTGGAAGGTGTACTCCCGGTGGATCTTCTTGGTCTCCCGGTCGTACTCCTGGGTGTTGAGCTCCCAGGCAGCGCCGCAGATGGATTCCAGGACGGCCTCCACCTGGGCGGCCACCGTGGAGGCCATGCCCTTGGTGAACAAGTCCACGCTCCCCTCGAAGGCCTGATCCTGGTGGTGGTCGTCGCCCTGGTCACCATCCGCGCCGAAGTCGATCTGCACGGTCGCGTGGTTTCCGGCGGGCCGGGTCTCCCACTCGTACTCTTTCACAGGCAGGCCGGGGATCGCCTTCAGTGCGGCGACGATCTCGTCATACATCGGCATTCCCCTCCTCGCGTTCCAGGGTCAGCTCGATGCTGTCCGCGTCGGTGACATAGGTGCGGATGATCTTATAGTTCACGCCGCGAAACGTGCAGCGCCGCTCTCCCTGGTACTCGAAGGCCTGGGAGAGTACGATCCTCAGCTCCGGCGCGAGCCCCGCAGCTTTCGCCTGGTACACTTCGGTCTGGCTGACGCTTTTGACTTCGCAGTAGACTTCCCGCGGGATCGTGTCCGGTTCATCCAGGACGCCGTGGGCATTCGGATCTTCCGTGATCAGGATCACGGTGTCAGCGCGTACCATCAGATCACCGCCTCCCAGTCCGTATAACCGGAGGCGATCTGCAGCTGGCCCTTCTGTTCGTCATAGCTGGCCTTCAGCCGGTCATAGTCCGGCGGCGAGCCGAAATGCATCCGAACATAGGTCAGGATGGCCCGCTGGCAGAGCTCGTCCGGCGACACCGTCGTATCAACACCGGCAATCCCGAGATCCAGCTTGGCCGCGGCGATGAGATCGTTAATCTCGTCGTTGTAGGCGTTGCTCGTGATCCTGAGCGCCAGCTTCGCTTTTTCCAGCATCGTCATCCCTCCATTTGCAGGTTATCCATGTAACGCTCGTGTTCTCCCGGCCAGACAGCATTGTGCCCGATGTGCCCGAGGCGGACCGTCGGTTCGCAGTAAATGCGATAGCCGAGCTCCCGCGCCCGCACACAGAACGCCAGGTCCTCGCCGTAGATCTTCATCGGCAGGAAGCAGGTCTTGTACCTGGTCATGACGGCCTTCAGGATCTCCACCGAGATCAGGACGCAGGCAAACCCGCAGCCCTGGATCTCGAAAGCCTCATCCGGCACGTCCGCCATCTTGTACGCGATGCAGCCCTTTTCGTCGCTGATGTGGTTGAACACACACAGCACGAAGGGCGGGCGCCTGCTGCAAGCCAGGCCGGTGACAAAGTCTTTCCCGCAGAACCGGAGATCGTCCAGGATATCCGGGGAGAAGATCATGTCCGCGTCCAGCCACAGGACGTGAGTGTAGCCCTCGTTGATGGCCTTGCAGGCCACCTTGTCCCGGGCAACGTGTGCCAGGGTGCCCTTGCAGATCCAGACGTCGAAGTCGATTCCGTCGTCCTTCAGCCGCTGGATCAGCCTGGCCAGGCATTCCACAAAGTCAACGTGTACAAAGTCGAGGCTCGGGATTCCCACAAGCAGCTTCATGGTTTTATTTCTTTCTGGCCGCGGTTTTCCGGGCCGTCGTCTTTTCCGCCTTTGCTTCCGGCGTTTCCGGCGCTTCCGCTCTCAGCGCCTCCGCCGAGCGGGACGAGAAGAGATTCGCCAGCACGGCGGGATCGGTGATTTCGACCACCTCTCCCGCCTTATGCCGGACGTTGGTATCTCTCAGCAGCCGGACCTTCATCAGGTGCTCGCAGAGGGCTTCTTGATGCGGGTGAAGCGGAAGGGAGCAGTCACGGCGTGCGCGACATACTGGCGGCCCACAACCTTCACCAGGTCAGCCTCAGCCTCGGACAGGTCGTCCCACTTGATCGCGACGCCCTCGCCCTCGGGATAGTTGAGCTGCGCGCCCTTCAGGTCGCCGACGATGCAGTAGTCGTCCGTACCGGCGGTGGCGGTGTCATAGGCGGGCAGGCTGTTGTTGAACAGGACCTTCAGGCCCATGAAGGGATCGACCGCGAAGCTGCCCGCGGCATAGGCGGCCTGGAAGTTCGCCCAGGTGAGCTTGTTCATGATGATGACCGGATCGGAGGCCTCGTCGCTCAGGTTGGCGAAGGCGTTCGCGATCGTGGTCAGGCCGGGAGCCTCGGTGATCCGGGCCGCACCGGGAACGGTGGCGGTGTTGCTGGTGCCCAGAGCCACGATGTCAGCCACGACCAGGTTGGCCAGCTTCTTCATGATCTGGTAGGCCAGCTCTTCGTAGATGTAGCGGACAAAGGCCTCGCCGCCCATGGCCACATCCTCGTCGGTGATGTGGATCCACTTCTTGATGTTGGCGGGGGTCATGGTCACGATGCCCAGCTCCAGGGCTTCCTCGGTGGGGGCGCTGGTGCCCTCGGTGTGAACATAGGCAACGTCGCCGGCCTTCTCAAAGGCGACCTTCAGGTTGCCGCGGAAGTTGGTCTTGCGGACGCGGGAGAGGATCTCCTCGTTGTCCCAGGCCGTGCGGATGATCTCGTCGACCATCACCGGCACCGGTACCTTGCCGGAGGCGTTCTCGGTCTTCAGCAGGGCGCGGCATTCGCGGTCATCGTTGGTGCGGAGATACTTGGCAAAGGCGTCAATGTACTCGGCGCTGTTGCGGATTTCCAGCTCAGTCATTTTCTTTTCCTCCGATTCTCTGGTTTCGATTACGACCACCGGTACCTTGTCCTCGGCGATCTGCTTCCGCTGCTCCTCAGCGGCAAGGGCGGCCTGGCGGAGCTCTTCGGCTTCCGCGGCGAGGGCGCGCTTCTCTTCTTCCAGCGCTTCCAGATTGGCCTCGGGCTTCTCCAGCTCCAGGTCGATCTCGGTAGCCCTGGTTTCGATCTCTTCGATCGTCCTCATGGTGTCAACCTCCGATCTTGATAGCCTTAATGGCCTCGATCTTCCGCATACGCTCCTCACTGGCGAGGCGCTCCTCCTCGGCCTTTGCGATCACTCCCTCGCTCAGGCTGCGCGCGGATATTTCAGTCGCATCATTGGCAGGCAATGACACGGCAGAAACGTCGTAAAGTTTGCGGATCTTGGTGATGGTTCGCAGGATCTCCCGCTTGCCGTCCTCACCCTCCGATTCCCGGGTAACATCCTCGGCCACGGTGAAGCCGAAGGACATCTTGTCCGTATACCCGCCGCGGATCTCTTCATACAGCTGGCGGCCGATCTCGGTGCCGCTCAGGTCTGCGCGGATCTTCAGACCATGCTCGTCAGAATCCAGCGTCAGGGTGCCGTTCCGCGTCCTGGCGAAGACCCGGCCGGTGTGGTCGTACTGCATGATCACGTCCCGGGTGTCCGCGTCGGCGAATGCGTTCGGGTCCACCTGCTCAAAGACGCGATACTCGCCGGTCTGGTAGAGCAGATAGGGCTGGTTATAGGTGCAGGCATATCCCTCGACATACTGGCCGCCGGTTTCTCCGGCCCGGGTCTCGAGGCCAGCAATGTCAATGTTCCGATATTCCCGCTCATTCGGTTTGTTCGGCATTGTTATCCCCCTCGTCTTGCGGCTCGTTGACCGCGTAGTATTCCCCGCGCGCCGGGATCTGGGAGCCGTAGGGCTCCGGCAGCGGCGCCAGGTTCAGGATGTCCCGCAGCTCGTTCCTGGTCATCAGGCCGCGGTCGGCCATCTGGCTGATGGCGTTCATCTTGTCGGCGTTGCTCATGTACTGCAGCCGGTTGGAGCTGAACCACACCCGATTGCCGAAGGACATCCGCTCGCGCTCGGTGTAGAGCATCCTCGTCATGGCCTCGCTGAGCTGGACCGCAAACCACTCCGTCGACCCTTCGTAGAAGGCCAGCCAGGAATCGCCGAAGGCCTTATTTTGGACGACATCCTCGTTGACGCCAAAATAGTCGTACACGTTTGTCTTAATCAGTTTCAGCTGATCCGCATCGACCTTGTAGCTCTCCTGGTTGATCTGCTTGACGTCCTTGTAGGTGTTCGGCCACAGCAGGACGCCGCCGGATTCCCCGCGGAAGTTGTTCGCATCGAAGCGCTGCCGTTCGCGGGCCAGGTCTTCGTCCTTTGAGAAGTTGGCCACCGTCGCCATGAATCGATAGGTGGCGCCGTTCTTAATCCCCTCGGTAATTCCCTGACGCTGCATGGCGATCAGGTCCAGCGTGGCCTTCAGCGCCTCGTTGTTCTCGCCGAAGAGCTCGCTGTCCATCTGGTAGCGGGTCAGGATTCCGACGTGCTCCAGCTCCACCGATGCGCGCTTGCCCCTGTCGAAGTAGAACCGGATGTATGGCACACCGCGCGAGTTTTCCACCAGGTCCCACTTCTCCGGCACCACGCCGATCACGCCGTTCGTCTCGCCGAACTCTCCAAACATCGGGACGATGAAGGCCGTATTCTTCGCGTAGAGCACGGTCGCCAGCCGATAAAGGAACTGCGGCCATGTCTGCAACGGATTCGGCTGGACCAGCAGCCGCGCCCTGAGATTCGGTTTTGCGGAGCCCTGGATATTGATCGACAGCTTCGCAGCGTGGCGGCCGTGTGCGTCCAGGGCGGCCCGGATCAGATCGCTCTCATAGATCGATCCGTTCCAGGTGTAGAAGCTCGGGGTGTAGCCGTTCAGCAGCTGGAAAGTCTGCTGTGCCACCCGCGCGGGCTGGCCTTCTTTCCGGCCAAAAATCCGCTCAAAGAGCCCCATCGTCATCACTCCTCATTCCTGAGCTGACTCCCCAGCTCGGTCCATTTGTTCGCCCTCATGCACATGGCGTCCAGAATCGCGGCCACGCCGTCAACGTGGGCGTTCTTCGACATCTTGACCAGCTTCTTCCGGGCGTGTGCGCTGGTCCCGGTCTCCGTCATCTGGGCGGCGTCCATCATGTGCAGCTTCAGGAGATCGTTATCGTCCGCACACCGGAAAAGGCCGCTTTTCAGCAGCCCCTCGAAGTTATCCTCCACGCCGGTCAGGTTGAACCCCTGGAAGACGCTGTCCATGTGGAAGCCGTAGGCCTCCATGTCCTGCACCAGGTACTGGGCCGAATATCGGTCATATCCGACAGCCAGCGGCAGGATCTTGTACTTTTCGATCAGATCGGTGAACCACTTATAGCAGTCCCGATAATCGACGAAGTTATCCCCAGAGAGCGTCAGCAGCCCGCGCTGCGCGTAGATGCCGTAAGGAATCCCATCCCGCGCCGTGGCCTCGGCCACTTTCTCGCTCGGCATGAAGAACTGGCAGAAGCACCAGATCACGCCCTCGCGCTCGATCAGGACACAGCAGGCCGTCAGGTCTGTGGTCTGCGACAGGTCAATCCCGCCCAGGGCGTAGCTGTTGCGGAAGTCCTCCAGGGTGTAGTTCCACCCGAACATCTTCCGCAGATCCTCCGCGCCGAACCACGCCATGGAGCTGTTCTGCTTCACGTTGCAGTATTTGCAGAGGAACTCCGCGCGCTTGCTGAGACTGTTCTCCGCCACGGCGATCTCTTCAAGCAAGTAGTCCACCGAGATGCTCACGCCCAGGTTCGGGTTCGCCTTTTGCAACTCGCTGATATCGTTCCACTTCTCCGGGTCGTCGATCATGTAGAGCACCGGCAGGAGCCGCCGCTCGCGACTGTCTCCCCGGAGGACTGCCGTGGATCTCTTCACCAGCTCGTCGAAGATCCCCTCGCTGATGTATCCGGCGGTGCTGATGCTCAGGAGGATCGGCTGCCGCCTGGCACCCAGGGCGCTTTTCAGGACCTCGTACTGTTTGAGGCCCGCGTCACCCGGCCAGGCCGCGATCTCGTCGCAGACGGTCAGGTGTGGGTTCAGGCCGTCGGACTTCTTAGCAGAAAACGCCAGCGGCATAGCCGAGGCGTTGTTTTGCTCGATGTAGATATCCGTCCGGCGCTTCTTCGCCAGGCTGCCCAGCTCCGGCTCCTTCTGGATCATCTGGAAGAAGGCCTCGAAGCACAGCCGCGCTTGGTCCAGTTTCGGCGCGCAGAAGTAAACCCGGGCGCCATACTCGCCGTCGATATAGATCGCGCAAGCGGCGATCGCCGCGGCCAGGAGCGTCTTGCCGTTCTTCCGGCCGATCAGCAGGACCACCTCGCGGAAGTGGCGGCTGCCGTCTTCATCCACCAGGCCGAACAGGCAGGCGATAAATGCCTTTTGCCACAGCTCCAGCTTGATCTTGCCGGGCGCCAGCGCGCCCTCATGGTGGCGGCAGAAGCCCTCAATGAAGCGGATCGCGCGCGCGGCCTTCCTGGCGTCGTAGGTGTATTCGTGATTCTCCAGCGATGTGATGATCATCGCGTAGAGCATCCGCACCCATTGGCCCACGACTACAGCACCGGATACGATCGCCTGATAGTATTCCAGGATCGGGTTCAATCGTCACCACCTGCCATCAGATCGGCCAGCGCGCTCTTGCGCTGTTCCTTCGGCAGCCGTGCGATCAGTTTGTCCGTCGCGCTCAGGAAGTTTTTCATGATCGAGTTGTACGCCTGAATTGTAGCGCTTGCCTTCTTCCCGAACTGTGCCGCGCCGTTTTGGTACTCGTCCACGGCGCCGCTGGCATTGATCTCTTCCTGGAGATCTTCCAGGGTGACCACCATAAAAGCCATGTTTTTGAGCAGCGGCGAAACAAACGCCAGCTCATTCGGGGGAAGATCTGCGAAGAGTTTCCGCAGCCTGGTGTTCTCCCGCTTAATCCGCGATTCTCTGGTGGAAGTCTTCACAAATACACCCCCTTTACAGACTTCGGTCGGTTTTTTGTGAG
>Ga0326512_10004357_pt1 | contig 10290 bp, 11 predicted proteins | sample 1_2617_0518_D_FD_203652 | JGI IMG/M metagenome (GOLD analysis project Ga0326512, IMG submission 203652) | Bovine rumen microbial communities from UC Davis, California, United States - 1_2617_0518 | ecosystem: Host-associated > Mammals > Digestive system > Stomach > Rumen | place: USA...
CTCGAAGCGGCTGCAGCTTGTCGGAAATCGTGATTATCGCGTCCGGGCATCGAACCGCAAAGCCGGCAGAGGCAAATCCGCGGATCTTGTCCTGCTTGACGAACTTCGAGAGCATCAGACATGGGAAGCATGGGCGGCACTGTCAAAGACAGGCATGGCGCGGAAGAATGCACTCTTGTGGTGTATGTCCAACGCGGGCGACGGCACAAGCGTAGTGCTCCGTCATTTTCGCATGCGGGCACATGCACAGCTCGGCGACCCGGACGGTATCGTGAAAGCTATGGGCGAATCAGAACCGGAAGCCGACAGCTCTGCAGAAGGAAGCGCGCTCGGCCTGTTTGAGTGGTCAGCGCCTCCTGATGCGGAACCGACAGACGTAAAAGCATGGGCACAGGCGAATCCGTCACTGGGATACACGATAGAATTGTCGACGCTCAAAGCCGCGCAGGCAGACGATCCGGCGGATGTGTTCAAGACGGAATGCCTCTGCCAGTGGGTGACGTCAACCATAACGCCGCCGTTCCCGATCGGAGCATGGGACGCCGGCAAAGATGAAAAGAGTACCATTGCGGAAGATTCTCCGCTCTGGTTTGGCATAGATGTAGCATCGGACAGGCTGCACACAAGCATAGCGGTCTGTGGCAAACGGGCCGACGGTGCATGGCATGCGGAGCTCGCGGAATACAGACCCGGGTCCGGCTGGATCGTGAAATGGCTGCAGAATGCGGCACCAAATTATCCCAGCGGAATTAAGATCGCTCTGCAGAGCAAAGGCGCGCCGATCGCGTCAATGATGGACGTCATCGCGGCTATTGATGGCGTCGAGGTCATTGAGTGCTGTGGAAGGGATGTCGCGGGATGGTGTGGACGCTTGTATGATGCGGTCTCAGCCTGCGCGGAAGACGCAGAAACGGACGCGACGCCAGTGTATCACATAACACAGGCTGCGCTGGATTTGGCAGCTAATATCGCCGTAACGCGGCCGATGGGTGACGGTGCATGGGCATGGGACAGAAACAAGAGCATGGAAGATATCTCGCCCCTGGTAGCCGTGACGATGGCATTCGGAGCCGCAACACAGACAGGGACGAGTAAACAAAAGTTATACGACAGCATTTACGAGGAGAGAGGCGTGCTGGTCGTGTAGGAGGGCAGATATGGCAATATTCAGCGGCCTTCGGAACCTTTTCCGGCCACAAATCACATATGTTTATGGCGGGGATTATGGCGTAAACGTAGCCAATTTGGATGCAGCCGAGCTGTATCGGACACAGCCTAATCTCCGCGCAGTAGTCAGTTTCTTAGCAGATAATGCAGCGCAGATCCCGATCAAGGTATACGAGAGGGCGAGCGACACAGACCGGCCGAGGGTGCACGACAGCCCCGCGGCTCTTTTAATGTCTAAGCCGAATCCGGATATGACGGCCTATGAGTTCAAACGCTGGATGTATACGGATCTGCTCCTGTATGAGCGTTTCCTGACGCTGATCGTCCCAAGTAAGGAGACAGAGAGCGGATGGGAGCTGAGACCGATCCCGGCAGCGTGGATCCAGAGCTACAAAGGGACCTCGCCGTTCGCTCCTGAATACATCGTGATAGGCACGAATCAGGGCACGGCTCCGATCGAGATACCAGCGAACAAGTTTATCCTGTTCCACGGTTATGATCCGACGGATCCGATGAGGCAGTACAGCCGGATCTCAGCTCTGAAAGAGACACTGCACGAGCAGGTCGAATCGAACAAATTCCGCAGACAGATGTGGCACAGGGGCGGACGGTTTAACGCGTATCTGACGCGGCCGAAAGATGTGGCTCCGTGGTCTCAGCCTGCATTCGAGCGGTTTAAGGAGACATGGAAATCATCATGGGCAGGTGATAAAGCAGGCGAGGGCGGCGGAATGCCAATCCTCGAGGACGGTATGGAGATCAAAACGGTCCAGTTTAACTCTAAGGACGCTCAGTGGGCGGAATCCGTGAAGCTGTCCCGTGAAGACTGCGCGGCGGTTTACCATGTGAATCCGGGGATGATATGGCCCGGAAGCGGTCAGACCTATGCAAGCGCAAGGGACAACGCGAGGGCACTGTATAACGACTGCCTCGCTCCTACGCTGATGCAGGCCACGGACCGCCTGAACATGGTCCTGCTGCCGAGAGTTGACGAACCGGCGAACCACTATATAGCATATGACATCACCATCAAGACAGAGGGCACATACGAAGAGAAGATCGCGACGCTGTCCAGCGCAGTCGGAGCGCCTTTCCTGTCCAGAAATGAGGCGCGCGCACGGCTTGACCTTCCTGCAATTGAGGGCGGCGACGAACTGATCACACCTCTGAACGTTCTGACGGGCGGGCTTGCTTCCCCACGGGATACAGACCCGACAGAGGAGCGGTACAACGCAGCCCCTCAGAAGATCCTCAAGAAGTCAGAGGCGCGCAAGTCGAGAGGAAAGCCGACAGACGAAGAAGCGCAGCTGCTTGCAGATGTCTACAAGGCATTCTTCAAGCGGCAGAAAAAGAGCGTCCTGTCCAAACTCGGCGCGAAATCTGCAAAATGGTGGGACGAGGAGCGCTGGAACAAAGAGCTGACGGAAGATCTATTCTCGGCGGCATTCTCCATGAGCACCGCGATCGGAAAAGAGACGGTCCGTAAGCTGTTCGACAATGGCGAATACGATTCCGGCAGGACGGAAGAATTTGTCCGCTCGATGTGCAAGAGACGCGCGGAGATGGTCAACCAGAAGACCTATGACGAACTGCAGGAAGCGCTCGAAGCTGACGAGGATGATGAAGCTCTGAAGGCAACTCCGGAGGGAGTATTCGAAAACGCAGAGAAAAACAGATCCGACAGCGCAGGGCTTGCGTTTGCCGGCGCCCTGATCGGATGGGCGTCAATGGAGGCCTGCAGTCAGAACGGCGCACGAGGGCAGAACGTGTTCAAGATATGGGAAACGACATCCGGCAATCCCAGGGCATCGCACGCACGCATGAACGGAGAGACGGTCCAGTATGATCAGCCATTCAGTAACGGTGCAATGTGGCCGGGAGACATCGACAACCTTGATGTCGAGGACGTTGCAAACTGCCACTGTATCCTCGTGATAGAAGTGAGGGATTAACCATGATTAAGACAAAAACATTCGAAGTAAAAGCCGACCACGGCACTATATCCGGCTACGCATCCACATGGACACGAGAGCCGGACAGCTACGGCGACATCGTAGCGAAGGGTGCTTTTGCGGAACATATCGCGCAGATCAAAGAGGAGGGACGTGTCCTTCCTTTTTTGTTTAACCACAAAGCAGACGACCTGAACGCGTACATCGGAACAGTGATCGAGCTGAAAGAGGACGATCACGGACTGTATTTCGAGGGTACTTTCGACGATACGCCGGAAGGACAGAGAGCGCGCGAGCTTGCGCTGGATGGGCGCCTCTGCAAATTCAGCTTCGCTTATGACGTGCTCGAAGCTGGAGAGGTCACGCTGGAAGACGGACGCAAGGCGAACGAACTCCGCAAGCTCAATATCCACGAGGTCAGCCTTGTGATGTACCCAGCCAACCCTGACACTTCAGTGGTATCGGTCAAGGCCGGAAGGCGTAACCGCAAGACAGACGAAGACATCATTAAACAGATCATCTCCCTCGCCAATCAGCTTTTGACTGACGAGGTTGACGATATAGAAGAAGCACCGCAGGAATCAGAAGCCAAATCGGAGGAACTGGATACGGTCAACGATGAGGAGCAGAAGAGGAAAGCGGAACTTTTGAAACATGCCAACAAGCTCTTAGAGGAGGTAAACAAATGACCCTTAAAGAGAGATTCGAGGCGGCAAAGGCCGCACTCACAGAAGTAAAGTCCGCAGTAGAAGCGGGCGAGAAATCTGCTGAGGATCTGCAGACTGCTATCACGGAGCTCGAGACCGTGCAGGCACAGATGAAAGCAGCAGACGAAGCTGAGGCACTCATGAAGGGCCTCGAGACACCCAAGGTCGAGAAGGCCGACAAAGAAGTGGAGGAAAAAGCCATGCCCAGAACACTCGGCGAGAATTTTGTAGAAGAAATTAAGAAACAGACGATCGGCAAGAAGTTCGATCTCAACATCCCCGCATTCAAGGCGGCAACAGATACACAGACCAGCCCCGCAGGCGCTGTGGACTTCGCAACCACATTCGACAAGACTGTTGTCGAAGCGGCTCGTGTTCCGCTGGTGGTTCGTGACCTGTTCGGAGCTGAGAACATCTCCGGATCCACACTGGTCTATCTGGTGGAAGGCGCTATGCAGGGCGCTCCCGCAGTGACCGCTGAAGGCGCTGAGAAGCCTCAGATCCATTTTGCAGATCCCACGCCTAAGACCGTAAGCCTTGCAAAGGTCGCTTGCCACATCAAGGAATCTGACGAGTACATCCACGATTATCCTTTCCTGGCATCCGCGATCAACGGCAGACTGCTCTATGAGCTCGGCCTGGTTGAGCAGAACAAGCTCGTCACCGATCTGCTCGCTACTTCCGGCATTCAGACCGGCACATATGCTGCAAATGCTACAGCGTCCAACATCGCAGATGCGATCCTGCAGGCTGCTATGGACGTACAGAACAGCTCCGGCTTCGCGGCTGACGCGATCCTGATCAACCCCGCAGACTGGTATGCACTCCGCATCGCCAAGGACGGCGAGAATCGCTACTATGGCGGCGGCTTCTTCGGCGCTCAGAATGTTCCCAATCTCTGGGGTATCAATGTATGCGTATCTCCCGCAGTGGCAGCGGGCACGATCGTGGTCGGCGCCTACAAGACCTGCGCATCTGTCGTACAGAACGGCGGCGTGAGCGTTGAGGCAGTCAATACCAACGAAGACGACTTCGTCAAGAACCTGATGACGATCCGCGCTGAGGAGAGACTCGCTCTCGCAGTCAGACGCCCTGCAGGCTTCAAGAAGCTGACAAAGGCATCCTGAGGATGAGGATCAACAAGGGAGGGCTCCGGCTCTCCCTGTTTTTGCAGTGAAAGGACCACGCGATGGCTTTACATGAATATCGCTGGCGCGGATCCACATGGCAGATCGACGACAAGGAGCTCGAAAGATACCCCGGAGCCGTACCTGTCGATAAGGATCCGAAGCCTGTCGAGAAAAAGAAAACTACTCCCGCCAATAAATCCCGCAAGGAGCCTAAAAACAAATGATGACACCATGGGGATATGATGCGGAGAACCTTACGCCTATCATTTCGGAAAATGAGTTTAATGCGGTTACAAATTACGCCTTTGCGGACAACCCGAGGACATACGCGGCTATCCTTGCGGCATCGCAGGCTATCCGGAATTACTGCGGCTGGCATATCTGTCCGTCGGTAAGCTGTACAGCATACCCGGTAGGCGGCGCTGTTGTCGCAAAGCTTCCGGCAGGATATGTGAGTGCAATCACAAGGATCACGGAAGGCGGAACCACACTGACCGCAGACGAATATGAATGGCGAAGAGACGGGCTCATTAAAAGAGCCTATCCGTACAGATGGAGTGATAAATGGGACGGCATCGAGGTCAAATACATGGCGGGGTATGAGGCCAATGCTGTTCCGGATCTTGTTGAGGCGGTCTGTGCTATCACGGCGGGCGTTTTGTCCGTCTCAGCGGGCGTTATATCAGAGAGCGCGGACGGGGTAAGCATCAGTTACTCACAGAGCGCGTCCAGTATCGCTGCAGGACTGACCGCACAGCAGAAAGCGGCACTCGAAGCCTATAAGGTGGTGAACGCTCATGGGGCTTAGTTTCTTTAGGGATTCCGTGACGATTCTCCGCGCGCCAATCGTTAAGAAAAACGGCGCTGAGAGCCGAGACTGGAACAACGCAACAGAAAGAATACTAGAACGTGTGCAGGTGACGGCAGCAGGCACATCCCGCGATTTTGCGGGACGCGCTGAGAACATCACCGACGCGAGAACACTCCGCGCCAATTACGACGCGGACATTCAAGAGGGCGACAGGGTGGTGTACGACGGGAATCTTTACGAGATCAACGGCGAAGTATTCCACACTAAGTCACCCACGGGACGCGCATCAAGCACACGATGCACATTAACAAGGTGGAAGGGCTAATGGGGGCCAGAATAGTAATAGAGCATAACAGTGCCGGATGGGCTGAGCTATTCAAGTCGGAAGACATGAAGGCCATAGTTGACGCAGCAGGGGAACGGATCGCGGCGGAAGCAGGCGAGCATTTCCACTATGAGGCGGCGACTAACAATCAATTCACGGCGGGCGGATTTGTCCGCGGTGACGAAGAAGGCGACATCCTAGAAGCCACAGACAAGGTACTGACGAGGGCGGTGCACGCATGAGAGTAAGTATAGACATTGAGACAGCTTTATATGATCAGCTGACGGCTGACGGATACAGCGCGTCTGCGCACATGATCCCGGCGACACTCGGGCAGAATCTTCCGCATGTTCATGTAGTGCGGACGGGCGGATATAACACTGACCGTGTGATCGACGTCAATAGCGTGGATTTTGATGTCTATGCAGGAACACAGGCCGACGCGATGGAAGCGGCCACAGCTTTGACCGGCTGGGTACGCGACCTCGAAGGCAGCACGCTTGTCACCCCGTGCTATTCTGCGGAGGTCCTTACGCTCCCGTATCGCAACCCTGACCCCAGACACCCCAACATCGGACGCGCCACATTCAAGGCGCAGATAACGATCAGAACACAGGAGGTAAATTAAATGCCTAGTAATGCTGACGTGCGCGTTGGCGCACCCGATCAGAAAGTAACAGGAGCTATTAAGCACGCGCCCAAGGGAACAGCGATCCCGGCGCTGGCTGACATCACAAAGGCAGCAGTCACACTCAACCAGGCTTTTACTGGTGATGAGTATGTGTCTCAGGACGGCCTTACGCTTGCGCCCTCTATGAGTACCACAGAGATCAAGGACTGGTCCGGAGCTACGGTCCGCAAGGTCCTCGAATCCTTCGACGGCACTCTGTCATGGACAATGATCTCCACCAATGCCGGCGCGCTTGCCATCGCATTCGGAGCGGATCATGTCACCACAGCGGCGGCAACGACGACACACGGTGCACAGGTCCAGGCGGCTCTCGGTGCATATCTGCCCGATGAACAGGCGTGGGTGTTCCTCATGAAGGACGGAGACGCACGCATTGTTATCGCGGTACCGGACGGACAGATCACGGAGGTCGGCGAGGTCACATTCGCATCTAATGCGGCTGTGGGCTGGCAGGTCACGTTGTCCTGCTATCCTGACGCAAGCGGTAACTGCATCTACATCATGACAGACGATGGAGTGACGACTGCATGAGAACATTCGGAAAAGAATTAAAGGAATACTTCGAGTTCCAGCTTGAGGGCGACGAGAAGATCTACAAGATCCCGCTCGCGTCGGCTCTGCCTTACGGAATGCTCAATGAGCTCGCCGAGACGGCAGGCACTAAAGACAGATTCTCGACACAGGTCAAGATGCTCAGAATGTACATGGGCAACGTGGTCGACACGCTCCCTGTAGGAACGCTCTCCGGCATCCTGCAGGCGTGGGGCGAGGAATCGAACGGAACCGGTGCGACACTGGGGGAATCCTGAGCCTTGTTCAAGTCATAAGGGACCATGACCGCGCACTGGAATATGACCTGATGACGCGGACAGGGCGGACACTTTCGGAGTATATGGATAGAGGGGCGGCTGGAATGGTCGCCCTTTTATCTTTTATCAACTATTTGCCGGCAGATTCGGCGCTGAGGTCAGAAACAGATCCGCATGATGAAATCGGCGAATGGAACACAACAAGGAAAACGAACATTATCCTTGCAGACCTTTTTGATGTATTCGTTTCCGCGAACACTAAGAAGGGGCGCAAGGCGAAACAGTACCCGAGACCCAAACAGAAGAAGAAGATCGGGAGCGGCGCTATACCGATCAGCGAGTTCTGGGATTGGTGGAAAGGGGGCGAGATAAATGGCTAATGGTGGAGGACAGGAAGTCGCAAGAGCATTTGTGACGATCATCCCGAAATCAGACGGCACTTCAAACGAAGTTATAAGCTCGATCGTAACCCCCGTCAATGACGCGGTAAGCGATGCAGGCACTAAAGCAGGCGGACTGTTCAACTCTAACCTGGGCGCGATGCTTTCCAAATTCGCGGCACCTGCAGCAATCGGTGCGGCACTGGTCGGTGTCGGCAAGTTCGCGGTCGATTCGTTCAACGAAGTCGACGAGGGCATGGACAACCTGATCGTCGCGACAGGCGCGACAGGCGATGCAGCGAAAGAGCTCGGCGATGTCTACAAAGATGTAGCGCGGAACGTAGTCGGAGACTTTGGAGACATCGGGTCCGCGGTCGGTGAGCTGAACACAAGATTGGGCTTGAATGGTGATGAGCTCGAATCTGCTTCTGAATCTGCAATGAAATACGCGCAGATAACAGGACAGGACGCGACGGCGGCCATTCAGGACGTCACAAAGATGATGAACAACGCCGGAATACCGGCGGAAGAATATGCGGAGACCCTCGACAAGCTGACTGTAGCTGGTCAGCAGTCGGGAATTGACGTCGGCAAACTGGCCGCTTCCGTCAACCAGAACGCGGCAAGCTTCAAGGAGCTGGGCTTCTCCACGGATGACGCGATCGCAATGCTCGCACAGTTCGAAAAGAGCGGCGCAGATACGAGCGGAATCCTTGCCGGCATGAAGAAGGGCGTGCAGAACTGGGCCAAGGAAGGCAAGAGTGCAAAGGATGGCTTCGCGGAATTTGTCCAGGGCGTGGAAGACGGAAGCCTTACAAGCGCAGATGCCATGGAGATCTTCGGATCTAAGGCAGGCATCGCAATGTACGACGCCGCCCAGAAGGGCCAGCTGTCATTTGATGATATGCTGACAGCCGTAGAGGGTAGCGCAGGCGCACTCGATGCGGTTTATGCGGATACACTCGACGCGCCTGATCAGCTCGCTCTGGCCATGCAGAATGTCAAGGTCGCGGCTGCAGATGCGGCGGGACCTCTGATGGAGATAGCTGCGGACGTACTGACTAATGTCGTTATCCCGGCACTCCAGAACGCGAGCACATGGGTTAGCGAGTTCATGGAGACGGCAGGTCCTAAGCTGTCGGCGACTATGGATGCGGTCGGCGCTGTTATATCTGCAGTATGGCCAGTAGTTGAGACTGTTGTTGAGACTGCAATTAACGCGATCATAGCGGCCATTGACGGTGTGAGCTCTGTTGTATCCGGCGTCACGAGCACATTCGAGGCCGTCAAAAATGCGATAACAAACCCGGTCGAGACGGCGAAAAATGCAGTTCATAACGCCATTGAAAAGATCAAGGGCTACTTTGATTTTGAGTGGTCCCTGCCCGATTTGAAACTGCCGCACATTGTTGTCGGCGGCTATATCGATGTGCCCGTTCTCGGTTCCATCCCCGATCCTACGCAGCTAAGAGTTGACTGGTATGCAAAGGGCGCAATCTTTGACGGCCCGCGTATCATTGGCGTCGGTGAAAAAGGACCTGAGGGAGTAATCCCGTTATCCGGCACAAGGGTCAGACCATTTGCGGAAGCAGTCGCGAGCGAGCTCGATATTGACGGCGGTGGCGGCTCTTATGAATTTGTTCTTCCGGTCATCATTGATGGCCGCGAAGTAGCAAGAGCGAGCGCAACATATACACGCGAGGAGCTGAGGCGCCTCGACAGAATTGATAACAGAAAGGCAGGACTTGCATGGTAATCAAGACAAGGATAAACGGATCATATCTTGAGAGCATCGTCCCTGGCTTCGAGACACTATATGTAAAGGGGCGCGAGCCGCTGGACCTTGACCTGCGGAGCGCCTCGATCAATTCAAGGGACGGAGATATTTATCAGGGCAGGCGCGTCAAGGGCAGGACGCTCGAGATCCTTTTCTCGCTGACAGCAGCGACGCCCGCAGCATACAGCGCGGCTTACAACAAGCTGAAAGGCGAGCTGTATAAGGTCAAAGAATCCCAGCTGATATTTGACGATGAGCCCGGCTATTACTTTGTCGGAACTTATGAAACCATCGACGTGGAATATACTGCAGGTCAGCCGGCGAACGGATCAATATTTATCTTCTGCGCTGACCCCTTCAAGTATTCCACAAGCGAAACCACCATCACCGCCACGAACGGAACCATCACCGCAATGTATAACGGAACGTACCCTGCGCACCCTAAGCTGACCGCGCAGAGTGCAGAGCATGACTGCGGATTTTACGGGTTCACGAAGGACGGCCTGACGATCAGGGTGGGCAATCCGGACGAACAGGATCA
>Ga0326512_10004358_pt1 | contig 10286 bp, 12 predicted proteins | sample 1_2617_0518_D_FD_203652 | JGI IMG/M metagenome (GOLD analysis project Ga0326512, IMG submission 203652) | Bovine rumen microbial communities from UC Davis, California, United States - 1_2617_0518 | ecosystem: Host-associated > Mammals > Digestive system > Stomach > Rumen | place: USA...
TTGCGCTGTCTACTAATAACTCTTTTGGCTCTTCATATTCAATTAAGCCGGCTCTTATAATATCTATTTCTTCTCTTGTTACTCCATTTTCAAGAAGAAAGTTTATTGTACCATCTCTTAAATTACCGTTACCTTTATTTCTTAATTCTTGGAACAAATAGCCGCGGTCCCAACGAGAGCTACTTCCATATGGATCTCTATCTCTTGTTAATCTTCTGCCATATCTTGTTTCTGATATTTTGCTTCTATCTATAGCTAAAGAACTTATTTCATAATCACAATCTAAATCAATTTGAGAAACTCCACACATGGCTTCTATAATTGAACATATTAATGCAGTTCTATCTGCTCCCGCTGAACAATGAAGATAAGTTGTTTTATTATTACGAATATTATCAGATAAACGTTTTATAATATTGGCTATTATTTCTGGTCGTGAATTAGTTAAAGGATTATAATAACCTATATCAAAATTTCTATATCCTACTTGTTGTCCATTAACTCCATTTAGTACAGATGATGTCCTACCAGAAATTTCGGAAGCCCATCTTAAACTTATTTCATCTCTTATTTTTAATTTATCAACTAAAAATTCTTTTTGAGAATCACTTAAACTTATTATGGTTCCTTCGTATTTTTCACTAAGTGTTGAGCCTCTATAGATTACTCCATATTTTAATTTTCCTCTATCACACTTCCAACCACCCAAATCTCTTACATTAAAAACTGTAGATTCTGGTTTTAATTCTTTATTATTAACAATTTCTTCTTCGTTACCATTAACTCCTATATCAATAAATCTTATCGGTCCTTTAATTTTTAAGAAATCAGAATCTGTTATATCACCATTAGATTCTTTAAAAGTATAAACATACAAATGTTCAGGAATTAAATTTTTTACTTTAAATTCAGTTTGACCTTGTTCTATACTATAAATCCAATTCTCTTTTGTTTGTGTATTAAAAAATTCTACTGTGGAACTATTACTAGGAACAGATAAAATATAAGGATTTGGAATACTATAATTCGTAGTATCAGTTGAAGAAATAAAGGTAGTATCGTCTATAATTGAAGTATCATAAGAATCGATATCAATTAAATAATACTCTTTTTTCTCACGCGCGCGTTTTAAATAATCTAAAACTTTATCTTCTCTATATATAGATACAGGAACAACTTCCTTATATGCTTTTTCTAAATCATTTTTAGAATAACGAGAAAATATTGAATCTTCTTTTGTTTCACTTTCAACTTTAGTTAAAATAAAATTAGTTATTTTTACAGGACTGTCGTTTGCAGTCGTATTTGTAGTTACAGTACTACTTTCTGGAAAAGCTCCAAAAATTAATGCCGTTCCATCTTCTTGCGCTGTAAAATCTGCGGAAAACCAAGCACTTTCCAAGGGTGAAGCGGTTGTGACATCGCTACCACCTAATTCCTCTGTAAAAAATGTAGTTTTAATTTTATTTGTATCATTTGTAGGAAAATTTTCTACAGAATTTATAAAGAAACAATCCATTTTTCTTTTATCTATAGCGATGGAATCTCTTTTATTTTTATGAATTATTACTTTTCCACTTATTCTATATTTTTCACCCTTTTTTGTTTTAAAATCAGGATTATAAAATAATTCTCTATAATTACCACTTATATGAGCTGCAGTTTGTATGGTTCCATCAGGTAATATAGATGTAGTAGGATTAGAAGGATTATAATTTACAGTATATGTAGTATTATTTGCTAAATCTAATCTTACAACGCTATAGGTATTTAAAAAAGGATTATATAAATTTTCATAACCATTTAATGCTTCTAAATCACTAACTCTTTTATTTAACATTTTCAAATCTGTAACTTCATACGCATCAATTAAATTAGTATAATCGTTTATTAAATTAGTACAATCTGCTATTAAGCTATCTATTAAAGACATTTGTTCTGGAGTAACTTCTTCTGCTGAACCTTCTAAAGTTAAAGATTCCTCAACGATATAAGGAATTTTCTTACTTTTTGCTATTACAGTTTTTGTAGTTGCATCATTACTTGGTAGAACGACCTGGAACTGTAAAAAGCCTGCTCCTGCTGTAGAAACTATATCTCCTTTTACGAGAAAATAATATGAATTTCCAACTATTTTACTAGGATTGGTTATCCATTTAGCTTTACTCAAAGTATTATTTTGATAACTCAAAATAACTTGCATAGGATCTACCCAATCATTATCTTTTGGAATAATTAAATGCAAAACATATAAGTTATAATCCCCTACATGACCAAGAGAAACTCTACGGTTTGATACATTATAGAAATCAATATCAATAACCTTAACATTAAAGTTTACATTTAAATCTGAGACATCTTTTAAATTGATTAAATCCATTTGTTTCACCTCACAAAAAAATCTTTCTCTTTAAAAAGTAAAGAGAAAGACCGCTTTGTACATTTATTTAATTATCAATTTCTTCGTAGATTTTCTTCAATCTATCATTTTCAGTTTCTAAGAATTTAACTCCATCGTCAACCATCACTGTAAGTCTATCATACTCATTATGAATGGCTTCAATGCGCCTCAAAACTAGCTTTGAAATTGACCTAATTGTCTTATATCTCAAATGAGATAGTGCAATTCTCTTACCAGTCTTAACGTCAAAAGTATCCTCTGGCGCACATTTTGCCACTCCGCGCACGGTAGACATTCTTTCAATTAATGATTCAACGTCCTTCGGAGAAATGTAGAGTTCTGCTTTTGGGCTTATAACCTTTTCTACAATTCTATAAGATAGTTCCTCGGGGTTTACAAACCTCGCGACAACCACACCGTCATTTGGCTTGACAATAAAATCTACTGCACTTTTGTCTAAAAATTTTACCATTTAAATTACCTCTTTCTTTTATTTAATAATATTTTTGCTCTTTTATTAAGCTCATCAATTAATGGCTGAGCTTTCTTTTTATCTTGAAAGAAAGCTACTGGATACATATGATTTTTACCAATAACTTCCGCCCCATATAAATCTCTACACATTCTTAAATAGTCTGCATAAGGAAGATTCATAATTCGAGCCTCAAGTATTCCATAACTTCCCTTCGTACCTTTTAAAGGAAGTAATGGGTAGTTCGGTCTTATTAAATATTTACCAACCTGTATAGGACTTTCGTCAAAAAGAAAATATACCATTTTCAAAATCCTTTCTACATTGTAAGTTCATTCCAAAATTCTTTTATTCCTTCTTGTTCATCTTTAGAAAGCAAACATAAATCGCCCCAATTATCTACTCCATCGAAAATTTCCGCGGCGAACTCTGGCAAATCGTCTTTATGAAATACTTTCATTTTTCTATTTTCTTTTGAAATATAATTCGGAATTATATACTTTTTAACAGTTGTAGGAGATGGTGAACCACCCATTGCACGGCTCACACCAGCATATGTTTTGATTTTAAGATATAATTCATTCATCTCAATTATCTGATCATTTGTAATTGTGCGAGCCATTTTATTCCTCTTTTCTTTCTTTTTCTATATATATTATATAAAAATTTTATAAAAAAGTCAAATTAGCATAAATCAAAGATATTAATTCCTGTAGGTTTATATAAGCTATCCAATATTTTATTATATTCGATTTCTTCTTCTTCGGTTAAATATCCTTCTTCTTTTTTTTTTTAATCTTTCTCTTATTTCTTTACACCTTTTTCTCTTTTTCATAAAATCTTCTTTTTCTTTTTCACTCTCAAATTCGTAGATTTCGTAATAGTTTCCATTGTCATCTAAAACTACTTTATCTATCAATTTCATTTTATGACTCCTTAATTTAAAGCGGAGATAAACTCCGCTTCAATATTAAGTTAAACTCTTACGCAATCATACATAGGATCATTCAATACTTCCAACATAGCTTCATACGCTGTCTTATTAATAGACTTCAACACACTTCTAAAAGTAGAAGGTGACTGTCCACTAACAAGAAGAGTATTCTTGTTCTTAGTAAGGAAAGTGTCATTTCTTGAATTTACATTCCAGAAAATCAACTTAGGCATTGTGTAGCCCGCTCTCTCGAACTCCTCTGCAAGAGCATCTGCATAATCCCACTTATCTGAACCCCAGCGCTGCGCCGCATCGATTTCCATATCAGAAATAACTACCAACGCCTTAGGCATTTCCTCAGGAGCTACGGAGTTGCTAACTGCGTCGTGGAGAATCTTTCTCATAGCCCCAGTAAGGTTTGTTGAACCTGTCCAAGGACCACGGCTTACCTTCCGGATACAATCTCTCAAAGAAGCTCCTTCGTCAATTGAGTAGTAAGCAGGAGTGCTACTGAATGTCATAAATGTATTATGATACATTCCCTTATTACGCTGCGCGAAGTAGATAGCCAAACCTACAGAAGTTTCCATAGGACGAGTATCTCCGTAGAACATTGAGCCAGACGTATCTGCCATTACAAGTACCTCAGTACCTTCGTCTACGTAATTAGGAAGAGCCTTCCATTGCTGCTCCAGAACTTCATCGTAGTTTGTTACATTGAAATCCCAGCCTGAACGACTTGTATATTGGTGAATAAGGTCGTAAGGGAAAAGCGTAGAAGCGTTAATCTTCTTTTCTCCCTTCTTTACAGCACCAATAAATTCCTTGAAACGTTCTGAGTCATGACGCTCAAAAGCATTTCTATAATTCTTCATAGCGTAAGAAGGAACTCCGCTATAAACAATTTGATCCCATTCCCTTGCACTCATACTCTTTTCTACAACTTTAAGCTGCGCGCGAAGTGCAGAAAGAATTTGACGATACTGCTTAGGAGATAGTCTTAACTTGTTGATTACAGTCTTTGCAAGTTTACGAGTCTTCTTTGAAGAAGCGTTCTCCGAAGGAAGCCACTTCGCAAGCAAAGAAATGTGAGGAGCTGTTCTTGTTACTTTTGCCACTGTTAAGTTAGAGATGTCGTTAGCAAAAGTTTCGGCAATATATGCCCACATTGCGTTTTCTACATCAGTACCGATAAGCTCAAAAAGTGAGTCCCAGCGGTTAAATGCCGCAACCAAAGGAATGTTCTTTACCGCAATCTCAGGATGCTCCTGCGCAAGCCACTTCAGACAAATTCTGAAAGTTCTTCTCTCGCCAAGACCACCACGAATATTACCTGTATAGAACAGTAACTTTGTGGTAAGCAGCTGGTCTTCATTGAAAGCCAATCTGTACTTCTCTCTTATTTCCTCTTCTGAACGAGTTCTTAATGAGCCAACAGTTGAAAACAAGTCAAGTAACTTGTCACCTGTTGTGTTATAAGCTCTCGCACCATTTTCGGTGTACTTTCTTGTTGCATTTTCTTTTATAACTTCACTAAAATTCATATTTATTACCTCTCTCTTTCTGAATTTCTATAAAAATTATAGTTCTTTTTTGTCTTTTTATCAAATTTTCCCTTTTCATTTATATTTATATATATAAAATATATTATATCATATTTCATTAAAAAATCAAATTTTTAAGAAATTAAAAATAATTTGATTTTCCTCAAAAAAAGTATTATAATTATTATAGAAAAAATAATAAGGAGTAATATTTATATGGAAAATAAAGAAGTTTTATATAATTTTTATGATAAAATTTTAAATTGTCTTATTATAAATACAAAAAGTATGGCTAAACATAATAAAAGACGTGGTTATTATATTCCACATTTTAATATGAAAGATAAGACAGATCTATTAATGGTAGAAATAATTAAAATAATAAGTATGTTTAATAAAGAAGAAGATGATTTACCTATATTAGTATCTATTTATAATTTAAATTCATTTATGCAGTATATGAAATTAAAAATAAAATTAAGAAAGTCTTCTGTTAAAGTAAAGAAAGCTAAAAAGAAAGATGAAAATGGAGATATTGTTGAAAATTTAGAGTTTGTTCAAAAAGAATTTAATTTTCCTTTTAGTTTGTATGAGGAAATTTATAATAGCTATTATAAGAAAGGTGAGAAAATAGATGCATAATGTTGAAATTTATACCGATGGAAGTTGCCGAGGTAACGGTACAAAGGACGCGCCGGGTGGTTGGGGCTATGTAGCTTTATTTGATGGCGTAAAAATAAAAGAAGACCTTGGTGGAGAAAAAAATACAACAAATAATAGAATGGAAATGATGGCAGTATTAAATGCTTGTCGCTATTATGATGATAAATTAAATGTTGAACCTGCTAATTGCACTATTTATACAGATTCAGCTTATATACATAATTGTATAACTCAAAATTGGTGGAAAAATTGGGTAAAAAATGGGTGGATTAATTCTAAAAAAGAACCTGTAAAAAATAAAGATTTGTGGTTAAAAATAATCCCCTTTTTCCAAAGAGCTGATATTCAATTTAAAAAAGTAAAAGGACATAGTGGAATAGAGTGGAACGAAAAAGCGGATAATTTAGCAAGACAAATGCCAACAGCATATAAAGTATGGGGTGAAAATAATGAAAATAATAGTAATTAATGGAGTTCCAATGTCCGGTAAAGATTTATTTTGTGACCTATGTTTAAAATATATGACCGCGCGCGGCATTATGGGAGGAAAAATCTCAACCATTGATTTCGTAAAAAGGATTGCCGCACAAGTAGGTTGGAATGGTTTAAAAGAAGCAAAAGATAGAAAGTTTTTAAGTGATTTAAAAGATTTATTAACTGAATATAATGATTCTCCTTTTACTATTGTAGAGCAACAAATAAGACAAACGTATCTTCATTTTAATAAAGAAATGGGAGTCCCAGAAGATAAGATTGTTTTCTTTGTGCATTGCCGCGAACCGAAAGAAATTCAAAAATTTGTAGATAAAATGGGTGCAGAAACTTTAATTATCAGAAGAGAAGAAATGGAGAAACTTCCTCAATCAAATCACGCAGATGAAGAAGTTTTAAATTATACCTATACTTATGAAATTAAAAATGATAAAGGCATTGAAGAATTAGAAAAAGAAGCTATGAAATTCATAGATAACTTAGTAAAATTTTAAGGAGAGATAAAATGAGTAATTTAATTGACGGAGTAAATTTTTTTGAGTTAGAAGCAGAAAAATATTGGTCTTTCCCCAAGAGCTATAAAAAAGATCCCAAGGCTGAAACAAAACAAATGATTTTTAGTGGAGATTATATTGGTTCCAGAAAAATTGATGGAGCTTATTATCGTTTTGTTAAAGATATGGAAGGTAATATGACTTTACAAGGTAGGAATAAATCTGTTAAAGGATATTATTTAAATAAAATTGGACACGTACCACACTTACAGGATTTCTTTGAAAAGCTCCCTAATGGAACCTGCTTACTTGGAGAAATTTATTTTCCTGAAAGAGAAGGCTCTCATAATGTAACTACAATTATGGGCTGTCTTGAAGATAAAGCCATTCGTCGTCAAGAAGAAGGAGATAAACTTCATTACTATGTTTTTGATGTTTGGGCTTATGATGGAAAATCTTTAATGAATACTCCTGTCGAAGAAAGAATTGAATACTTAATTAAAATTAGAAAATGTGTTAAAATTCCAGAAATTCATTTAGCGCTATATTTTGAAGGTAAGAAATTGTGGGAAATGCTTCAAGTAATATTAGAAAACAATGGAGAAGGAGTAGTTATTACTAAAAAAGGTACTCACCCTGAGCCTGGAAAGCGTCCTGCAAGAAAAACTTTAAAAATTAAGAAAGAAATTTCTCAAACTATAGATTGCTTCTTTACCGGTAAGACTGCCGCACCTACTAGACTCTATTCTGGAAAAGAAATTAGAACTTGGAAGTACTGGGAAAATGTAAGAACTCTTGAAAAATTAGAAGGAGAACACTGGGAAGATTATTATGGAGGCGCTCCTATTGAACCAGTTACAAAACCTTACTTTTATGGCTGGGCGGGAAGCCTTGAGATAGGTGTTCTTAGAAAAGGAAAAGTATTCCCTATTGGTTGGTTAAGCGGAGTATCTGATGAAATTAAAGCAAATATAGATAAATATAAAGATTTACCTATTGAAGTCACTGCAATGGAGTTCACAGAAGACCGCGCGCTTCGTCATGGAAGACTTGTAGGCTTTAGACCAGATCTTAAATTAATTGATTGTAATTATGAAAAAATTTGGGGCAATGACACATGAAACTAAGTAAGGGCGCTGAAAAAATACAACGACTTATTCAAGAAGAAGGAGTAAACTTTACAATAGAAAAAACCTTTCCAGATTTAAAATCAAGTAAAGGTAAACCTTGTCGCTTTGATTTTGCAATATATAGTGATGACTGGAAAAGATTTGTATTAATAGAATATGATGGTGAAGCGCATTTTCAACGAATAAAACACTTTCATAAGAATAATACAAAATATCTAAATGCACTTGGAAGAGATAGAAGAAAAAACGCTTATTGTCTTGCTCACAATATAACCTTATATCGCGTTCCATATTGGGAGATAGATAATATTAATAAACTTGAAGATATATTAGATAATGAAGATTTTATAGTAAAAAGCCAATACCATAACGATAAGTTAATTCCAAAGTAATAGATTAATTGTCAAAAAAACTCACTTCATTATAGTGAGGTGAGTCCAATGGTTATACAAACAATCTGTAATATTATTATTTTGATTGGAGGCGTTGTTGGGGCTATTCTAACTATTGGAAAATTTAGTGGTATTCAGTTTAACTTTTTTAAAGGTAAAAGAAAAAAATTAATTAAGAGAGATTTAGACGAATTACTTCCACAATATTTTGACAAATATATGTTAGAAATGCGGAAAGAACTCCAAGAAATTAAGAGTATTAATTTGAAACAAAATGAAACAATTGAGAATCTCCTCTATGGCATTCGTGATACTTTAAGATATCAAATTATGGCTATTTATCAAAAATACAAAAAAACCCAACAAATCCCACTATATGAACATGAAAAGTTAGAGGATACTTATAAGGATTATAAAAAACTTGATGGTAATCATTATATTGATAAATATTATGAACGAATGCAACGATGGGAAATTATTTCAAATGTAGAAGAAGGGGAAGAAATTTGATTTCTTCCTCTTTTTATTCTATAATATAATAGGTGAATAAAGATGAATTTAAATCCAATAAGATTAGAAACTAAAGAAGAGGTAGAACGTTTTTTAAAAGCTATAGAAGAATCAGAAAAAGCTATAGTTCCAGAAACTAAAATAAATTATAAAAGATTAACTCCAGAAGAAACAAGAAAACTTTTTAAGGAAGGCAAGATAAAATGATTGAATTAGATAAAGTACAAAAAGAAATAGTAAACTCAAACGAATCACAAATTTTAGTAATTGCTGGTAGCGGCTCAGGAAAAACGAGAGTTTTAACAGAAAGAATTAAACGATTAATTGAAGATGGAGTTAAAACAGATGGAATTGTAGCAATCACTTTTACGAACGCTGCCGCCGATGAAATGAAAGAAAGATTGGGAAACATAATCGGTAATGCGTATATAGGAACAATTCACGGTTTTGCTAATAAGATTTTATTAAGTAATGGAATTAGTACAGTAAAATATATAGAAGATGAAGACTTTGATGAATTTTTTGAATTGATTAAAAATAATGATATAACTTTTCCTTTTGTAGAACATTTACTTGTTGATGAATTTCAAGATATTAGCCAAAAAGAAAATGAATTTTTTAACCTATTAAATCCAGCTAATATTATGGTTGTTGGAGATGACTATCAAAATATTTTCTCATTTCGAGATGCTGATGTTTCTATTTTCTTAAATATGGCAAGAGATGAAAAAACAAAAGTTTATATGATGACTACAAATTATCGGTCTGGCGCGGAAATAGTAGAGTTTGCTAGTGATTTTATGGATTTAGTAGAAGATAAAATATATAAACGAGCTATATGTATGAATAATAGTGGAGAAGTTATTAGATTAAAAGAGTTTAATAAATTTTTTATTATTGATGCAATCAAATCAAATGACTCATATGGAGATTGGTTTATATTAACTCGAACAAATAGTCAAATAGATTTTGTAGGAGATATATTAAGTGAAAATGATATACCTTGGGATTCGTTTAAAAAGAGAGATTTAAGTACCGACGAATTAAGAAGAAAGATAAAAGAAAATACTGTAAAAGTTCTTACTATACACTCCGCAAAAGGATTAGAAAATAAAAATGTTATAGTTTTGGGAGTGAAGCCTTTTTCTGATGAAGAAAGAAGAGTTGCCTATGTTGCCGCGACCAGAGCTAAAGATTTATTAATTTGGATTAGAAATTTAAAAAGTAATAAAGCCCCCAAAATAAAAAAGTGGG
>Ga0326512_10004359_pt1 | contig 10285 bp, 3 predicted proteins | sample 1_2617_0518_D_FD_203652 | JGI IMG/M metagenome (GOLD analysis project Ga0326512, IMG submission 203652) | Bovine rumen microbial communities from UC Davis, California, United States - 1_2617_0518 | ecosystem: Host-associated > Mammals > Digestive system > Stomach > Rumen | place: USA: California...
TGGAAGTGAGGTTGGAAGTGAGGTAGAGTAAGTTTGACCCCACCTGCTTGAGCCCAGTGTTTATGCGGGATTAGAAGGAATAAGTGGGGTTAGGGGGTATTCCACGAAAATTATTAAATTTTGGCAGATTTGCCAAAATACCAAAACTTAATTTGTCTTAGTTGTCGTCATATATAAAAGCAATGCTTTTAGCGCTAAAAGTAATGCTTTTAGAGATAGAAGTAATGCTTTTACATGCAGAAGTAATGCTTCTGCATGCAGAGGTAATGCCTCTGCAAAAAGAGGTGCTCGACCACAAAAAATGGTGTGCAGAATGCAAAAAGAACGCATCGAAAAAAAACACAATAAATGTTAAGCAGACTGTTTGCAAGCACGCCACTTCTTAAAAAAACTTAACGCGGAGTTGATAATTATTATAATGTACGCGAAGATTTTTCCAAATTTCGTAATTTTACGACTTGTATAGAAATCACATACGGATTATGAGAAAAGTATCAACATACAAAATGGCGTTCACCCTCCTGGCTGCAACCTCTTTGCTAGCAGGTTGCTCTGGTGATGATGACTTTAACGGAAACGGGAACGTTAACGGGAACAACAGCAATACCATTACTTTCAACACAAACGTAAACAACTTCATCAGTAAGGCTGCGACCTATGACGATGCTGAAGCATTGCAGAAAGAAGGTAGTTTTACATGTGCTGCATACGAGGCTAACACTCCCTACACGTTCTTTGAGCCAACTAAGGTGATTTGGGACTCAAATGAAGACAAGTGGAAATTTGCAGAAGCCCAATACTGGAAATATGCAAGCGCCCTCGACTTCTTTGCTTACATGCCAGCAGAGAAGCCTGCCTACATCAGCAGCATAAGCTACAGCACAGCACGCCAGCCACAGTTTGTGTGCACCCTCCCTATTGACCAGTCAAGCACCAAGGAGTTCATTTGTGCATTGGCAACTGACAAGACTAAGGCTAACAGCCCAAGTGGTGTAAGCATGACGTTTCAGCATGTTTTTGCTAAACTCATATTCAAACTGGATAACCCAGACACAGATGGCATAACTATCAATTCTGTAAAGATTACGCAGAATGATAGTGAGGTTGGTGTATATACCAGTGGCACCTGCACCTTTAATGGCACAACACCAACACCAACACCAACATGGACTGACAAAGGAACTAGTGCAGCTATTATTGCAAAAGTTGATGAGCCATACCTGGTCATTCCTCACGACTATAGCGCAACCAATATGAAAATCACCGTCGATGCCACATGGACAAAATGGAACAAGGTGGAGCATGTCATCAAAACTGCTACAATTCAAAATGTTACGAAAGGAACAGGAACAGATAAACTCATGAAATGGGAAGCTGGCTATTCATACCTCTTCACACTTACGTTCACCCCTGACATTCTTGTTGTCAACACAGAGAAGTGGGCTGAGCAGATGTAAATACCATGTATAAAGAGCAACAAAAGAAACTGACATATATGAAAACAAAACGACACATACAGACTTTAGTACTTACAGCACTCCTGCTCCTTGCAGGAGGCATAATGAATAGGGCGTGGGCAGACATCAAGATAACATACCATATCATAACACTGCCGTTTGACAACCCACTGACAACAGGCACTACGGACACTTATCGTATAGAAGCCCTAAAGTGTGACACAACGTGGACTACCGAAAGCGCTACCATCTCTCTTCCATATGCATATAGAAGTCCCTTGGCAAAGAACTATAAGTATTGGAATACATCCAGCGTATCAGCAAAGACTGCAAATGTTCAGGTGCACTCGCCTAACAATTCAGAATTTACAGACTATGGCACTTGCACTTTTACTGGCAATGGCGATTACACTGGCGAAACAAGTACTGTAACAGAAAACACAGATGTGTATGTAACCTACGAATATAACAACACTAACACCATATGCGACCTAACAGGCGCGACGGAGTACAACATAAACCTTGGTGATTATTATATAGCTTACAACTTCTCACGCAATGACCGTCCTGGCTCTGTAATGAAAAATCAAGTATCAAGTAGTGATTACTTTATTAGCGATGAAGCTGTTTCTATTACATGCGGCAAGAACAACTACAACTTCTATTTCCTGTGGAAGTTCACTGGAGAAGACCCATATAATATTGCCATCTACAGTTCATACAGTGGGAGTGATACCAATAAACATAACAGTCGCATCTTTGCTCGTTATGATTTCAACATGTGGACAACAGCTCAAAGCAAAAAATATGGTAGTGGAGATATGAGCGAAACAAACCTATATGACTCGTTTATACTTCTAAACCATGCGAACGGAACCACTGGCAAGTTCGGCCTTATGGCATCTGCTTTTACGGAATTCGTCTCAGGTCAGGCTGCTCCAAATAGTAGCGGACAATATCCTTGGTTGAAAAGCAATTATAACGATACAGGAAAATACAACAATCCTAAACCAACCTTCATGTCAGCTAAAAATGCTGAGGTTATCACATTATACGAGGTCAAGACTTACACCTACAAAGTCAAGACCCCTCTAACTGGCACTGAACTTACAGCCACTACGAAATGGAGTGCTGCCTATCCCACCGAGTCTGTATTAGACCATATTCCAGAAGCACTAAAGCGTAAGTATGTCAACTTTACTGGAGCATACAAGGAAGCTGCACACACCAATGCAATCACCACCTTTGCCGATGCTGATGCTAATGGCAATGTAATATGTCTGGACTATACTGTGTCGGCATCTATGCCATTCGACACACTCGCTACCACAAGTGGCACATACGACTATAGGAATGCTCATTGGTACACCATGCGTATGAATGGTAAGGCTGAGCAAAAGAACATAGCCTATAATTCTTCCAACCAACTAATCACTGGTAGCGAATCAATAGGTAGCGAAAGCGACATCCATGCAGGAGAAGCAACGGGAGCAGCCAATGCACAGGTGGCATTCGTAGGCGACCCATACGAACTAAAAATCATCAGCCGTGCAGCAAGTGAGACCGCCTCTGCCACACGCTATATAGGTTGCCACGCAAGTACCGCTACTGGCGCTACTCTCGGCACTGATATGTATCTTGATACGGACACCACCCGTTGGGAGATTGCTTATGAGAGTACCGATATGGATAACTTCATTCTACGACAGTTCAACACCTATACTGCCCCGAAATACGTTGGATGGAGTTCTACTGACACACATCCTGTCACCTACAGCACTACTTCAAGCCGTATAAGGGTTGTGGATCTTGGCAAGGTAAACTACACCTACCACGTCAAAAACCTCGAAGGAAATGTCGCAGTTAAGGCGACCATTGAACAATATATCGGCACTATGCTGAGAACATGGGAGGATATACCAGATATCATTCGTAGTCCATTCCTTGCACCATCTTACAATGCTACTGTCACATACAAGGATGGAAGCAATAACGTCATCACTGCAGCGCCATACAACACAGCTGGTAGTAACATCTATGTGACATATAATTATTCCCCTTCACTTTCTGGTGGCACTTTCAACGTCAAACTCAATGAAGAATACATCTACACATCAGGAACAAGTATTAACAGTCAGAACGACATCACTTCAGAGCAGGCAGGCAGCACTGCATACCAATGGGCACTTAACTATAGCGACCCTTATAACATGACCATTAAGAATGGCGAAAACTATGTCAAAGTTTCATGGGCAAACGACCAAACTCTTGGGTGGGACACAGATGTGAGCAACGCCTCTCGCTTCATAGCTAAGAAAGGTGACAATGATAACACCTACGAGGTGATGGCTGCAACTGGTGATGAAGTTGATGCCTCAACAACCTACTACAACATTGGTCGCCCTACAGCCAACACTGTGAAGTTATATAGCCAAGCCAGCTATCAGAGCCCTAACAAGATACTGCGTTTCGAGCTTCAAGCTCCTACGGCTACTGATATTACCTACCGCCTCATCGATATGTCTAAAGAAGAACTGTTGCAGGCAAAGGCGAGACAGTCAACTGGAGATACACCTTCGTTCCCACCTAATTATCGCAGCCCATTGGTATCCACATATTACTACCACACCACAGAAGAGCATGCCAAAAGCTATCCAACTGAAAGCGATATCGCTACTATCGACATAAATACGAACACCAACATCTACGTTACCTACGATGTGAATGACCTTGTTGATTTGAAGGCAGGCACACTGTATCTTCTGCAATACAGAGATGGAGAAAGTTTCAAACAAGAGGATGGTAGTGATGGAGTTAATCCTACAGCGCAGAAAGCAATATATCCATACGTAAATGGTGACGGTAACTTCTTCGTGTATGGTCAGGAGCAGTATAACCTGCAACAGGAAGGTGCTTCAAGCACCCGTACACGCTGGGCTTGGTATGTAGAAAGTAATGTAGATGGAGCACCCAAGGGCGACCCTTATCATGTAAAGATTAAGTCACGCCAGACAGAGTCATATCCTATCACTAATAGCGATGAATATAATGCCTACTTCATGACGTATAAGCCAACTGACTACAGCGAGGTTATAACAACATTAGGATGGCCTGGCATGCGTGGTGAGACGGCTACAGAATACATGGTTCTTGGTAGTGAGGGACAGTATCAGTTGGTAACGACTAACGAGATAAGTGGCTCACGCTATGTAGTAGATTCTTTCGAACAGTATTGGAAGACATTCGATACAATCAGGAAGAAGGTATGGGGCGATAGTAAAGCAAAAGAAGATGATGATGACCCTATTACCATTCCTAACGATACAAAATACCCTTATGCTAGTCCTACGGAAGAAACATTGAGGCATTACCTCAAGAACACCTTAGGCTGGCACTCATACGAAAAGTGGGCTTACGCTAAGCGCTGGAATGGCTACAACAACGGCTATAGCAGCGAAGAGGGTACACACGAGAAGAAGAAAGGTTGGGAAAAAATTGAGCACTGGTACCAGACCGTTAGCATGGGTCAGGGTTATTTCAACTTTGTCAAGACAAGCGTCAACCCTGTGCTCATTCTGCTCGACCAGCACGGATTCGAGATTATGCGTAAGCCTCTGCCAACAGATCCTGACGACCCAGAGAAGGAAGCGAAATATGCAGCCATACGTCCGTATAACAGCCCTATGGTTAAGGAATATGCCTTCTGGGCAACAGCCAAGAAACGTACTGGCCTTCACCAGTATTACGCTCTTGCTGACCGTATAGGTGGTGACGACTTCACCTCTACCGACCTTACCAACCTGCCTCCTTACGGCTCTAAGAACGTAAAGGACAAGAAGGGCAACCTTAACGACCAGTATGTTACCTATATCGTAAAGGAAGAGTATGCTCTGACTTACACCCCTTCTGACAAATCTGCAAAGCCTTTCCTCATAGAGCAGGGAACTAAATATGCTTCAACATCTGATGGCAGTACAATAACCAAAAAAGCCGTCCCTGCAGGTGGCATGAAGAAATTTATTACTGGCGCTTTATTCACCACTCAAGATGAATGGTACGTTAAGCCTAACGCTATTATTGACACTGAGATGGGATATGGAGATGTTCAACATACTTGGACTGATATAGATCCAACAGATTCTAAGAAATGGAAAAACAAGAATCCTAATGCTTACGATCACTATAAGTTCAAGGATAAACGTGTTGCCAGCTATATTTCTGACAAGGTGCTTACTGACAGTTTGGGATATTTCTCATTCTCTAACGGATTCGATCCATACAACATTCAGATAGAGTCTGTGCAAGCATCTGCTAAATTCATGAAGACCGATGCCACTAATGCAACATTGGAAGAAGGTAGCATGATTGGAGTATATGAAGCGTCCCCTGAGATATCTTTAAATAACAATACTGCAAAGATTTCCCCTAAATGGTATGACAGCAGAACCTTGTCTGTTACCAATGCCACCTTTATGGCTGTGCAGGATGCTGATGGCAATATGCAGCTGATGCCACGTTTCGACCATGCTACCCGCATGAGCGAGTTTGGCACACTGATAGCACCAACTGATGCTCAGGTTGCGACAACTTACACCAAACTGTATCGTCCAGAGGTATATACGTACCTTATCATAGATAATAGCGGTCACGAGTCGCTGCGCTATAAGGCTGGTGGCGACATGACACCTCAGACTCCTAAACACTTCCAGAGTCCGCTTGCCAAAAACTTCACTTACTATGCTACGGCAAGCTATGATGACGTAACAAAAAAGTATAGCGGCATTACAGACGAAATAGAGGGTTCACTTGATGGTGCTACACTTACTAATGACATGGTATATGTACGCTATGAGTATGACGAGGAAGCAGACAACCTGAACATACTTAAGGGCAAATGGCTGACAATGAATATTGCTGACGAATATAAACAATATGACGCAACTGGAGATCCTGGAATAAAAAATGGCACAAAAGATGCTACTCAGAACAAGTGGCAATGGAAATTCTTAAAGAACCCACAAAGCAAACCAGATCCATACGCTGTGCAATTCTTCAACAGGGATCAGAAAGATAAGCCAATGACTACTCATGAAACCTACCTTGTGGCTGATGATGCAAATCCAATAGTAGAATATTTTGCCATCTTGTCTCACCCTGATGGTGACTATGCATTGACTTCAGCACGACAAGGACTCCTAACTTACACTTTTGTTAATGGTAATACAAATAGGGCGAAAGTTGATAATGAGAATGATTTTACAAGTACCTCGGGCACACTAAGCAACAAGGTACGTGTAATACTTACTGACGACGTTACACATACATTTACATATAAGGTATATACAAATGAAGGTGTGGAGGCTATCACCGCTAACCAGTCACAGGAAGATGTAATCAGCAACGACTGGAAGCCAGTATTGCCAGAATCTGCCCGCACACCTCTGCTCAACACTGACCAGTATCGCTACTATGAGCAGAGCCTGTCAGGAGCAGTTGCTGAGAACGACACCCTCAATAAGTCTCTCTCCTACCTGTATGGTCTTTACGACGACATAGTCTATACACACTATACCGCGTATGACCCTAATGCAAGCTCTTACGTGGTGCCTAATGTCAGAAATGCTACTAATGTAAATCCTGTAGCACGTGGCGTTGGTTCCAACGATGCACCTGTAGGACTTGACGGCAACCGTCCATATAACATCATCTGGTATGATGACTATATGATGAAGAGTGATGGAACGAGCATTACTTCTGAAAAAGACAAGGTTTTGCAATACACTGCTGCCTACGAGTGGGAGTTTGGAGGTGATGACCCTTACGCTATTAAAATTAAGAGCGTAGGCTCAAGTGGCAAATATATCCATGAGGCTACCAGTACCACTACTGAGCTCAATGCTACAGCCACCACCTTTATGCTTCTTAATAGAGATGGCTATGACTACGGAGTGTTTGCTAAGACTGGTGATGCCACCACTATGCTGAGTGGTTACGGCAATGCACTGACCACCAGCGCTCCTACAAAGTTTATTCCGTTTGCCCTCTCTACTTATAAGGTTATTTACCACCTTATGATTAAGAATATAGGTGAGGATGTGAGAATACCATACAGAGGTACGGAAACTGGAGATGCACTTGTCAATAGTTACAGGATAAAGAGTGGTACTACCCTGCGCGACCTGGAATCTAGGGATCCATCTGAAGGAACGCATGTTAATGGTGACAAATATCAACTTGGCGTAAGCCTAAGATCTATCCAAACAGAATCATCAGGTCTGTTCCAAAGAGACAGTATCTACTGTGTTGACGCAGGTCATGTCAGTCTTGGCGATGCCTTTGAAGTACCTCAGGCATTCTATCGTCCAAACGTAAGTTATGACTTCTACATAGAAGGTGTTTACAACGAGCATGGCACTGCTGCAATTGACGCTATGAATGCCGAGTATAAGGGTCGTAAAATGACTAACCTTGGCGAAGACAGCGGACTGCTTGGCAATATTGTATTTGTGAACATAGTCTATAACTTCATGGGTGGTCTGGATACCAACTCTGGTAATGACTTCGTAGGAAGTGTTGCAGACAACAAGTGGTACACATTTGAAACAAACGATGTCACACCAATGTTGGCTGAATATTCTGGTTCACTACAAACAAAGAGCGGTTACGCTACTCACTACACAAATGACTACCTGTGGACTCCTGTGGGCGACCCATACGGATTCAAGATGTATAACCGATACTTACACAAGAATATTGGAGGAACTGCCAAAGTGATGGGTACTACTGACATAACAGCTGAGGCTATAGCAATGGTGGATGATAATAATTCTGCACCACATCTCCCTGCTAACTCTGTATATGAACTGCTTGCAACCAGTACCACAACTCCTGGTTACTTCCGCATTCACCCTGTAATAAATATGCTTGATGATACCCAGTTCTATATGAAGAACAACAGCAGTACTGGAGCAATGACACTTAACACGGTTCCTACAGACTGGACCTTCGGACTGAGCGAAGAGGTGATGAAGCCTTACTATCAGGCTGCTGGCTATATTGGTGGTTTGAACGCTGCTGGTAAAGCGGCTTATGATGTAGAAGCTGCAAAGACAAACCCTCTGAAAAGACTGATGGGTCTTCAGAATGTGGTATATAATCACGATAATAACAACCCTGAGGATCACTCAACTAATCCGAACTACATCGTGCATTATGAAGACGGTTACTATCGTCTGCACTCACAGCCAGGCTCAAGTGGTATCACCACACCACGCTATATGAGTGGTTACACACATGCTATAGAGCAGACAGCTGGTGCAGGAAGTACCGCTATACCTTTGCACTTCTATGAGGTGGAAAAATATGACATCAATAATCCTACCTTCGGTGACTTGGAAAGCGGTCAATATACCTTAACAGCTGCTACACGAGGTGATATTCCTCTCGTAACTGTAACAAATGACCCTGCAAGCATATTCAGATTTACTAAGGATAATGTAAACGGAACAACACTCAGCACTCAGGGACTGTATGTGAAGGAAAACAAGATGACAGCAACTGAGGGAGAGGCTACTAAGTTTGACATTGTTGACATTGGTGCTGGTATAGTAGCACTGCAGCAGCACGGAGGTACAAACTTCTTGAAATATGCTCAGAATACTAAGAAGTATGACTTGAAGTATGATAGTGAAGCTACTACCGTGGAGAGTGCAAGATGGTGCATGAAGCCTGTGCAGAAGAGCACGACAAAAGGTAATGGTGAGATGCCATTAACTGTAACGACCAAGAATGGTGGCGATGACTATTACTACACCACATTCTATGCTCCATTCGACGCTCTGCTGACAAGTGCAAACGATGTGGCATACATAGTTCCTTCAGGCAAGTGGCCTACAATCACACCGCCTGCTACAACAGCTGTGTTCCATCCTAAGAAGATTGGTACTGTTAACACTGGAACTAATGCAGGTAACGACCAGTTCATACCTGCTGGCACTCCTGTTATCATCCGCACTAAGAATACTGGTGGTGAAGTAACTCTGGCTCTGCCTAATGCTACACCTTCTTCTTCAATAACAACCGCTCTCAGTGGTAAATATCTGGAGCAGCAGTTGGCGCAGGATGCTGGTAATTTGATATATGTCTTCGGACGTTCTTATACTCACTCAGATGAATTCAGATATAATGATCCAAGTAGTGGTGTAGTTATCCCTGCTGGTCTTGAATTTGACAGTGGTGTAGGCTTCTACAAGAATGCTAACACCAACCGCGAGAGCAACGAGACTAAGACGCTGTGGTCACGAAACAACAAGTGTGTCTATGCTAACAAGGTGTACTACTATGCTGGTGGCATATCAGGCGATGCTCTCAACATCGACTTCGAGAATACAGAATACATACCTGTACTCTTTGACGACCAAGGTGTGAAGGATATGGACCTGCAGCCTGACGGCACTATGCGCCTGAGAATAAACGACGGACGTGCCTACGACATACAAGGTCGCTGCGTTGCCACTGAGCAGGAGGTTAGCGACGGCTCATGGCTCAATAACGTTGCTCCAGGCATGTACATCGTGAATGGCAAGAAGTTCGTGATTGAGTAAGGACCAAGCTGAAAGAAGTTAAAGGAGTTAAAGAAGTTAGAAGAAGTTAGAGGACAATACAAATGTCTTAACTACTTAACTACTTAACTACTCAACAGTTGAGCGCACGCGAAACTTAAATATAAATGCCCCCTAAATCATCCTCATCGAAGGTTGGTTTAGGGGTTTTTCTTTACCCTACATTATTTAACAAAAACCAAGAATAACCCTTTTTGAAAGTTTAGC
>Ga0326512_10004360_pt1 | contig 10285 bp, 20 predicted proteins | sample 1_2617_0518_D_FD_203652 | JGI IMG/M metagenome (GOLD analysis project Ga0326512, IMG submission 203652) | Bovine rumen microbial communities from UC Davis, California, United States - 1_2617_0518 | ecosystem: Host-associated > Mammals > Digestive system > Stomach > Rumen | place: USA...
TTATTATGATAACTTGGTTTAAATACGGTACCATGAATATCAATTAAAATATAGATATGGTCCCATGATTTTTCTACCATTCTATTATATCCTTTTGAAAATGCTTTTGTTATGCTGCTCATATTATTTTCCGATTATTTTATCTCTTACTTCCATTAATGCAAAACCTAATAGATTTTGTGCATCTGAATACCAATGAGATGGGTTATAAACATTTTTATTATCAGCAGACATACCAATACCCCAAATTTTATCGTATGGAGATGCCTCACAAAGGATATGCTCATCTGTATTTATAAGGATTTCTTGTAAATCTTTATTTTGTGTAAACTTCAATAATGTTGCACGATATACTACACCATACTTCTTTTCATTCCATACTGCTTGGTCATAGTTCTTTACAAGCCTTCCAAGCTTCTGAATTTTGGAAGGGTTTACTTCCTTAAGGATCTGCTCTGCAACTTCCATATCGTCAAAAATAACAGCTTTCTGATACATCATATACTGCTCAGCACAACAGTAAATATGATAACCGTCATTAATAGGTGCTTTATACCATTGGCAAAAACATCCATACTTCTCTTTAATACCGTCTACCATTACTTTCCAGAATGGAATAACAGAGAAATCTACAGGATTTTCTCTGTACATATCAATAGCATCTGCAACTGTATATTTTGGTTCTTTAAATAATTTCATTTCTTTTCAAAATATGGTTCTAATACTTCTTTATTAAGTTCCCAATAATTACAACTCATTGTTATTTTATCTGATGGAACTTTCAATTTAAATTCTTCTATTACTAATGGAGAGATATTTTCAATCTTTTGCTTATATGCGAACTGCATATCATAATTAGTACATGTATAATTTTCATAATATTTGCAATTAATACACATACGTTTAAAGGGAGTTGAATCACAGGTACAGTGGTATCCCTCTTTTCTGTATCCAGGAGTTCCACGCTGATGGCCTTCCCAGTCTCTTCCATCATCATAAATTTCTTTATAATTAATAGTCTTTCCGCATATTGGACATATACGTGTTAAATCTCTGACATCTTCCATAATTACTGACCTACTACAACTTTTGCATAACGTAATACCTTATCACTGTATGTATAACCAGTATCAGTAACAGCAACAATCTTGCCTTTCATATTTTCACCGGCATCTACAACAGATACAGCTTCATGATAATCTGTATTAAACTCATCACCTTCATTAATAATCATGGGCTTAATACTGTTCTTTGAGAATATTGAAAGAAGTTGATTCTTAATCAAAGTGACACCTTCTTTTGTTGATTCATCTTCAATATTCTTAATACAACGATCAAAATTATCAAGCACTTCAAGTAAATCACCAGCAATGCCTTCATACTTATACTTCATATAATCCTGACGTTGTTTCAGGGCATTCTTGCGAATATTGTCCATTTCCGCAAGTTGACGAAGATTCTTATCCTTCAATTCTGCCACAGATTGCTGAAGTTCCTCATTTTCCTTCTGTAGCTGCTCAAAATCTTGGATTATTTGCGGCTTGATAATCTCCTCGTCCATAATTTCTTCCGTCATAGTTTCCTGATTCTCGTTTTTCTCTTTCATGTTTATAACGTTTTATTTCTTTTAATACATTCTTTAAATTCTCTGGATTATTTACAACATCACAAATATCTTGATATATACTTAATACCAATTTCATACGATCCACTGCAGGTTTATTCATAAGTGGACCATGTTCTTTAAACATATTAACATTTATTTCTTTTTTATAATTCAAAAAAGTCAAAATGTCTCCTGCTGTTACTTTATATTTTTCTTTGTGATTAATCATTTTATTTAGGAATATAGTTTATGAATTCATTATCATATAAATAAACTTCTCCTTTTCTATTAAAATCTTCGCAAGTTGCCTTTGTATAATATTCCATTATAACAATATTTCTTGGATATGATTCTTTAACTCTTGCTCTAGAAAATGTAACACTATCAATTAATTGGTATTTTGATTTAATTCCTTCCTTGAAATTCTTGTCAAATACTTCTTTTGCAAATATCTGTAATTCTTCATAAGATTCCCAATATTCATTCTGATATATTGTTGTACACAGTTTTGATAATGGATTATTCTTTCTCTCTTCTTCTGTACGCTTAATATTCAGTTTACCACGGAGAGAAGACATAATAGCATTTTTCCCTAAATCATCTAATGCAACATTACCATTTGTACAATATTGATAATCTCTTGCTTCTATCCAAGAACCATATGGTTTTCTTTCATACTTATAAAATTCTGAGTGCCAATATGAACAATCTTTATATTTTCCAAACATAAAGACTTTACCATTTTCTCCAATTCTTACAAACAATGTAAATTCAATATAATAACTGTTTGATTTTGGACTCTGGTATCTTTTTGCAATCAGCTCTTGTCCATTATGACATATTTTGTACTCATTCTTTTTAAGTACCGCATTTTCCTTTTTTCGCGTATAACCATAGTTACTTAGATAGTCTGAAAGAAATACAATAAATGGATGTTCAGTACCATAATATTGAAATTTTCCAAAACTACTAATAACTTCTTTATTTCTTTTATTTCTTCTCAGCATAGCTATTTAATCTTCCAACCTCTTTCTTTAACTTTGTCTCAATCTTCTCCAAATCATTATATATGTCACCAAAGAAAGTAGAACCGCCTGCATCATTCCAACAAGGATTTTTGTATAGTTCGATGCTTCTCATAATTTTCTGCACATCCTCAAGGGTTTCTTTTTCTTTTTGTATTTTCCCAGGTCTGAATGAAATTACGGGTTTCTTTTTATCATCTATACCTAATGTGACATCTTCACATCTTTCAGAATTTGGATCAAATAGTTTTTCTGCTTCTGCACGGGAACTATACCATTTTGGCATATGTGGATTAAATCCTTTTGTATTATAAGTTTTCTTATAAACCCATTCTTTCTTACCTTCTAAATACATTTGCACTGTATAATTACAGCGCATACCCATATTATCGTAATCTTTAATAATGCGTTCTTTCATATTATTTGCTTAATACTTCATTAATGATTTTATCCATTGAATCATTCCATCCTTTTTCTGATTTAATAGCGGATTTACAATATTTAAATGTATCGCCTTTCTTTAATGCCGCCAATCGTTTTTGAGCATATAATATTTCTGCTTCTAATTTTTCTATTTCTTCTTGACGTGCAGCTTCGCATTCTTTGTGAAATTCCTCCTTGCATTCATTAATAATCTCCCGAATTTTATCTGCATCTTTTTCTACATGATACCATACTTCTTTATGAGAACGATAAGGATCTGTCGCAATTCCATCTTTTTCACAAATTTCACCAGCTTGATAATTACAAGAATCTCCAATAGAATCTACTTGATGTTTATACTTATCTATATAGAATACATCGCCCTTCCAATGTCCACTACCATAAGAATAGACATCACTGACAATAGAAGAACGTATAAACATATTATCGTTTTTGTTTGCCAATCCATTATGATAAGAATTGTTATAAAACTCTTTATTAATACGAATGACTTTATCACCAATATTAAATTTTCTTTCTCTCATATTACTTCTGGTTTTTGAAAACTTCTAATATATCAATAAGTAATCCACAAGTATCAATATTTGCATCTTTACAGATTTTTGCTATAGGACATGTATCTTGACAATAATGAACATCCTCCTTATTACGGGTATGATCAATCATCCACTCAGTCCACTCATCTGCACATTCATTAGAATGCTTTTTAAGATCCTTTATTTTATTTTGAAGTTCTTGTATATCCATAATCATACTTAATAATTTTTCATTATACGATCAAGTTCTCGCTTGTTATATTTTAATAATACATTTCATAATTAGTACCTACTATGTTTTATATATGTACGGAAAGTAAGTGATTTCTTACTTACTGCGAGTTCTCTAAGATTATTTGGAAAGCATGGACCCCAGCCAGTTTCAATACAATCAACATAAAGTTTTGCATCATCAGAAATATCCTTAGTTATTTCTCTGAATTCACCTAATGTCATTGCACGGGATCTTGAGTTTTTTGGTGTAAATATTTGTGCCATATTTAATATGATTTTAATATTCTGTCTAATTCACGCTTATTATCTTTTTCTTTGATAGACTCACGCTTATCAAACTCCTTCTTACCTTTACACAATGCAATCTTGACTTTACAAAATCCTTTTTCATTGATAAATAGTAATGTAGGAACAATAGTAAGTCCGGGAGTTAGAACTTCTTTTGCAAGAGATTTAATTTCTTTTTTGGTAAGCAAAAGCTTTCTGTCTCGCCGTTCCTCATGTGTAGTATAACCACTATTATCATATGCAGCTATATATGAGTTTTTTACCCAAATTTCGTTATCTTTGATATAACAGAATGTATCAACCAAAGAAGCTTTACCTTCTCTGATTGACTTTATCTCTGTGCCAGTAAGAACTATACCGGCAATATATTGTTCTAAGAAAGCGTAATCAAAGTACGCTTTCTTGTTTTTTATAGTTACTTCTTTTCCCATATTCATACAAAATCAACTATACCACCATATTCTTCAGATACCTTTATTACTTTATCTAATATATCATCCGAATAATAATTTCTAATACCATTATCATGTTGAATACATGCTGCCATAAACTTAAAATATGCACCCTTTACAGGACATATTTTAGAATGATTTTTATTCCACTCCTCTGAATTCCTTGGAAGTTTTGAAAGAGTATTATTCCATACAAAATCAAATTCCGGTTTATGTATTTCTTCAGAAAATTCTTTCCAAAAATCTATCCTTACTTCAGATTCCTCTATTGCCTGTGAGAATTCTTCAGGATTATAATTTGGATTTATGACAATGAATGAAAACCACTTCCATGACAATACATCTTTTCCATCAACAACCATATTTTTCAGTCGTTGAATAATATCATTTTTTGATAATACCTTAATATCTTTATAATTTGTTTTTATTTGTTCTGTTTCCATCATTAGAATTATATAATATTACAGCGTATGAAAATAACACAAAAACAATGCAAAAGAGTGTTCCAAAAAATTTAAATAATATATATGTTGATATTACAATACAAAGCATTGCAACAATTACACCAATAAAACCAAAAGTACTACTATCCAGACTGTTATTGTTTACTGGTGATTCTGATGAACCCTTTACTGTATTATTCTTTTCCTTATTTTTAAAATTAATCATAACGACTTAACTTAAATTGTTATACAACCAAGCTACTACACCTAAACCGATGCATACCCAACAAATAATCTCAAACGTTTCCATTGTCATAATCGTAAACTTTTAAATTTCTACTGCAAAGATACAGATAATATTTGATATATGGAAATTTTTGGTGTTAAAAAATATTAAATTTTGTATTTCAACTTCATTTTATCAAAAATATTGATGAATACATCAAATGTTGTTTGAGAAATTATTTTTGATAATGGGCATATGAATATCAACCCCTTATTAGTAGCATCGTCATACATCATCTTTATAATATCCGTAGCTGATCTTTCATAAATACAAGCATTCACATAAGGATAATCTACTGCTATAGTAGCATGGTCATTATTAGGATCTACAGCAAAATAATTAAAGCTTATGAATATACCGACTTTACCAGATTTTGCTATATCTTCAAATAATAATTTTGTAGGATCATAATGAATTCCTGTCTGCTTATAATAGTATTCATCAAAATATGATGTAAACTGATTATATACAGAAAAATCGCGTTTTTTATCCCTGTAGAATTTGTAGCTCTTCTTGGAAATCATAAATCAATGCTAATGTATAATCACTCTTAAATGTTTTTACTAAATAATGAGATATACCATCACGTATAACATTTACGTCAATAATCTTATTCTTTTTAAGAATATCATTAATAACCTTTACACATGTAATATATGGTATATTATGAAAATCGGAGAATAATAATTTACATTCTCTCCTCTGTGAACGCACCAGGTTTTTCCAACCAGGAATATCTTTAATAATATGATTATCTACCAATGCTTGCCAGTTTTCATCGCTAACACGAGATAAATCATTAAGATTAATATTTGCATCTACAGTTTTCTTTTTTTCTTCCTTCTTTTCCTTCTTTGCTTCTTTTGCAATCTTTGCAGACATCCGCATTTTCCAGACAGCGGTGCTATCTTCTATGAATATCTTTACTCGTGATAAAGGAAAAGTAAGCATACCACGCGCATCTTTTAACATTATTATATAATTCTTTTTATCATTTTCAGAATATATAATGTTTATATCACATGCTTTATCCTCAGTAGAAAACATGTGATCTGATACGCGTATAGAAAAGCCTCCACCAAAAAGATAATAATATATACTTTCGGTAGTTTTAGAATCTTTAATTTTTGGCTTATATGTTTTTTCTATCCAGGCTGTTAATCTGCTCATGTGCTATGTGTACAAATAAATCGGTCAAATTGGCCTACTAACCAAGGTTTTAATTCTTCTACAGAAAGTTTTTCAAAATCTTTATTATAATGAATACTTTCATATGGCTGCATTTTCTGCTGACTTGTAAGCCAATAAAAATATTCTCTTGCCCATGTAGAAGTCAATTCAAAATCTTCATCATCAATAAGATTTTCTACATTCAATATTTTGTAATATTGCTGATCAACCGGCTTATCTGTATAGAATGCAAGCTCTGTAAACATAATAGGATTATCACCACAATCAGTGAATATAGGTTTATTACCACCTAATTTATTATCCATCATGAAAACCGCTTTAAAGAATTCTGCATCTTTCTTAGGTAAGAATCCATACATATGACATTGGGCAAAGATATAGCTATCTCTGTTTCCTTTATCATATATGGTATTATGTTGAAATCCTTTAGATTCTAACAGTTTTATAAACGCATCTTTTGTATACAAATTATCATTAACAATTTGGTTCTCTTCTATTGCATCAAATCTCATGATAACTGGTACAGTGAAATCCTCAGGATTTAATGTATCAAAACTTAATTTCTCCATATTAATATTGCTCTATTGTAAGTTTCTCCTGCAATTTATAAAGATATTTAAGATAATCTTCTGCCTTCTGACTCCATACCTTATATTCCGCCAATTGCTCTACTGTAATATCATCAAGACTTCTGACTTTGATATTATAAATCTTATTAGACATCAATTGGTCTTTCTTTACCATTTCTGATTTAATAGAGTATACGGAAGTCAATCCTTTATAATGATGTTCGTATGTATCCTCTTTAATAGAATACTTCAATATAGTAGGAGCTTGTTCAATCTCAAACTCTTTAAAAATATCTTCACTTATAAGCTTATGCTGAATTAAATTATTGATAATACTCATATGGTACTGCACATGTTGATTTTCATTATACATCTGACATACCATAAATAAAGAAGCCTCTGTTAATACTGCTTCTTTAAATGTTTCTTCATCATTATTGAAAAGATGTGTTAGCACCTTTGCATATAACTGACGAATCAATTCAAATTCAGTCTGTGTGTTTACTGCAGGTGAATAAATTTTCAGCCATTTTTCAAAATCCTGTTTTTCAACTTCTGTTAAAAGTCCTTTGATAAATTCTTTCTGCTTTATATTATTAACTCTCATATACATATATTTTAGTTATTGCTAATTATATGTTCTTTTGGAAAAATGTTTATGAGGTATAAGATAAATATTAAAAATTAATATATTTTAGATATGGGCGTAGCAGTAAATATTGAACCAGCAGCTGGTAGAAAAATCGCTGAAGCTGTAAAAATTGAACATAAACAACCTACTTATTATAATCCTATTTCTACACGTATTCAGGATTTAGATGAAGACAACGTAGAACAAGCACAAGAGGAACAAGTAAGTCCTGCAACATATACAGCGGCAGAAGCAGCAGAACATAATGCAAAATTAGAAGGTGCATTGAAAGCCGGTGTAGCATTAACAGCAGAACAAGCAACAGCATATAATACAAAAGTTACTGGTGCATCAAAAGAAGCAGGTCAAACTTTAACAGAAGAAGAAGCTAATGCATATAATGCTTCATTAACAGGAGCAGTAAAGGAGGGAGATGAAAAACCAGCAGAACCAGCAGAACCTTAATAAATAATAAAAATAATTTGAATTAATATATGTTACAAGGTGTTACATCTACAGTAGTAGATACAGGAAAAACACCAGTGACTCAACCTCAGGTACAACACCAAAAGCCTACAAACTATGATCCATTGTCTACACAGATTGATTTGGATTCATTGGCTTATCAATGTTCCCGTATGTATGACTACCATACACATAGTTGGGTAGAGACTGGTGTAACAAAAGAAGATATAGTAGGAAAGAAACCTACAAATGCAATGGAGAATTCCTCAGAAAATACATCAGGAAATTCATAATATAAATGGCAATCTTATTAAAGGTTGCCATTTTTTGTTAATATATACTAAATTCTTATACTTTATTATTATATTAAATATATTTTTAGTAATTTTGCAGCAAATTAAAAATTTAATAATTATGGTATATTTAATAGAAGCAAAACCATATCATTATTTTATGGGTGCTGAATGTGAGCCAACATTTAAAATTGAGGTTATTAAAGAATATTGGTCTTGGAAGGTATTCAATGACGTAAGAGAAACTGTATTGACAGTAGAAAAACGCGATTGGTGGGAAGCTGTTCAGGAAGTTAACAAATACATTGCAGAGAACCAAATACAGAATGATGTAGTATATCCAGAGTGGTATCGTTTCTTAAAGTATGATAACTGATATGGAGAATAAAAAAGTTTTTTATAATTTCGTGATTCCTGAGGATTTATGGAATATGGTAGCATATTATTATAATAGGTATGGATTACGCAATAAGTATGACATACATGAGTTATGTAATATGTCACTGGAAGATATGAAGCAGTTCTGTGATAACGGTATTAAATGGCTGGAGAATACAGAATTGCCAAATGTTGATGTACTTGATCCAGAAGGTTATTCACCATCAGAATGGGTTACATTATATTATATGGCATTGTCATATATGTATAACAGTGATTGCTATTATGTTCGAAAGAAATTGCATGAATGTAATAAGGAAGACTTAATAGCAATATGCAATGATACTATCAAATGGCTTAAAGATCAAGCTTCACAAATAAGGGAGTTACAAGAGGAAGATATATAATAAAAATTCAGTTTAATTTAGAAATATGGAAGTTCTTATATTTACAATACCTGTTATTACTTGTATTATTTTATTCACCAAGTTTTTTAAGGAAACTGTATGGTGGGAATATGGTGTAGTTATTGCTCCATCAATCATTATGTACTTCTTTTTAAAGTTTGCAATGATTTCATATTCTACCGCAGCAACTGAATACTTGGGCGGATATGTTACAAGTACCATTTACTATGAGGAATGGGATGAAATGGTTTTGGTTCATAAAACGCGTCAGGTTCCTGATGGTGTAGATAAGGATGGACATACTAAATATAGAACAGAGCATTATACTGAATGGGAAAGACGTTACCATCCGGAAGAGTGGGCATATACAGATAATACAAGTAAATGGGAACACTCTATTAGCAAGAGTATGTTTAATTATATTAATGATAAGCTGAAAGCAAAACCTGTATTTAAGGATATGCATAGACATTATCATCGTATCGATGGTGATGCTTATATACGTCATTATAATGGTAAACCAGAGAATTGCTATGAACTTACATGGGAACATACATATGAAAACAGAGTAAAGGGTTCTGATCATTCTATTTTTAAATTCCGTGATTTGAGTGAGAAAGAAATAAAGCAATATGGCTTATATGAATATCCAGAAATTGTTAACCTTGATCAGAATCCAATAATAGGCAAAAAAGTCCCATATGAGCACGAAAATGCTATCAGGTATATAAATGCTTATTATGGTGGAAAAAAGCAAATACGGGTCTTTATATTGATTTATGACAATCCTAATGTGTTAGTCGGAGAGATGCAACAATCTCATTGGTTAGGCGGCAATAAGAATGAGTTTGTTGTATGCTTGGGTGTGGATAAACATAATAATGTAATGTGGTGTTATCCTTTCAGCTGGGAGGATAAGCCAAAGCTTGGGGTAGAAACAAAACAGTATTTTATAGATCATCCAAAGCTTAATATAGGGGAATATAGTAAATTCCTCACGTCTCACATACATGATTGGAAACGTAAGGAATTTAAGG
>Ga0326512_10004362_pt1 | contig 10280 bp, 7 predicted proteins | sample 1_2617_0518_D_FD_203652 | JGI IMG/M metagenome (GOLD analysis project Ga0326512, IMG submission 203652) | Bovine rumen microbial communities from UC Davis, California, United States - 1_2617_0518 | ecosystem: Host-associated > Mammals > Digestive system > Stomach > Rumen | place: USA: California...
CTTCAGACCATCGACCCCAACAATCCCCTTCTGAAGGAAGTGGAGTAGGATGCGTTCCAATGAATTGGGTTGGCTCAACTAATCATCGTTGCGTAGCAGGTGTGTACTGTTACGGTTTCATTTGTTTCACGGGCAAAGATACGAAGTTCTTTTCACGCTGCTAAATTTTGAGTGATAATTATTCTTTTGCCTGAATAACACGAAGCGGCTATGCTTATATAAAGAACATGGCGAACTGCAACGCAGCTCGCCGTGTTCGTATTCTCCTTAATTGTATATACCAATCTTTTTACCTGCGCTTGAGACTACGCTGCCGTTTGGCGATGGAGGCTGCAGGCTCAGAGCCTTCCTCTGCATTGCTGGGCACTTTAGTCATATAGGGATAGTAAAGGGTGTCAAGGAATCCGGCATAGGTGTCGCTGCTGAAACCTTCCGCCGTGGTAGCTACCATGCCCCAGCCGATAATATCGGACTTGTTGGAACTGCCTATCCAGTCAAGGTATGTAACATATTGACCATCTTCTTCGTCGATGGAGAGCGAACCAGTCATTACGTCGGTGGTGTTGGTGATGCCCGACCAGTTGCCATCTTCAGTGAGCCAGCCCAGATATATCCAGTAGGCAGATCCGTAGCGTCCCATATACGAACCGCAAGGTCCCAGCGTCACCGTTCCCTTCTCGTAGTCGATGGTGGCGGGAATGCTGTAGGATAGTGTCACTGTGGCTGTGGCGGGATACTGGAAGGTGAGCGCTTTCTCGGTGAGTTCTGCCTCGAATGCGTCGAAGTCTTTCAGTTGGGTGTTGTAGTAGTACATCGTGTATTTGCCCACAATCGTCGAGGCAAAGTCGAGTTGGGTGACGTTGACCGTCTTCTGTTCGTTACCAGAGCTCACCGTGATGCTTCCGATGCGACCGCCGCCGTTGTTGTTGGCCGCTGCGGTAATCAGCAGTTGGTCGCCTTTCTCGCTGAGTGCAGCCTTGATCCAGCTGTTCTGGCTCTAATGGTCACGTCCTGCGAGTGGTTGATGTTCACAGCAACGGTAGTCTCGTCGTTAGAGGGGATCGATGCAGACAGGCTTTCGATGTCAAAGGTCATGCCCTGCTGAGTGATCTCCAGCGTGTCGCGCACTACACCGGTAGCGATGGCTATGAGTGCCATACGGTTTTCGAGGGTAGGGTTATTCTCGGCCGTCAGCACGATTTGGTCGTTATCTCCGTCGAAGGCAGCTTCAGCCAGTCGGCATTGCTGCTGACGCTGACCTCTGCCATCTGGCCAATGCCGATTTGCTTGATTTTTACCATAGCTGATATATGATTTGTTTCTACGATATCTAATTATTCCCAACAGACTTCTTCCTTCGTTCTACCCATACCCTATCCAAGCAGTACTCAGTGCCTTCCCAAGGTAATAGCGGCCTTTTTAACTTGGCTACACCTTGGGTAGAACTTGGGTAGAGTATGTTAAATCCGTGACAAAGATACGAAAATTCCATGAAATAGGAAAAGGAATGGTGATTTTTTTTACTGACAAGTGCCTACTAATTTCCAGAATTGCCAACTGGTACGCGCCACCAGGGTGACGCATCGCCGAAGTCAGGAAAAAAGTAAGAGGGATGACTTAAAGTCCAAGCCCTAGAAAACAGTCAGGGCAGGAATTCCGACCAAGTGTCGGAGTCCCTGCCCTGAATCGTTATGCTTGAAACTATTAGTTCATGTGTTTAGGACGGCGCAGCAAGGTGGGTACGCTGGTTTCCTTCATTGCGCGGTTCAGCATTGGAGCAGCCTCTTCTGTAGCAGGAATCATTAACAGACTTGGCTCATAGCATTCCAGCAGGTCGCCCACATAAGAACCACTGTCTGAAACGTCGAGCTTTTGCTCACCAAATGCCGAGAAGAGGAAGCTGCCTATCTCGCGGTTGCTGCCGAATGTGCCTACAAAGTCACCAGCCAGTGTAGGAACGCCACCATAGTCGACCAGCGAAAGAGTAGCTGTGGCCTTGGCAGTGGTGCTCGAACCTGTCCAATACTGGGCGGTGGTATCCATGAAGAGCATATACATGAAATATGCTTGAAATGTACCCACATACGATCCACTGTCGATGGTGACGGACATGGCCTCGTTGTCGGTAGTGACAGGAATCGACCAGTTCAAGGCAGGAATCTGCAATTCGGTTTCCGTCAGCGTGGCAGCAAAATATTTGAGCTCACCCTTGTCGTCCTTGTACAAGAACATGTAGTCGCCATAGATAGAAATGGGATCGAACTGGGTAATGGTGACCGACTTGGTCACGTTGCCCGACGTTACACTGACCACAGCCTCTCGGGGCGCGATGGTGGGATTGGCTCCTACAGTCATCACAAGCGTATCGCGATCAACATCGAACTCGGTAGTTACCCAATCGGCATCAGTGGTGACGGTGAACTCTTGTGAATACTCCACACCAACCTCCAGCTTGCCGCCTGCGTTACTGATATTGAAGACTTTGGCATCGAGGTTGAGCGTAAGGCCAACCTGAGTAATGGAAAGTTCGTCCTTGATGATGCCCGTCTGAAAGGCTACCGTAGCCGTACGCTCCGTAGCATCGGGATTGGCTTTGGCTACAATCTCTATCGCGCTGGTCTCAGCATTGAATGTTACGGTGAACCAGTCGGCCTCACTCGACACGGTGACGGGGCTGGTGTGTACCACCGGGATGCTGACGTTGGCCCCCAGACTATCTGCTATCGTATATTCCAGACCGCCAGCGATGCCATAGACACTACCTTTTTGAGTGGCTGTGACTTCTGTCTCCGACTTGCCGTCGGTGATGGTGATGAGGGCCGAACGCCCGTCGAGCGAGCTGTTCAGCGGAGCGGTAGCTGTCACGACATTGCCGTTGACAGACAGCGTGAGCCATGAGCTCTCCGTGGTGGCCGTCACAGCCGACGAGGTGTTGACAGTAATCGTACCTGAACCGCCGTCTGGCTCAAACGACAAGTCGGTAGTTAAGATTTCCAACGGCTTGACTGGCGTATATGTGGCATCCTCACTGCTGCAGGACGTGATCAGCATCACGCCTGCCAGCAAAACGACTATACTTAATATCTTTTTCATATTGTATACTCTTATATAATAGTTAATTGTTGCATTACTTATCAAACGGCCAGTTGACAGTCTCTGCGCTCAGCGTGATGACATTGTTGGCATTGTTCACATCAGTCAGGGTGATAGTGCTTGGCTCGGCAATGTTGTCGGTAGTCAGCTTGAAGGTTCGGGCATTTAATCCGAAGGGGAACAGAGCGTAGGCAAAACTTGCGTTGTTGTAATACCAGACACCACTGCCGGCACCCTTCTTGGAAAATGCTATCGTCACCTCATCGTTGCTCACCACAGTGGCATCGAAGAGCAGCGAACCCGAGTAAAGGCCTGAGCCGTCATAGCTGGCGAAATGGAATCCGAAACCATCCTTTTCACCCATGTATGCATAGTAAAGCCGTTCGCCAATACCTGTCAGAGCAGTATTGACGTTATTCCAGTAAAACTGTCCGTAGGCGCCAAGCTGGCTGTAGACGACATACCACTCTCCGGTGAGGAACTGGGTAGAAAGGGGCATGACTACCGATTGGAATACAATCGACTCGTCGGTCAAGTCTGTGAAAGACTCGGCAGCCGTGCCGGCATACTTCAGACCAGTGAAGCTACGACCCAGTATTTCCACGTCGTCCATGAACCGGATACCCTCGGGTGTCACCATGACAGGGGTCTCCACCTTCTGCTCAGTCTCACCTTCGGTGTAGGTGAAGATGAACTTGCCGCCAGCTTTCTGTATGCCTGTCAAGGTCTCAATCTGGCTTCTGGAGTAGAAGCCCGTCACGGTGTTGCCGTTCAGATTGATTTCGTAGTTCTTGTAGGGCATTGCCTTCTTGACCGTCTTGATTTTCTGGATGTAGCCCTCAGGCGTGTCGTTCGTCAGACGATGCATATACATGACATTACCCGAACGGTTACCCTTCAGCGTGATGGTGTTCTCGTCTTCACTGATGTCCATGATGATGAAGATGAAGTCGCCATCGTAGGCCTCATAACCGCCAGCACCCGACGAACCGTGTGGAGTGGCGAAGATGTGCATCTGGTCGTTGTAGGTGTCGAAGGTCAGCACCGGTCCGTCCTCGTTGTTCAGCACATAGGTAGAGGTGGTAGAGGGTTTGGCGTCGGGGGCAAACTCAGAGAAGACGGTTGCCGTCTCCTCGTCAAACTTCATGGTGTAGCAGTATCCGCCATAGCTGGTCTCACGGTCGGGAACGTAGTTGAGCAACCAACCATTCTCCGCACCAGTGAGCACCCTTTTGACATTGGCCATATAGTTGGTGGTGCGCTGTGATGCCGACTCAGAGAACAAGTCCTCTTGGTCTTTCAGACACGACGTCAGCAACAGGGTGGGCAGCGCCATGAGCAGGAAAAGGATGATATTATTCTTTTTCATAATCTTTCTTTGTTTAGGAATTTATTCAACGGTAATACTCGTCAGGTCAACCAGTCCGCTGGTCACGTTGTCCTGTCGGCGTAGGATGCAGTCGCGCAGCTTGTCCATGTCGATGCCCCATGTGTCGAACATATAGGCACGGACGATGTCCAGCTTCTGCTCGATGAGGGCGCGGCCAGTCTCGGTCTGGTTGACATCCTCGCTCCACTTGGTGTCGGCAGCAACCATCTGCTCTTCCCACCACCCAGCGGTGTGGGTCACATATTCAGACACCATCTCGGCAAAGTCCTCGCGGGGTTCGGTCTGGGCATAGGCTGTGATGAAGCCACGCTGCAGATAGACATTGACATACGGCTCTGAGAACTGGCTGTCGTTCACATACGAGTTGGGTGTCACCTGACGGAACGACGTAGGATAGTCGCGTGTCTGGTTCAGGATGTGGGTAAACTCGTGGTGAATGGTCTTGATGTAGTAGTGGTTCAGCTCGTCGGCACTTCCCAGGTGCGACTTCAGCTCGTTGATGCCGGCCAGCAGGATTTTCTTGCCACCCTCGGCAGTACCCAAGATGTATGAGCCGTTGTTGCGGAACTCCCAGGTGCCGATGAGGTAGAACATCTTGGGGAAGTAGGAGCGGGTGAAGTCGACACTAGCCACCTCGTTGTAAGTCTCCACACAGAGATACTTCACCAGGTGTGCCATGATGATGGAGGCATCCATGTCGGCAGGTACGGTGTAGTAGTTGTAGTCGCTCTCAATCTCCTCGTAACGATACTTGAAGTCGATGTTATAGGGATTGCGGTAGTTGGCTTCCAGCCACTTGTCAAACTGGTTTTGCGTATAGCTGTCGGCCGTAATAACACTCTGACTTTTGATCTCGTCCTTCTCGCAAGATGTCAGCACCAGTGCCATCAGCATCAGCGGCAGTATATATAATATGTTCTTTTTCATAAACTTAGTTTTTTAAAAGGTAACTGTCAGGAATCAAAGCACCTTCGGTGCCGTTGCTGCTTTCGGGACGTGGGTTAGGTGTATAACCGGCCTCACGAACCTTCTGAGGAATCTGGATGGCACGACGCGGGTCGTCTACCTTCAGCCAGTCGGTAACTTTGAGTGGTTTGCCGTCACCGGCCATTGTGCGGCGGGGAATCTCGATACCCCAGCGCTTGATGTCGAACCAGCGCAGTCCGACATGCAGGGTCTCATAGCGGCGCACGGCAAGAATATACTGAATCAGGTTCTCCTGTTCAGAGCCTTCTGTATCGATGCCGAACTTAGGATGCAGGTGTTTCTTCAGGCTTGATGCCATGTGGTTGTCGTCTTCGTAGGCATAGCTCAGAGAGCTCAAGTAGGCATTCAGATTGTCCTTGGTCACTTCGAAGCTCTGCAAGTTGGCAACCACCGCATTCTGTACCCATGTAGTCAGGTCTTTGTAAGCCTTGTCATACTGCTTCAGCATCGTGTAGGCCTCAGCACGGTTGATGAGAACCTCGTCGGCAGTGAAAGCACTGTATACAGCGTGGTAGTAACCATTTCCTGCCACAGGGTCAGTGTACTCGAAGAGAGCTGGCACCGTCCATCTCAGCCAAGCATTCAGGTTGGTGCCAGAATAGCGGGCTATCTGGGCCAGGTATGAGTCATATGAACCGCCCCACAAGCCAGAGATGGCTACGACGTCCTCATTCATACCGATATACTCGTTGTGAGAATAGCGCTTGCCGGTATAGTAAGGTCCGCAGAATACGCCTTGTTTGGAGTAGCTGGTCAGGAGCAGCAGGTTGTCGCTCTGGTTGGCATTGATGTAATACTGCTCAACCACTTCCGGGTCGCGCGACAACGATGCGATTTTCTGATTATTGCGCAGCATCGTCTTAGGATTGGTACCCAATACCTTGTTGGCATACTCAATAGCCTTGTCGTATTTCTCATAGTAGAGATAGAAGCGGGTGGCAAAAGCATAAGCAGCCAGCTTGTTGAAGTGGTACTTAGGCACATTGTAGTAGCTGTCGCCGACGTAGGGCAGTGCAGCCTCCAGGTCTTCTGCAATGTGGGCATAGTTCTCATGCACCGTCTCACGCTCATACTTGGGGTTCAGCTCTGTCTCTGATGCCGTCACGTAAGAGATTCCAAGTGCTGCGGCGTCATTGGCATTGTAGTGCTGGGCAAAAACGTTGACCAGCATGAAGTGAGCATAGGCGCGGCATATCAGTGCCTCAGCCTCCATCTCCTTCTGCGTGGTGGTAGTGGCACCGCCCATCTTCTCAAGGCCTTCTAATGCCAAGTTGGCAGTCTCAATACACTGATAGAGGTCCATCCAATAGCTTTCAGGATCTTGGTTGTTGGTCTCCGTGACATCCGTCCAACTGTAAACCTGATCCAGAAAACGGTCGGTATAGGGGTTGTTCGCACCCATATCGTCCACGTTGTCTGAAGCATACTCGGTGAACAGCATGTGGTCGTGGGTGGGATAGGCTGCCACCAGCAGTTTCTGTATCTTCTCTTCCGTATTAGCCTCAGTACGGTTGTCGGGCAACTTGTCGAGAAAGTCGTTGCACGATGCCAGACCCATGCTCAAGGCAATGATGGATAATCCAATATATTTCTTCATAATCATTATTTCTTTTTTACTTTTTTTACCTTTTTACCTTTCCATTAGAGTCCGACACGCAGTGTCAAAGTGTACTGCTTAGGCATAGGAACAGCCACACCACCGGTGTTGAAGAACTCAGGATCCTGACCGTTCAGCTTCTTGTCGGCATAAATCAGGAAGAGGTTGGTGGCCTGTAGTTTCAGCGATAGGTTGTTGAGCTTCAGCGGGGCAATCCACTTCTTGGGGAAGTCATAGCTCAGCGAAATCTCCTTCATGCGGATGAAGTCGCCCTTGGCAATGCGCTCGGTAGAGTAGTTGTAGGCATTGTAGGCATAGCTCAGGTTGGTGTTGTTGCGGTTCTGGCGCTTCGAGGCGATGACGGGAATCGTGGTGATAAGCTCGTCGCCTGGCACCACCCAGCGGTTCTTGAACTCCTTAGGCATCGAGTTCAGGTCGTTGTACTCGTTCTTGAACACGGGATCCAGACGTACCACATTGCCGAAGCTATAGGTGATGAACACGTTGAGCGTGAAGCCCTTATACTTGAAGATGTTGCCAAATGAACCCACATCGGTGGGGTCTACCGAACCACTGTACTCCAGGAACTTCAGCTTCTCCTTGTCCTGTGTCTGGAAGTAGATGCCAGTAGATGTGATATTGCCGTCCTGGTCGAGGAAGGTGGGGATACCCTCGTTGTTCAGGCCCTTGAAGGGGATAGAGAACAGTGAGCGTACGGGATAGCCTTCGAGGGCGAAACCGGTGCCGGAAATAAGGTCGATGACACGCTGGTTGTTCTCCAGTTCGGTCACCTCATTGTGAGTGTGCGAGTAGATGAAGTTGGTGGTCCAGCTGAAGTCCTTGGTCTTGATGTTGGTAGTGCTCAGCGAGAGTTCCACACCGCGCGACTTCATCGAGGCTACGTTACCATACTTCTGTCCGCCCATCTCGGTATTGACGATACCTATCAGGTCGTAGTTGTTACGCCAGTAGAAGTCGGCCTCGAAGTTGATGCGGTTGTTCAGGAATCCCAGCTGCAGGCCCAGGTTGAACTCATGCTTTTTCTCGAAGGTCAGCTCACCGTTGGCGCGGTCGGTCTCCTCCAGTCCGCTCTCGCGCAGACCGGCAGACGGGCGCCAGGGGTTATAGCTCTTGATGACGGGCAGCGAGTTGGTGACCCATGAGGGGCCGCTCTCAGCTGTCAGCGAATACGAAGCCTTCAGCGTGGCAGTGGTCAGAGCTTCCTTGAAGGTGTCGCGGAACCAAGGCTCCTCGTGTGCATTCCAGGCACCCGACACGTTCCATGTGGGCAGCCAGCGGGCCGAGGTGGCCTTGCCCAGCTTGTTGGTACCCTCGTAGCGGATGGTACCATTGATGGTGTAGCGGCCCTTATACGAATAGGTGGCGGTGCCGAAGAAGGCAGCGCGGCGCTCGTGGGTGTTCGTCAGCTTGAAATAGTCTGAGTTGTCCTCAGCACCCTTCTTGAACACCTCGTAGGCATAGTTGGCAATTTCGCCCAGCGAGTACTGCATGCCCCAGCCGCGGAACCAGTCGTAGGTGCGGTCGATGCTGTTCACCTCCAAACCGCCATACAGGTTGACGATATGGTCGTTGGCAAACACATCATTGTAGGCTGCGGTGAAGCGGAAGTCCCATGCCTGCATCTTGTTGGTGGTCTTGTTCATGATACCACCGTAAGGCAGCACTGTCACAGGGATGGCAAACTGGTCGTCGGGGTCAGTATACAGGAATGGGTTGGCATCGCGGATAGCAGTGGTACCCATAGCGCGATAGGCGTTGGCCTGGTTGGAGTCGTCAGAGATGGTGTGGTTCTGTGTCGACTGGTTGTACTTGAAGGCACCAAGCATGCTGAGTTCCACCTTCTGGATGGGCTTATACTTCAACTCACCCTGTACGCGGATGTCGAAGATGTCCAGGTCGATATAGTTGTTGTCTAGCTCGTGCAGAATGTTGAACGGAGCATAGTTGCGGGTGTAGAAGGTGTTCGTCTCCAGTGCACGGCTCGTGTTCAGAGCGTAAGAATAGGGGTTGATGTCGAACGAGCGGTGAACCTCACCAGAAACGACATCGGTCTCAGCGGCCAGCGTTCCGGGAGCACGCTGCTTACGATAGCTGGCGTTGGAAATCATCTGGAACGTCAGCTTGTCCGACAGCTTGAACGAGTTGTTCAGGTTGGCGGTGTAGCGCTGCACCTTCGACTGCTTGGTCCAACCCGGGTCGAACATGGCCGAGACAGAGGCGTAGGTCTGTGCGCGCTCCGTACCGGTAGAGATGCTGATAGAGTGGTTGTGCTGGATAGAGTTCGAGAACAGCTCGTCAAACCAGTCGGTGTTTCTGTACTCAGCCTGGCGCAGATAGTCGGCGCGGGCCTGAGCCGTGTTGGCCAGTCCGTACTGACCCGACACGGGATCGTACTCCGTAATCAGCTGATACATCTTGCCATATACACCGCTCGAAGCACTATTGGCCAGCTCGGCATAGTTCAGATAGCCCTTCTGCTGCATCTCCTGATAGATAGACATCTGGTCCTGCGAGTTCATGATGTTGAACGTGCTGTACGAGGGCTTCAGGCGCATGGTGTACTCACCCGTGTAGTTGATGCGGGCCTGTCCGGCCTTACCCTTCTTCGTGGTGATGACAATCACGCCAGCCATAGCACGGGCACCGTAGATAGAGGTGGCCGAACCGTCCTTCAGAATGTCGAAAGTCTCGATATCGTCTGAGTTCAGACCAGCGATGGCACTCGAAATCAGCGTGTTGGCATCACCCGACGACAGCTCGTCGGCGCTGACATCCGTCACGTCTTCCATGATGACACCGTCGACCACCCACAGCGGCTTCGAGTTACCATAGATTGACGTAGCACCGCGCACACGGATCTTGGGTGCCGTACCAAAGGTACCCGAGACGTTCTGCACACTGACACCGGCTGCGCGGCCTTCCAGCGAACGCGAGATATCGGCCATACCATCGATCTTGGCATCCTCGGCACTGATCTTCGTCGAAGAACCAGTAAATAGGCGCTTGTCCACCTTCTGCATACCCGTCACCACGACCTCCTCCAGCTCTGCACTGTTGCGCAGCGTGATGGTCATGCCATTCTTCGGAGTCACGGTCTGTGTCTCCATACCGATGTAGCTCACTACAATCTTCTTGCCAGCGGGTACAGCAATCGTAAACTTACCGTTGGCATCGGTTACAGCCCCCGTCCGT
>Ga0326512_10004363_pt1 | contig 10280 bp, 15 predicted proteins | sample 1_2617_0518_D_FD_203652 | JGI IMG/M metagenome (GOLD analysis project Ga0326512, IMG submission 203652) | Bovine rumen microbial communities from UC Davis, California, United States - 1_2617_0518 | ecosystem: Host-associated > Mammals > Digestive system > Stomach > Rumen | place: USA...
TTTGACAAAGCTTGGCTGCATCATATTCATAATAATCCACATCATTGGCAATATTGGGTATTAATAAACGATGATCCAGAAGAAGGAATAAAATGTTTAGAAATACCTGGAGAATATATAATCGAGATGATATGTGATTGGTGGAGTTTTTCATGGAAAGCTAATAATCTAAAACTTATATTTGATTGGTATAATAATCATAAAGATTATATGAAAATAAATGAAAAATCTAAAAATAGAATAGAATATATATTAAATAGAATATCTGATGAGTTAAATAAAAAAGAGAGCTAGTATGAACAATGCTGAAATAAAAAAACCGTTTTTATATGATTATCAAATGGATGCAGTTAAAAAAATGAAAAATGGTTGTATACTAAATGGGGGAGTTGGTTCTGGTAAATCTAGAACCGCTCTCTATTATTACTTTAAAGAACAAGGCGGTAGTATGGATCCTGTATATTTACCTATGAAATTAAGACCAAAGGATTTATATATAATAACTACTGCTAGAAAAAGAGACACATTAGAATGGGAAAGCGAATTATCTAATTTTTTAATGTCTACAGATGAGAAACAGTACAAACGTTTTGGAAATCATATTTATGTTGATTCTTGGAATAACATTAAAAAATATTCAGACATTGAAAATGCGTTCTTTATATTTGATGAACAAAGAGTTGTCGGATATGGGGCATGGGTAAAAGCTTTTCTAAAAATAACAAAATATAATGATTGGATATTATTAAGTGCTACCCCTGGAGATACTTGGTCTGATTATATCCCCGTATTTATAGCTAATGGTTTTTATAAAAATAAAACAGAATTTGGAAGAGAACATATAGTTTATTCTAGATTTTCTAAATTTCCAAAAATTGATAGATATATAAATACAGGTCGTTTGATACACGAACGAAATAATATACTTATTGATATGGATTTTAAAAGAAGCACTATATCTCATCATGAAGATATATATGTAGATTATGATAAAATTAAATTTAAAGAGGTTATGAAAAACAGATGGAATCCTTATACGAACGAACCAGTTAAACAAGCAAGTGAATTATGTTATTGTTTAAGACGAATTGTTAATGAGGATGATTCTAGAATAATAGCATTAATGGAATTGTTAGAAAAATGTCCAAAAGCTATTATATTTTATAACTTCGATTATGAATTGGAAATGTTAAGAAATTTACATATAGAATATGGTTTAGACGATGAAATAGAAATAGCCGAATGGAACGGACATAAACATCAAGAAATACCAAAAGGAGAAAAATGGTTATATTTGGTCCAATATACTGCAGGAGCAGAAGGCTGGAATTGTGTAACAACGGACACTATTATATTTTTTAGTTTAAACTATTCATACAAAATATTGTCACAAGCTTGTGGAAGAATAGATAGGTTAAACACACCATATACAGATTTATATTATTATCATATAAAAAGTAGAAGTGGTATTGATTTAGCTATATCAAGAGCTTTGGCAGAAAAGAAAACATTTAATGAAACAAAATATATTAATTGGTGATTAAAAAAGAGAGGAGAATAAATCACATGAGTTTATATAATATGTTACATGGTTTTAATGAACATGTAGAAGAATTGTTAGAAATATTAAATTTAAGTAGTAGCGATTTTGGGCGTTTTAGAGATGCTTATTTAAACGCTGATGGTACTGAAATAATTGTTTTCACTAGATGTGGTGGTGGAAATAGAGAGGACTATGAATGGGTGTTCGACGATATGGAGTCTCATCCAATGTACATACGTAACGAAGATGATAATTATGATTGTACTTATTGTTCGTTTTATTTTAAAGTTCCAGAAGATAAATTAGAATTAACCAAAAGCTGGGCAACTGGTGAGAAACCAAAAAGTTTAGAAGAAAAAAGTGAAGAGTTTTTTGAGAAATTAAAAAATGGAACATTAGAAAAAGAAAAACAAGAACAAATAGATACATTTGCAAAAGAATTATCTGATGCCATTAATGATGACAGTAATAATGGTGGTATTATTAGTGTATAGTTTTATGTTTGTACATAAGATTTATTAAAAATATATTAATTGATAAAAAGGAGTATTAAAGTGAAAAAAGTATTAAAAGTAATTTTTATAATTATAATTTATGTGTTTATATTTTATGGTATAATAAAAGGAGTACAATATTTATTAGATAATAATAAAAAAGAAATAAAAGAAGAACCTAAGGAAGAAATAAAAGAAGAACCTAAGGAAGAAATAAAAGAAGAACCTAAGGAAGAAATAAAAGAAGAACCTAAGGAAGAAAAACAAGTGGTTAAACAACAAACCAAATCTACACCAACCAAATCAGATTATCAAGCTTATGCTCATGATTTAGTAATTAATACATATTCTTGGACAGAAGAAGATTATTATGCACTAGTTAAATTATGGACTAAAGAATCTGATTGGAATCCAAATTCTCATAATAAGAGTTCTGGCGCACACGGAATACCACAATCTTTACCAGCTAATAAAATGGCTAGTGAAGGTGATGATTATTATACCAATGGTTATACACAAATAAGATGGGGGCTAAAATACATTAAACAAAGATATGGGACACCATTGAAGGCATGGCAACATTTTCAGAATAAAAACTGGTATTAAATTATAAGGAGAATGTTATGACAAAAATAAAAGCCAATAACCCGACACGAAATGCTCTTGTTGAAGAAATGAGGGCTAGAAGACAAAAAGAGAATGAACAACGATTAAAAAGAAAAAAAGATAAAATATTAAAACAACGTTTAATAACAGAAAAAAGAAATAAAGTTGTTAAAAATGTATTTGATTTAAAAGACAAATATGAATATTATGATATAAATATAGATTCGCTTAGTAGAATGGTAACATTAAGAAAGCCATTAGAAGTTGAATATTTAAGACAATTCAGAAATGAATGTTATTCGCTTGGTTTTAGATGTGAAATAATAAGTAAGTCTATGGACAACATATATCATATGAGTGAGATATAAATAAAAGAAAAGGAGAATAATTCATGGATTTATATAAAGATTGTGAAATTATAAGATTAGTGAAAGATATTAAACATCAAAATATAGGAGGGCAAGAAGCTTATATAGATAGATATGTAAGTTTAGACGATGTCGTTGAAAAAATATTAAACTACAATATTGCTGCTGTTAATTTCTGTGAGAGAAGACCCGATTTATTTGAGGATTTTTCTTTATTATCAGAATATGGTTATAGTATACCAAAAAAGAAAGCATATGATTTAGAGTATTATTATGTAAAAATAAAATGTGATGATATTATGCTAGGATATTTTATAGCATCTGATGAAATAGATGAATGGATACAAGCTAAAGAAGGAAGGATTATTTAATATGGAATTTACTATGAATGGCTGGTGTTTTTTAGCAATTGTAATAATAGCTTGGTGTATAAAAGAAATTGTTAAACATATAGCATATTGTATATCAGTTACTAAGAACATACGAAGATTAACAGAAATGCCAGATGATCAAAGAGAGATGCTAATGAAATATGCATTGAAAAAAGATAAGGGACAAAAATAATGAGAATTGTAGTATCTTATTTTTATCATGTAAGACATTTTAAGCCTTATATGATTCCATTTTCTACTGCCGTAGGGGATCCAGCATGGTATCATGATTTTAAAAGAGATCATAATTATACATATGTGGATAAAAACGGAGTATTGAATGGATTAAGAATACCATTTTTGAGACCTGGTCAGAAATGTAAAGGTTTATGTTCAGGACCAGAATTATGTCAAACTTTATTTGGTCATCCAATGCCAGATGAATGTTTATTTTTAAAGGAGTATAAGGCACAGTTAGGACGATTAGATTTTGAGAGCGTTAAAGCTACTTTAGAAGGACAAGCAAGAATGGTAAAAGAATATTTAGGATTTAAAGAGGAGCCTGTAATTGTATTATTAGTACATGAGGCTCCAAATAATCCTTGTAGTGAGCGATGGGCCCTAAAAGATTGGTTCTTAGATAATGGTTATATTTTAGAAGAATATGATCAGAAAAAATTTGAGGGGGAAATATTATGAGAGTAATGATTAGTCAGCCAATGGCAGGAAAACATGATGCTGATGTAAAAGTTATAAGAGAAGAACTTATAGAAAAATTTAAAGAGATGCATATTGAGGTAGTTGATTCATTCGACACTAAAGATGCACCAGCTGGAGTTTATAATCCACCAGTATATTATCTTGGTAGAACAATTGCAAATTGGTTACACAGCGTTGATGCTGTATATTTTGTGGATGGTTGGAGAGATGCTAGAGGATGCAGAATTGAACATGAAATCTGTAAAGAATATGGAATTAAATGTTTATATTCTGACTTCTTTGAAAAAGATACATTAGTAGAATATACTATGGCACCTACATCAAATATTACAATTAATAATCCATATGATGGTGTAATTAAATCTAACGACTATCCAAAAATAACTTATTAAGGAGGATATATGGAAACAATAGATCATTTTGTAGATTTTGAAAAATATTGTAAAACATGTGAATATAAAGATGTTAATGATATAGAAGGAAAAGAACCATGTAATACTTGTTTAAGTTATACAACAAATGTTAATTCTAGGAAACCTGTAAAATATAAAGAAAAAGAAATAAAAGAAGAAAATAAGAAAATTAAAAAGGAGTTATGATGAAAAAGAAAAAATATATAGATTGGTATCAAAAAGTTGATGATGTTACTGCATGTTTAAAAAAAGAATGTAAATGTGGTCATCGTAAATTAGTTCCATATTCTAGTAAGTACGAATATGTGCTTTGTAATTGGTGTGGAGCGAGATTATATTATGATGACGATAAACAACAAGAATGGGATAAAAAAGTTGCAAAAGATAATTTCATATTTAATTTGAATAAATGTATAGAGGAGAAGAATAGAGAAGATATGTTAATAGATAAAATTAGAAATAAGAAAAATTTAAAAAGAAAGTATTTTAAAACAAACGAAGAGTATTTAGTGTTTTGTAAAGATTCAAAAATACAAATATATATAGTTGATACAAAGAGTAGTAAAACTGGAAATATTATAGTGTATTATGGAGCAAAAATGGGTAGACCTAAAAAAGATAATAATGTTAAACCTAAAAAATATAGATACAAATATTATAAGAATTCTAAATATAGATTATATCAATAGGAGGTAATATGCCTGATGAGGAGAAAAAAGATAAATTAATTAAATTAATAAAAAGATTATATGTTATAGATTCCATGCTTACTGGTGAAACAAAAGAATTAGTTTCAGAATATAATGAAATAATTGAAGAAGTATGGAATACCATAGGAGGGGTAGAAGAAAAAACTACCCCCTCTAAAATTTTAATACGAAATAATGGAGGTAAAAAGTAGTATGAATTGGTTAGATATATTATTAATAATTGTTTTATGTGCAATAACAATGGGTGCTATTATAATACAAATAATAGCAATAAAAGATGAAGAAAAAGGAGTAATTGGTGGAGCATTTTGTGTGTGGTTAATGTTATTTTTGATAATAATGGGTACAGCATTTTTTAGAGCTGATTTAAAAAGTGGATCAACTATAGGAACCATAACTAGTGTAGATAGAAATTTCTTTGGACAGTCATATTCTATTTATATTAAAACTACAGAAACTACAGAAGAAAAATATTGTACTGAGAGTGATGAAATAACATGGAAAGCAAGAGATCTTATAGGAAAGAAAGTTAAAATAACATATGGCACAAGAGTTGGTTTATATTCTACAGGTCAATGCGATGATGCTCCTATAGATATTTTAGAAGAAGTTGAATAATGAAAAGAAATAACTAGATATTTATGGACACTTTTTGTTTTAAAAGTGGGCTTTTGGTCAAATATTTTTGGCCAGAACTAAAAATGTAATTTTAAAAAATTGTTTATGGACAAAAAAAGTGGGCTTTTGGTCAAATATTTTTGAAAAGTGTCCAGACGCAGAGCCTTATTTTAAAAGGGTTTTGTCGTTTTTTGCCCACTTTCCCACTTTTATATATCCATTAATTAAAAAAAAAGAATTTACATAATATAGTATGTATTTTCCAAAATATAAAAAGAGTTAAAGAAAAAAGTGGGTTTTTGACCAAAATTAAAAATGAAGGGAGAATGATACGATGAATAATGAAGTTACTCAATTTTTATATGATTATGTTATTAGTAACAATCCATTTATAGAAAAAGAAAATATTGAATCGTACAAAGCTATTAATAATAGAGATTTATTAATAAATTATAAAAATGGTCGTAAAGAAATATATGACACTTTTTCTAATACAAGTCATTATGTTAATCGTATTGAAAACGGAAACGATTCACAAATGCGTATTAGTTTTAGAAGAAAGCTACAACTTATTATGAATCGAAAATGGGTTACACAAGAAGAACTCGCAAAAAGAATAAATTCAAGTCAACAAATGATTAGTAGATATTTAACCGGACAATCTATACCGAGTGCTATTACTATAAAAAAGATAGCTGATGCATTAGATTGCAAAGTTGATGAATTCTATGATGAATATTTTTAGTTTTTTCTTTTCGCGAAAAAAACATGTCCTTTTATGGAGAAGAGAAGTAATAAGAAGGCCGTTGTAGCATAAAATGCACAACCCCTTTTCTATTTACATTTTCTTTTTATTTTTTAAGGAGGATAAGATATGGGAAAATTAGAAAATAAATTTCAATCTGATTTAAAAAAAGAATTAAAAAATATTTTCCCAGGTTGTATTGTTACAAAGATGGATTCTAGTGATATACAAGGTATACCAGATTTATTAATTTTATATAAAGAAAAGTGGGCCGCTCTTGAATGTAAAAAATCTAAAAAATCATCTATACAACCAAATCAAGAATATTATATTGACACTATGAATAAAATGTCATATTCTAGATTTATCTATCCGGAAAATAAGGAAGAGGTTTTGAATGAGCTTAAAGAAAAGTTTAAAAAATAACAGAGTTAATGAAAGGAGATAACTATGGTATTTAATAAACACGAAAATCTCGAAGGTCTTCATGCTCCTTTTGGAGCTAGTAAATCATCGTGGTTAAGATATGATGATTCTAAAGCATTAGAAGTATATAGAAATTTATGTGCTGCAGAAAAAGGCACATTATTACATGAATGGGCTAAAAATACAATTGATTTAGGAATCAAACAACCTCGTTCTAAGAAAACAATTTATGCGTATGTAAACGATGCTATTGGTTTTGGTATGGAAACAGAAGTTGTATTATTTTATTCTCAATATTTTTTTGGAACAGCTGATGCTATATGTTTTAGAAATAATTTTTTAAGAATTCATGATTTAAAAACAGGTGTTACACCAGTTCATATGGAACAGTTATTAATTTATGCTGCTCTATTTTGTTTAGAATATAAAGTGAAACCTGGAGAAATACAAATAGAATGTAGAATATATCAAAACGATGATATATTAGTAGCAAATCCTACAGCAGAAGACATAGGGCCTATTATTGATAAAATAATTCATTTCAATAAAATATTAGAACAAAACGAAGGGAGGTTATAATATATGAATACAATAGCCAATGAAATAAAATCATATATTGGTTCTGCTCAATTATCCGATGAGGAATTTATTGAGCATTATGGAATGCCTCGTCGTTCAGGAAGATACCCATGGGGTTCTGGAGAAGACCCATACCAACATGAAGACGATTTTTTAAGTAGAGTTGAAAAATTAAAAGAAAAAGGTTGGACTGAAACTCCAGAAAATATTAAAAGAGAATTTGGTTTAACAACATCACAATATAGAATAGAAAAATCTATTTGTAGTGATGAAAGAAGAGCATTACAAATAGCAAGAGCTAAATCATTAAGAGCTGATGGTTTAAATACTAGTGAAATAGGAAGACAAATGGGTGTTAATGAATCAACTGTAAGAGGTTGGTTTGATCAAGAAAAACAAGCTAGATATGATCAGTCAAAAAATACAGCTAAATTTTTAAAAGAACAAGTTGACAAGAAAAAAATGATTGATGTTGGTAAAGGTGTTGAATTAGAAGATAGTTTGAATATATCAAGAGAAAAATTAGACACTGCTCTTTATTTATTAGAAAGAGAAGGATACCATGTGTATAATGGTAGGGTTCCTCAACCAACAAATAAAGATCAAATGACAACATTAAAAGTTTTAGCTTCACCAGATGTACAACATAAAGATATATATAATTATGATCAAATACAAACAATTGATGACTATATATCAAGAGATGGTGGAGAAACATATGAGAAAAAATTCCATTATCCAGCAAGTCTTGATTCAAAAAGAGTAAAAGTAGTTTTAAAAGATGAAATCGGACCTGATGGATATACTGGTAATGATTTAGATGGTACCATTCAGTTAAGAAGAGGTGTAAAAGATTTAGATTTAGGAAATTCTAAATATGCACAAGTTAGAATATTAGTCGATGGTGACAAATATTTAAAAGGAATGGCTATCTATTCTGATAATATACCAAAAGGTTATGATGTTGTTTTCAATTCAAACAAATCAAATAGAGAAGATGCTTTTAAGAAAATTAAAGATGATCCTGATAATCCTTTTGGTGCTACAATAAAACCTGGAACAGAAGGTGGGCAATATTGGTATACTGATAAAGATGGAAAGAAAAAATTAGGATTAATAAATAAAACAAGAGATGAAGGTGATTGGACAGAATGGAAAGATAATCTTCCATCACAATTTTTAGCTAAACAATCACAAGTGTTGGCTAAAAAACAATTGAATTTAGCCAAAGCAAGCAAAGAAGCTGAATATGATGAAATAATGTCTCTTACTAATCCAACAGTAAAGAAATATTATCTTAAAAAATTTGCTGATTCTTGTGACTCAGCCGCTGTTGATTTAAAAGCCGCTGCATTACCAGGACAAAAAATACATGTAATGTTACCAATAAATTCATTAAAAGATAATGAGGTATATGCTCCTAGATATCCGAATGGTTCAGAAGTAGCATTAATAAGATATCCTCATGGCGGTACTTTTGAAATACCAATCTTAAAAGTTAATAACAAAGATAAATTAGCACAAAAAGTAATTGGTAATGATAGTATTGATGCAGTTGGTGTTACTAAAAAAGTTGCGGATAGATTATCTGGTGCAGATTATGATGGAGACTTTGTTGTTGTAATTCCAACTAATGACAAAAAAGGTAAAGTAAAAATAACTAGTACTCCTGAATTACCAGGTTTAAAAGGTTTTGATACTAAACAATATAAAGGTGAAATGAAGCTAGATAAATCTGGTAAAGAACATTATTATTATAATGGTAAAGAATACAAGATAATGAAAAATACTAATACTCAAATGGGTATAGTATCAAATCTTATTACAGATATGACTATTCAAGGAGCAACCAACGATGAACTTGCTAGAGCAGTTAGACATTCAATGGTAGTAATAGATGCCGAAAAGCATAAACTAAATTACAAACAAAGTTACATAGATAATAATATATCTCAATTACAAAAGAAGTATCAACCAAAGTTTGATGATAAGGGCAATTTGGTTGGTGGCGGTGGAGCATCAACAATATTCTCAAGAGCTAAAGGAGAAATAGATGTTCCTAAAACAAGAGGTCAAGCTAAAATAAACATCAAAGGTAAATCATGGTATGATCCTTCTAAACCAGAAGGCGCTTACATATATACAAAAGCATATGATAAGGATTTGTATTATCCATTGAATAAATATGATAAGAAGACTCATATGAAAACTTTGTATACTACTGATGGAAAGAAAATAACTTATGATGTAACCTCACCGGAGCAATACAAAAAATATGCCCCATCCCTAGTAAAAGATAAAAAGACTGGCGAAATATACTATACCAACCAGGGGGGAGGGGGTAACTTACGCTATGTTACCGAGATGTCTAAAGTTAAAAGCACCCGTATGAAAGAAACAGACGATGCTTATACTTTAGTTTCAAAGTTTAGGGATCCGAGAGAACTATTATATGCTGATTACGCTAATTCCATGAAAGCATTAGCTAACAAAGCAAGAAAATCATTGATGACTACTGGTAATTTAAAATATGATCCACAGGCTAAAAAAATATATAAAGCCGAGGTATCATCATTAGAAGCACAATTAAACAATGCTTTAAAGAATAGTGTTAGAGAAAGAACGGCTACTAGATTAGCATCATCTGAGGTGTTAAGAAAAACAAAAAATAACCCAGATATGAAACC
>Ga0326512_10004365_pt1 | contig 10275 bp, 10 predicted proteins | sample 1_2617_0518_D_FD_203652 | JGI IMG/M metagenome (GOLD analysis project Ga0326512, IMG submission 203652) | Bovine rumen microbial communities from UC Davis, California, United States - 1_2617_0518 | ecosystem: Host-associated > Mammals > Digestive system > Stomach > Rumen | place: USA...
ACTGGCGTATCTGCGTCATGGAAGGCACGAACAACCGCACCGTGGTAGAGGAAATCGCCCACGGCGAGTGCAAGTGTACCAACCTGCAGATTCAGGCACAGAACAAGCAGAACGCCCAATACAACTACACGCTGAACGGCTACGGCCCCATCGTGCCAGGCACAGGCACCAAGTCCGTTTCCAAGACCAGCGGCGATAAGTAAACACGGAGGGCGGCGCGACCGTCCTCCGCTGTTAAGTATGCTGCAATGCCATTGCAGCCCAAATTCAAACCCCAAGCAACTATGAACAAGATTGAAACAATAACCCTGTGCGGCAAGAAGGTGAAAATCATGTACTGCGCCGCCACCGAGACCGGCTACGAGATTGTAGCCGAAAAATCCTCACAAGTTTTCCTGCCCACCATCATTGAGCGCGACGAGAACGGCAAAGTCACCAAGGCAGAACCGCCAGCCGCCACACTTGACGATTACATCAAGCTGGCACTGGCTGGCATCATTGCCGCCTACGAGAGCGAAGACAAGAAACCACCCGTCACAAGCAAGGACATCCTCTATCATGCAACGTCCGAGGAGGTAACCAACCTTGTCGGCACCATCGGCAAACTGCGTAAAGAGTGGTACAACGTGCCCGACGTGGTGGCATCCGAGCAACAGCAACCCGCAACCGACAAAGGCGAAAGCCCAAAAAACTGAGCACCGCCCACGACATGTTCCAGATGTTCGTGGGCGAGATAGGCATCAATTATCACGACTACCTCTATCGGCTCACCTACTGTCAGATATTGCTCATCAGTCGCGGCTATCACAACCGCCATCATGCAGGGTGGGAGCAAGCCCGACTGGTAGCCTACAACGCCCGCTTCTGCATGGGCTCGAAAGACCCCATCCCGCTTGTCACCGAATGGATCAAGTTCCCATGGGAGCAGACACCCGCCACGCCCATCAGTCAGGAAGACATCGACGAATTGCAGGCCGAGATGGACGCTATCAATGCCGGTAATGCAGAGGTAAACCCATAACCCCATTAAGCCCGTTTAGTGAGAACGCCCACTAATCGGGCTTCATTGTGTAACTATGCCAGACATAAGCGGACAATTCCAAGTGGACGGGCTGGTCAAGCAGCGCAAGGAACTGGAGCAGATGCTCTCCAGCAACCCAGACATGGAAAAGCGGTTGCAGAAGGTCATCCGCAAGGTGCTCATGCAGGCACGCAAGACCGTCATGGACAGCATCGAGTTCAAGCACGGCGACCCTCGTCAGGCTCGCAAAGCCGTGAAGACTGCCGTCTATCGCCGCATCCTCGGTGGTTCCGTCTCACTGTTGAACAAGCGAAGGGCAGGAGCCGCTGGCAGTTACGAACCACCCCGCAAGGGAAGCACAGGACGCGGAGGCAACCGTCGCCCCAGGTCACGCGACACACAGCGCATGATGGGCTATCAGGGCAGCGATAGAGCATTTATACTTCGATTCCTAAATCAGGGCACGGCAGGGCGAAACATCGAGAACTTCGCCACCAACCCGAAGCGTGATGATTGGCCGTCGGTGTCCAAGTGGAGCAAGCACCCGAACACCGGCAATCGCGGCAGCATAGCCGCCCGCAATTTCTTCTCGACCAGCAGCCACCAAGCCTTGCAACAGGCAGCCGCAGAACTCGACAAGCTGATAGACGACATGATAAGTAAAGAATTTGGTAATTAGTATAGTATGGCAGACATTATATCAAGGCTGAAGTTGGAATCGGGCGAGTTTGATAGCAAGATCAAACGCGCCGGACAGGAACTCATGGCATATTCCGAACATTGCCGCAAGACGGGGCTCCAGATGGGTTTCGCCAACAAGGACGCACGTGACTTCGCCCAGTCATTAGGCAACATGCAGACCACCAGCACGACGGCTCGCGGCAAGATTAACGAGTTGTCGGATGCGTTCGTCAACCTCCGCGTAATGTATAAGAACATGACCGACGAGGAGAAAAACAACCAGTTCGGCAAGAACCTCGCCGCCAGTCTCGACCAACTGAAGACCCGCATCATGGACGCGAAGAAAGACCTCGCCGACGTGACAGCCGAACTGAACGGCACATCGTCAGGAGGCAAGGGCGGATTCCTGTCAGGCAGTGGTATGTCGGGAATGTTTCAAGTGTTCGGCGGTAACCTGATGACGAAAGGTGCCGGAATGCTGGCAAACTTCGCCAGCGAGATGGGCGATATGGTGCAGCAGGGTATTCAGATGGCCCAGCAGGGAGAGGGCATCCGCATTGCTTTCGAGCGACTGAACCGACCTGATATTCTTGATAATCTACGCGAGGCCACCCACGGCACCGTGACCGACCTGGAACTGATGAAGCAAGCCGTAAAATTCAATGACTTCAAACTGCCACTCGACCAGATGGGAACTCTGCTCGCCTTCGCCCAGCAGAAAGCCAAGGACACGGGGCAGTCAGTCGATTACATGGTGGACTCCATCGTGACAGGACTCGGAAGACAGTCATTAATGATACTCGACAACCTCGGACTATCGGCATCTCAAATCAAGGAGCGCATGGCCGAGACGGGTGACATGACCACTGCTGTTGCCGATATTATCCGCGAACAGATGTCAGCAGCAGGTGACTATGTGGAGACAGCCGCCGACCGCGCTACTCAGGCAGATGTCGAACTGAAGAATGCAATGGAAGAACTGGGACGCACGCTGCTGCCGTTACAGCAGGAGGGTGCAAGTGTCTTTACGGGCATAGAAACAGCAGCCATCAGTGCACTCAACAGCGGAATAGCACCTCTCATTCCTAAGATTGTCGAACTGAAAAACGGCATTTCCGAACTATACATAAGCGTTTCTGAAAGCTCTGTTTTTAAAGGCCTGGTTAATTGGATGGAAGCAGGAATTGATGCAACAATCAGATGGATTCCTTTATTGAACACCCTCCGCGGACTGATGCAAGAAAATGCAGCAGGAGCAGGCGCAAGCGTAGGAGGAGCCATTGCTGCAGGCATACCAGATGCCCAGGAAGTCAAAAATATCGGCGAAGTGGTAGTAACTGGCAATGCCCCGAAAGGCACCACCCGCCGCACGGGAGGCTCCCGCACGCCGAAGCAGTCAATAGATGACACGCTCCTATCATCCTTCAACAAAGCCGACCTGGGCATCAACCCCGACAGTCTGCGTGACACGAGCACAGGTCCTTCAAAACTTTGGGAAATGATGCGACAAGAGCATTATGACAACCTAAAGCCTGAGCAGCGCATGAGCCGTGCAGACTTTGAGGAGGGGCAATCCCGTGCCAGAGAGCATATTGAAAACACGGAAGACCCCTTTAAGTATGAAAAGAAGCAACTGGCAAAGATGGACGCTATTGCCGGCAACATCGGCAACATCACTTCAGGACTGGCTAAGATGGGTATCGAGTTACCTGAAGGCATAACGGAAATGGTAGAAGGAATCCAAACAGTCATCAGCATTATATCGTCGATCATGACGCTGGTGACTCTCATTTCGTCGATACAATCCGTAAAATCCATCCCAATCATCGGTTGGGCACTGGCCAATGGTGGTATAGCAGGTGGATTGGGAGGAAGACGCCTAATACATGCCGCAGGAGGAACCGTCGTAGGCAACACCTACAGTGGTGACCAGATACCCGCCATGTTAAATGCAGGCGAAGTTGTTCTCTCGAAAGCGCAAGCCGGCGTTATAGCCAGCGACCTCCAGGGCGGCGGCATGCAGAATATGAATCTTCAAGCCGTTGTGACGGGCGAGCAGTTGCGATTCATATTGAACACCAACAGCCGTCGTCGCGGTAAAGGCGAATATGTAACTTCAACACATCAGTAATATGGCAATTCCATCAAGAGGCATACGTTGGCAAATTAAATTCAAATCGCAGAAAGGTTACAACTGTGAAGTGAACATCTATTTAGAGGGATTTACTGGAACCCCCTCTCGATTGACAGGTGGTGACGTACCCGTATATTTCGAGGAAGACGACACAGACAACTTGCTGAAGGTCGTGCGTGTCAAGACCGGTTACATCTCATTTATTGAAGAGACATACGGCCAATGGTCAGCCGTATTCCCGAGCACCAACCTTGACCGCTATGTCGAGGTATTGTACAATTCGCAGATAGTGTTCCGAGGATTCCTGCAGGCTCAAACCTTTGAGAATAATTGGGAGTCGGGACCGCGAGAGATACAGATACCTATTATTTCGACATTGGGTGTCACCCAGTCGGTACACTTCAATCCGACGGAATTGGGTTATGAAACCCTGAGTACCGGACAGGTGCTGTGGCATGTGATGTCGGAATTGACCGTTCCATTCTCTGATGTCATATTCCCAGACACTTATGGTACCGACTCACAAGGTAACACCATCCCCAGCGTGACATTTATGGAGCACTTACGAACGCTGAATATCTGTCCGTACAATGATATGTATGATAGACAGGAGCACAGTACTCAGGCCACCGATCTATACAATCCGTGCACGCTGTACGATTTCCTGCAAGGTATCTGCAACGCTTACGGATGGATATTACACGAGTGGGAAGGAAACTTTGTGTTCGTGAAGCACGACCACACCGGCAATTACAGGAAGAAATCGTTAGCAACCATCGGCAGTGACGACAGCTACACCACCATCACACCGTCTGCTCTGAATCTTGGCGATTACATCACCATCAACAGCGACCAGAACACCGTATCGACCATTTTGCCTGTATGCCGAATAGAGATGAATTATGGTACAAAGACCATAGACCACGGAGATATGGACTTCGACCGCTGTGCAGCATACATCCGGTATTGGAATACAAACGGTCGTTTGTATTACTTCCTCACTCCGATGAGCAACGAGTTCGGTGGTAACCTGTTGCAAACGATGTCCAATATAGCATGGTACACAGGAGGCAGACGGTTGCAAAACGATGGCTGCTATATTGCTTTCATATCGCAACAGACAGGAGACGTAAACTCAGACTGGGAAGAGGTAGGAAAAGGTATTCTGGTGCAATGGAGTACCAGCTGGGCACAACATACAAAACTATTCTGGGTACGTCTGCCATATCCGGCTATGAATCCGAGCGTGAAAGTTCTTAACCCATCAGGTTCAGTGACAAGGACCGTCACCTACAAAATCGAACTGGAACTGGCATGGGCAGAAAGTTATTATTCGGACTATGCTGACGAATATTTCCGCTCTGACAATCACGGAGACTTCACCATCGACGTAGCTATTTACAACAACGAAGGGAAGTATCTGGACGAGTACGGAGACTGGGTTACTGCTGAGACATACAGGACGCTGACAATCGACGGTAGTAATGGCAAAATCAAGCTGACAAGCCGCCACGTCAATGATTTCAAAATCAATGGACCCATCCAGGCTGACTCTCTATTCATTGCCTTCCGCACTGATTCGAACGATAACCTGGGCGACCATAAACCGATACTCTTCAAGAAAATCAGCTGGGAGCCACAGACCATCAGAGTATTCCAAGAACTGTTCGAGCGTCCAGTTGACAAACATTTCGACGTGAACAATGGTTCAAACAAGACCGTCAGTGTTGAACAGTTCCTTACACCATATCGACACAGTGAGAACTTGATAGGCGACGATGTTGTGGATGCAAAGTTCACGGAATATCCGTACATGTTCACAGCCCAACAAGAGATGAAGATTGACAGCAGGCATGATTTGCCGGAGAACTTCTATTTGAGACCTTATACATACGACGGTCGAAACGATTGGAAAATATTAGCCATCGGTTTTTCACCACGTAACGACGAATATACTTTAACTCTTCATACTTTTTAGATTATGATGAACGGAAAAGAAATAATCATACTGAAGAACGGGCAGGCCATTGCAGCCACCAAGAGTGATGAAATACAAGTGGGATGTGAAACCATTCCCATCAGTTCACCCAGCGACGGGGCTTGGACTGCTGCCATCGCAGGGCGCAAATCGTGGGCTATCACGGTGGGATTCCTTATCGCCAACGTTGAGAATGTGTTTAGCTCAATAAATATGGTAGGAAACACATTTGAGTTAGCAATTCAACATAGCTCAGGAAGCAATTACATGTTTGGATATGCCATTTGTACCACGTTCAAGGTGACGGCGACGAAGGGCAACCTGGTGCAAGGCTCGTTCGCATTTCAAGGAACAGGACCGTTGGAAGCCGGATATGCCGGTCGAGTGCTCGACTAAAAGTAAACCCCGACAAGGAAATGGCGCATTGACGTAACACGTCCCGTATGTTGCGATGTTATCGCAACCACCTCGCAACCACCTCGTCAGAATCCCACCACCACCTCACCGTCCCAGTCGGCATTCACCACGAACGAGAAGTCCGACTGCGTGGCAGTCCAATCGCCATCCCCGAACAGCTTCCCCTCATACGTCGTGATGCGGTTCCTCGTAACCGGCACCGCATCAAAAGTCCGCTGACGAAGCACCGTCCCGTCCGAAGTAGTAGCCGATATGGTCATCTTTAGTGTTCCTGTCTCGCTCATATACGGAAAGGTAAAGAACTGATGCAGGCGCAAGTCATTCTTGATCCTACGTTCCGACTGGTTCGACTTCGTAATCCCCTCCAAGGTAGTAGGGTTCACATTCGCCGAACCGCCCGAATAGTCCGCCTTGATATACCATACATCCTCCGGCAGTGTCTCATCCGTCAGGTGCAACTGCACCATAGCCACAGCCCTGTGCATCGGCAGCGTGAACGAATGGCTCTCGCCCGACACTTCCACCGTACTGACATGGCAGAACGTGTCCGTCAGCTTCTCGCCATCCTGGGCCGTAAACTGCACAACAGATGGCGATTTAATAGTAGCCGACCGCACCGACGAGTGAGCCACCGCCACCACCGTATAGACACCATCCGCCAACTCAACCGCCAGCCGCCCAAAATCATCGTCATCCTTCGTCTGTGTCTTGACAGTAGAAAACACCTTCTGCCCGTCTTCATCAAACAGTTGCACATTCAGCTTCGAGGCATAGGCCGCAATCCCCGAAACCGCCCGTGTCACTCTGTCCCCGCCCATCATCGTGAACTCCAGCACCACAGCCCCCGTGTCCGCCGCATCCCCCTCGGGCAATATAGGCTTCTCACACCCAGCCATCACCACAGCCGCCATCACAACCGCCACCACTTTGTTCATTGCGCGGCATTTCATGCCGCAAAACCTAAAACTCCACCGTCTCATAGTCCATCCAATCATTAACAGTGAAACTCATAGACCCCACAGCCTCCGTGAAGAACGCCCCCCGATACGTTGACCGATACCCAGCACGAATCGGCACATCAGAGAACACCCGCTGCTGCACCACCGCGTCAGAGGCATCATAAGCCGTCACCGTCACATCCCGCTTTTCTTCCTCACTGCCCGCCAGCAGGAACACCGACAACGTAGGCGACGAACCGACCACTGGCGTAAACGACGACACCCGACTCACGGCATTCTCGCCATATCCCGCCACATTCCACCTTGTAGGCGACTCGCCCATGTCAACAACCAGCCGCACAGCACCCTCCGGCACCGCGTCCGTAATCTCCAAACGGAAGTTCCCCACAATCCTTTCCATCGTGCAGTTCAGCGTCGTAGTCGTTGCAGGGCTGAACGACTGCGAGTAGAAAAACGAGTGCGTCACCTTGTCATCCGGCCACGACACCACGCCATTGCTCAGCGTAGCCGCACCAGCAGCCTTGTGTGCACAGGCATACACCGTGTAAGTCTTCCTCTTATCCAGTCGCACCGACAGCGAGGCAAAACCCTCGTCCGTGCTCTGCTGATGTATCGCCTGCACCTCCGTGTCGCCTTCATATATCCACACGTCCAGCCGTGTCGCATAGTCGCCCACAGCCGCACGCATCATCGGTTCTACCTCATACGGCGAGAACGTCATCCGCACCTCCGCCGTTTCATGGTTCATCACTTCTCCCGCACCGTCATTCGTGCAAGCAGTCAAAGCAGCCATAGCCACCACCGCGAGGGCATAGAATTTCATCCCCCCATTAAAAATCGCTAATCTTTTGTGTTTTTTCATTTTCTTTTTCATTTATATGTTCCGTATGCCGCAATACGATTGCGGCTCTATTTCTTTTTTCATGTCACTTTGTTTGTTGCCCCGCAATTTTATTGCGGTTTGTTGTCATTCTCAAACAGCCGTGCCACCCGCCCGAAGTCCTCATGGACCATCTGTGCCGTCACCTTCGCATATTTTTGAGTTTCCCGCGTCGTGGTATGTCCCATCATCTTCGCCAGGCTCTCCATCGCCACCCCGTTCCTGAGCATCCAAGTCGCAAACGAGTGCCGGGCCAAATGACTATGCAACCGCGTCGTGATACCCGTCGCCATCTGTATCGCTTTCAGCGCGTGATTGTAATCAGCATTACCCATCTTCGGTGCCTGCATCCCGTACCGTTCCAGCACCTCCACCACCGGCGGCAATAATACCGACACATAAGCCACACCCGTCTTCACGCGCTCCAGGTTCGATGTCCACACACCATCCACCTTCTTATATTGCCGAATATCAAACCGCTGTGTATCGCTATAACTCATCCCCGTGTAAAGCTGAAACACGAACAAGTCACGCGCCACGCACATCGGCGATCCAGCCATAGGCCGCAGACTCACTATAGCTTGCATTTCCTCGTCCGTCAGATACTCCAGGTTCTCCCGCTTGCCCGTTTTAAACTCGCCCGTGCCTATCTTGTCGTAAGGGTTGCGCTCAATCCTGCCAACCCGCATCGCACGGCCAATCATATACTTCATATACTTGTGGTAGTTATACACGGCCGCGTCGCTCAACCGCTCGGCCACCTTTCCAGCCTGCTTGTCCGCCGTCCGCTGGCGCACAGGCAACGCATGAAGCCAAGTGTCCCATTCATATATCCGCTCAACAGTCAAGTCGCCCCACCGAGTCATCTTCCCGAACTCTACCAGCCTGTCATACAGCAGCTGGTAGTGTCTGCGTGTTCCTTCAGTCATATTCAGCAGCGGAATCTCCCGCGCCATCCACTCCAACATCGTCTCCGTGCGCACAGGTTCCTTCGTACCCTCGAAGCATCGTTCTTTTATAATGTTCACGTCAATCGGCCTGCGCTCCTCGATAAACTTGTTTATCTCCTCATTCACTCGCCGCACGATAATGCCCAGCCGATTGTTCAGCGCGTCAGCGTCAGGCCGTGCAACGATAGCACCAGCCCAGTGCTTCGCCCGCACGCGCATACCAGTATTAATATAGTAAGACTTCCTGTCAACGGTCACCCTGACTTCGAGCGTCCCTTCATGATTTTTATCTTTTTCAGCCTGACCCCTGCGGTCAAACACTATTCTTGTCGAAAACATATTCTTAAATTATTAAAGTGTAAAACATCGGTTAAAGTGTAAAACATGTGTAAAACATTTGGGTGGAAAATCCGAAAATATCCGAAAATATCCCGAAATCCCAAAACCGCCCTCCAGCAGCCTAAAACCCCGATAAACAAAGAGGATGTCGCCATTACCTGCGTCATCCTCTTGCATTTTTAGTGATTCCGGCGGGATTGTGCAAGAGGTCGGAATTATTCCCTTGTTATGGGGGTTTTGTGTGTTTTACAAACGTTGGGTGTAAAACATTTGCGCTCATTGGTCATTTTTTGTGATGTAACAATCGGTAAAATAGTGGCCGTCGTTAGTGCCGATGTAGCAGTAACAACGACAGGGGAGAGAGGTGAAGTCACGGACGTACTGCGTCTGGTCTTTGGGGACGTAGCCGATGCGGTGGCCTTCGCTGGTGATTATCTTGATAGCGTGCTGGTCGTAGGGGTTAGTCGGGTCGGGTTCCAGGATGGCAGCGAACTCGCCAAGGTGCTCATCTACATGTTCGCCGTGCGTGATGCCTGCAATGGGAAATTCGAGATAATCCACACCTTGGATGCCCTCATTCTTGGGCCAGACACTGACATGGTAGCCTTTGTCCTTAATGCAGAAATAGCGGAGCTGTTGCACCTGCGGGGTGTCGATAGACTGACGCGGGGAAGGTTGCTCTTGCTGAGCGGGTTCATTCTGTTGTTCACTGGTGTTTTCAGGCTTGGGCAACACGTTAGCTTTGTCGGGCTTTGTATGAGTCAGCCCGTAAGCAGTCAGAACGACGGTTACTACGATAAAAAATATTAATATATCCATATTTTTAAATATTAGGTTTGTCGGAATGTTCAGCTGCACCAATGGGGAAGTGGTAGTGGGAGAGGTCTTCGGCATTGATCTGGGCAATGCGACGTTC
>Ga0326512_10004366_pt1 | contig 10270 bp, 6 predicted proteins | sample 1_2617_0518_D_FD_203652 | JGI IMG/M metagenome (GOLD analysis project Ga0326512, IMG submission 203652) | Bovine rumen microbial communities from UC Davis, California, United States - 1_2617_0518 | ecosystem: Host-associated > Mammals > Digestive system > Stomach > Rumen | place: USA: California...
GAGGATGAGACTCCCGGCGGGAAAAGCTGGAAACAGCGGCTCTCCCTCTGGCTGCGGAGCAACCTCTTCGTCCCCGATCCGCGCGCCGGATGGGTGCGGCCATCGGTCCGATTCCTAAAAAAATACCTGCGGGAACACTCTGTGGATGTGATCGTTACCACCGGTCCCCCGCAATCGCTGCACCTCATTGGCGAGCGCCTACACCGCGAACTCGGCATCCCCTGGATTCCGGATTTCCGCGACCCGTGGACCCAGATGTACTGGTTCAAGCGGATGCCCTTCCTGCCTTGCGTGGAACGGCGGCATCGCCGGTTGGAGCAGCGCGTGCTGGACAACGCATCGGCCGTGCTCACGGTAACGCCGCTGGTGCAGGAGGCCTACGCTGCGCGGACGCAGACGCCCGTGGCGATGATTACCAACGGCTACGATGCCGAAGATTTCGCCCAGGCCGTTCAGCCCGATGGTTCTTTCAACCTGGTGCATACCGGTCTTTTCCCGGTCGATGGCAATCCGCACGTCCTCTGGAAGGTGCTGGCCGAAAAGTGCGCTGCAGACCCGGCATTCGCGGCCCGGCTGCGCATCCGCCTGGCCGGAAAGACCGACCGGAACATCTATGCTTCCCTGAAAGCCGCCGGACTGGACGGCAACGTGGTAGACTGCGGTTATCTGGACCATCGTGCAACGGTCCGCGAGCAACTGGGCGCCTCGGTGCTGCTGCTCCCCTTGCGCAACGATCCGGACTATGCGCTCATCCTGCCGGGCAAGTTGTTCGAATACCTGGCTGCCGGACATCCTGTGCTGGGAATCGGCGCCCCCGACGGGGCCATGGCGCGCGTTTTGGCCGATACCGGCGCCGGCTCCTGCTGCGCCTTTGACGACGAGGCCGGCATCCGCTCCTTCCTTGACGCTGCCTGGAATCGTTTCGCCGCCGGCGCAGCGAATGCGGCGAATGCCGCCGGGGTACCCTCCGGTTCGTTCGCTGAAACGAGGGGATATGCTCTCTCGCCGGAGGGTGCCTCCGCGGCAGCCGTCGCCCAATATGAACGGAAGGCCTTGACACAAAAGCTGGCCGAACTCCTGGAAAGCGTAATTCATTAATAATTAATATATTACAAAAATAACCCCGTAAATTTTTTGGGGTACTTTTTATAATTTGCTGATATTTAACAAGTTACATATTACGGCTGCAATATGAAAAATAAAATAATGTGGTTGGTGGGAGCGGTGGCCCTGTTTCTGGTCCTGGCATACGGCTTCGTGCCGCAGGTCCTGTCCGGCAAAATCGTAAACCAGAGCGACATCTCCGGCTATATCGGCATGTCGCACGAGATGACGGAATGGAACAAGGCGCATCCCGACGACCCGACGGCCTGGACGGACGCCATGTTCGGCGGCATGCCCACAACCTCCATCAGCGCCCCGCGCCAAGGCGACTGGACGCAGCAGATCTATGATTTCCTGCTCACGGGCAAACGGCCGGCCACCTATCTGTTCCTTTCGCTGCTGGGCGCCTTCCTGCTCATGCTGAGCCTGGGAATCGAGGGCATCCTGGCCCTGGGCGGAGCGGTGGCGGTGACCTTCTGTTCCTATAATATCCAGATTATCCAGGTGGGCCACAACACCAAGATGCAGGCCATCGCCTTCCTGCCGTGGGTGCTGGCCGCCCTGATCTATACCTATCGGGCCGCACTGGAAGAAAAAAGCCGTTTGCAACAGGAAAAATCCCGCAGCTGGTTGTGGAAAACCTTGCTGGGAGCCGCCCTGTTCGGGTTTGCCTTGAGTTTCCAGATCAAAGCCAACCATCAGCAAATCACGTATTACCTGGCGCTGATGATCCTGCTGCTGGCCGTGGTGCTGCTGGTTTGGATCCTGTCCGATGGCGACCGCCGCAAGCGGCTGACCGGACGGTTCTTCGCCGCATCAGCCCTGCTGCTGGTGGTCGGCTGCATCGGCATCGGCACGAATACCATCAAACTGGCTCCGCTGTATGATTACACGCAGTACACGATGCGCGGCGGTTCGGAACTGAACGGGGGGAACGGCGGCGACAAGGCGGCTGTGAACCCGACCGGCAAAGGGGGTCTGGACCTGGAATACGCCACGGCCTGGTCCTACGGTTGGGAAGAACTGCCCAACCTGATGATTCCGAATTTCAACGGGGGATCCTCGGCGGGCGCTGTAAACCCTGCAAAATCAGAGACATACGCCCTTCTTAAGCAAGCCGGGCAGCCCAACCTGACCGAGATTGCCCAACACCTCCCGCTCTACTGGGGCCCGCAGCCCTTTACGGCCGGTCCCATGTACATGGGTGCCATCACCGTCTTCCTGTTCCTGCTGGGCCTGCTGCTCTATGAAGGCAAGGAAAAATGGTGGCTGCTGGCCGTCACCGTGCTGGCCGTGCTCCTGGCCCTGGGCAACCACCTGATGGGCTTCACGCGTTTCATGTTCCAATACGCGCCCCTGTACAACAAATTCCGCACGGTGTCTATGGCGCTGATACTCTTGCAGTTCACCCTGCCGATGCTGGGCTTCCTGGTGCTGGACCGCATCCTGAGGAACACCTATGACCGCAAGGCCGTTTTCCAAAAGACCCTCTGGGCATTCGCTATCACGGGCGGATTCTGCCTGCTATGCTGGCTGATGCCGGGTCTCGCAGGCGATTTCTCGGCCGCGTCCGATGCCGGGCAACCCGAGGTGCTGGCCGATGCGCTCGCCGCCGACCGCCGGATGCTGCTGCGTTCCGACGCCCTCACTTCCTTCCTGCTCATCGGAGCCGCTACCGTGCTGATTCTCTGGTCGATAGCTTCTTCCTCCGACACCTCCGGAAAGGGCCGTTCCCGGTCCGGCATCGCCGCCACGGGCATCTGCGCGCTCATTCTCCTCAACCTTTTTGTGGTAGGAAAGCGGTATCTGAAAGCCGATGATTTTACGACGCCGCGCGATTTTACCCGCCAGTTCACCGCCCGCACGGTAGACAAACAGATCCTGGAAGATCCTGACCCTTCGTACCGCGTCCTGGACCTGACGGTGGATGTGTTCAACGACTCGCACCCGTCCTACCACCACAAAAACATCGGCGGATACTCCCCCGCCAAATTGCAGCGGTACCAGGACCTCATCGACCGGTATCTCGTGACCGAGATCAACGGACTGTACAAGTCGATGGACGGGGTGCAGACCATCGGGGAACTGGAAGAGCGGCTGCCGGACCAGCCGGTGCTGTCCATGCTCAACCTGAAATACCTCATCCTGGGACCGGAAAACGCCCCGGCGCGGTATCCGTACGGGAACGGCCCCGCCTGGTTCGTGGACACCCTGGTCACGGTGGCTTCGCCCGATGACGAAATCGCCGCCCTGGGACGTTACGATCTGCGCACCACCGCCATCCTCGGACCCGATTTTGCCGAGACGGTCCCCGCAAAGACTGCTTCCGATGAAAATGACGGCATCGAGATGCTCTCCTATGCGCCGAACGAGCTGCATTACCGATACCGGGCGGCGAACGACCGCATGGCCGTTTTCAGTGAAGTCTGGTATCCGGGATGGAAACTTTCGGTGATTCCGGAGGTAAAAGGAGCTCAGAAACAGGAACTTCCGCTACTGCGGGCCAACTGGATTCTGCGCGCGGCCCAGCTTCCCGCCGGCGAGGGCGAACTCGTCCTCCGCTTTGAGCCGGAGGTCTATGCCGTCAGCAAGAACGTCTCCCGTGCCAGCTCCATCGTCCTCATCCTCCTCACCCTCCTGGCCGCCGGAGGCTGCTTATACAACAAGGTCGTGTCTCCAAATTTGGACGCCATTTGATATCGGATTTGGACCCTCCATCCGCCCCGTCTTCACCCTGCAATAAAAAAACAGCCCCTAACCTCTGGCGGCGGTGCGGAAGGCGCTCGGGGACATGCCGTAGTGCTGCTGGAAAAGGCGATAGAAGGTGCTGCGGGAAGCAAAGCCGGCGTCTTCACCCACGGCCGACACGGAAAGGTCGGACTCCTGTGACAGGGCTTCCGCGGCCCAGCGCAGCCTGAGGTGGTTCACAAAGTCTCCCAGGGTTTGCCCTGCGCAGGACTTCACGGCATCGGCTAGGTAAGTGCGGTTGGTGCCCAGCCTGGCGGCCAGGGTGTCGCGGGAAAGATCCGGGTCCTTGAAGAGCTCCTCCTGCTGCATCAGCGAGAGCAGGCCGGCATAGAGTTTTTCTTCGGCCGACAAGTCCTTGGTGGCGCTCTCTTCCACGAGCACCTGTTCGGCCTGTTCTTCCGCATGGAAGCTCTCCAATTGCGCCTGGAACAGGGCGCGGTTTTTCCTTCGGAGCGCACGCGCATACAGCAGGATGGCGGCCAGCAGGGCCACCAGAAGGCCCACCACCGCCGTAAGGGCGGTATTTCGCTGCCGGGCGGCCTTGTTTTCCAGTTTGAGTTCCTGCAGCTGGAACTGCTTGGTGAGGGCGTTAAGCTGCTCGTTGGTGCGGTGCACCTGGGCCGAATCGCTCTCGGCCGCATAGAGGCGGTAACTGGCAACGGCCTGGGCCAGATCTCCGTTGTCGGTCTGGAAGTCGGCCAGGGCCTGGCGGAACTGGGCCGCCTTCAGGTAGTTTCCCAGGCGGAGGTTTCTTTGGATAAGCGTGTCCAGATGGGCGTAGGTGGCCTGTTTGTTGCCTACGGCCTGCTCATACTGCGCCACGGCGGTGAGGACCAGTTCGTCCTGGCTGCGGTCGTTCAGAAGGGCGTGGTAGCGGAGCAGGGTGTCCTTGAGGGCGGCGGCTTCTCTCATCCTGCCCAGCCGCTGCATCAGCACAAAGCGATAGCGGCTTTGCTTGAAACGGCTGGCGGTCTGGGGCTTGCCGCTTTTTTTCTCTATCTGCTCCAGCAGGGTTTGGGTGGAGTCGTTGATGTCCAAACCGTCCTCCAGGGCATTCAGGTTCATGGAAACGGCCTGCAGATTGAAGCCGGCCCGGAGAGCCCGGTTGTTTTCCCCCAGGGCCTGTAACTGCTTGAAAGCACGCCGATAATGGGGACCGGCCTCGGCCGGCTGGCGGTTCCCCAGATAAAACTGGCCGAAGCAGAACTCCGTGACGGCGGTGCCGATGGGGCTGCCTTCTGCATCGGAGGACATCTGCTGAAGGGTGGCCATAGCTTCATCGAAGCGGCCCATCACCTGCAAACGGTCCAGCAGGGTGGCGTAGGCGTTGAAGAGCTCGCGTTCGTTCTGGTTTTCTTTGTGATACTGCACCAGGTCCCTGCAGGCTTTCAGGAAACCTTCCTGGTCCCCGGCATTATACAGCTCCGCCAAGTGGGCACGACGGGCGGAATCGGCCTGCCGGGCGGTCTGTGCGGGCGTTGCCGCCCATAAAAAAAGAATGAGTACAAATGCAAGCATTCACAAATGTACTCATTATTTTGGAATTGCGGGCCGAAACTACCAAAAGATCTCTTCGTTAAACCCGTTGAAGTTGGGATCCTCCCCGCTGACGGCAATCATGCCTTCCGGTTTAAGCGCTATCACAATGCCTTCCGGGGCAACATAACGTTGTTTTTCCATGGCTAGTAGGTGATTTCGGGATTGAAGGTATTCAGGATGGGATCTGTGGGACCGGCCATGGCGCGGACGGCGAGTGCTTCCGTGGGTTCGGCGAAGATAATCGCCAGCTTGTCTACGGGGTCGCCGGACTCCACCTGGACGCAAAATGCAGTTGTTTCGTCTTTAAGGGTGGATGTCCAGTAACATCCATTCTGCAGTAAGATGTACTTTCCATCCTTGTCCACGCCCAGCATGCCCTTAATCCCGCGGTCCACGACGATGGGCGTCCAGGTGAGTCCGTTTATGAGAGCCAACCATTCGGCCCTGGACGGAATCTTCTCACCAAGGGCGTTTGCCGTTTGGAAATTGAACGTGGTCAGGTATTCGCTCGCGGCGGGCACATAGTCGCCGTAATTTTTGATTTTCCAAGCGCCCAGAGAGCCGGATGCGCCGGAAAGTTCTACGGCGCTGTTGCTGCCGCGAACCGGCATCCAGCGCGGGCTGTCGTTTGAGGGCAGGAGAACGGCGTCGTGGCTGACAAGCGGGTTGAGGGGATTGACGTACAAGTCTTTTGTTTCTACCGGCTTCATCGTTCCATGGTATTCCCAAAAGGTTCTGCGAAGGTAGTATCTGTTTCCGTATGTGTTCTGGTAGTCTTCTTCACCAACCAGGCAGCCGGAAAAGAGAAAGCCGCCTTTATAAGCATTGGCACTCATTTCATAACCGGCATAGTCGGGGTCACCCATCCTGTAATCTCGTTCAATCGCCAGCCCTGTAGCACTAATTGCATTGATGCCGCAAGGCGTCACTGCCGGGCAGGAGAGCGTGTATTCATCATTTCCAGCCAATTTTGTAGCGGCATCCGGATCCTTGACATAAAACTGGACAAACCCTTCCGGAATGGTCATATTAAACGCTCCGGATACTTTATTATTGGTCACCACATAGTGGAGTGTACCTGTAAGCCAATAGGAACATTTTGCGTAGTAATTGTCATTATCAATAAAAAAGCGTGGTTCGGAAGATCCGCCGCTGGATATCTTACTGTCGCTTCCGAAGGGGAGATACAGGGCCCGCATCAGACCTTCATTGCCATTGGAAAGGCCGATGGCGCCTTCCGTATCCCCGTTCATCTCCACGGTAGTCCAGGCGGTACCGTCGTAACGCATCTGCAGGTGCTTGGGCGCCTCCACGCCTTCGAAGAAGACAAAGATTACATCGCCCGCCTCCCAGCCGGTCTTGATGGCCTTGGTGGCCGGGGCGTCGCCGGAGTAGTTGGCCGTAAGTTCAAAAACAATCTTCGGCTGAGCTTGGGGTTGAGGTTCGGGGGAATTACTCTCTTTCTGGCAGGACACCAGGGCGGCAAGGGCCGCGAGTGCAAGCGCAAAAATCTTTTTCATATCCATTTTTGTTTTGATTGGTTTTCCTGCTGCAAAGATGAAACAAAAAGCGCCGATGTTTATGTCACCTGCGCAAAACTTTGTGTCATCTGTGCAAAATCGGCCCCCCGTGCCCCCCTTTTGTGCACAGACTGCCGATAGAAAGCGAAGCGAGGGCCTGCGTGTGTTTGCAGGCCCTCGCGGGTGTTCCGGAGCGGGAAATGGATTGGAAACGCCCGGGGATCAGAGATTCGTTACGCTCCAGCCGGAAGGAATGCTGCCGGCGGGCCAGGTGACGCCGCTTTTCTTGCTGAAGGTGCCGGAGGCGGCGGTGTTCTTCAGCCAGTCGTCCACGTTGCCTTCTATCGCTGGTTCCACCCCGTAGTCGCTCAGGACGGGGTTGGTGGCCATGCACCTTACCGTCCGCAGCGAAGTGCAGTCGCGGAACATGTAGCTGTAGCAGCCGTTTTTCAGGGTGGCGGCCGGAAGGTCCGGGGCGGCCACTATCGAGGAGCAGCTGTCGAACATGTTGCCGTAACACCACTCTGCAAGGGAGGTGGCCGGAAGGGAGGGTGCATTCACCAGCGAAGAACAGCCGGCGAACATCCCCATGTAGCAGCCGAAAGCGAGGGTGGTGGCGGGAAGGGATGGCGCTTGGGCAAGGGCCGTGCAGCCGGAGAACATGCCGGCATAGCATTCTGCAGCCAGACTGGTGGCAGGAAGGGAGGGGGCGCGCACCAGTCCTGTGCAGCGGGCGAACATATCTGCCATGGCATATTCTCCGACGGCCGAAGCCCCCATGGTGAGCGCCAGGTCCGGATGGCTCCGGAGGCCGGTGTCATCGGCGAACAGGCCGTAGAAGGCCCTGTCGGGAATGCTGCTCACGTTGGGGTAATCGCTCTTGCTCAGCAAGCTGCGGATGTCGCCATAGACATAATGCGCGGCCGTGGAGGTGATGTTGGTGTTAAGATAGACCATAGCGTCCGCCCCGCCGTAACGGGCGTTGTCGCCCCAGAGGCGAATCTTGTCGCCCGCGGTCATCGGAATGCTGATGGTGGTAAGGCTGGTGGTAGTGGCCGATGCCATGGAGATATCTTTGCCCCAGGTGATAGAAAGGCCCTGCGGGTTTGTGATGGTGAGGGTGCCGTCCTCGACGGCCTCCACGGTGAGGGGCACCGGATTGTCATAGGTCCAGCCGGTGGGGATGCCGCTTTCGCCGATGGGCCAGGAAGCGTCGGGGTCTTTGATGAAGATACCGGTGGAGGGAACGCCGCCAACCCAATAGCGGGTTGCGCCGGAAACCCCCAAATTGCCCTTGGCATAGCAGGTGATTTGTTTGAGATTGGTGCACCATTGGAACATACCCCTGTAGGCATCATTGCCAGGATACTGCGCAGGAAGAACAGGGGAAGCTTCCAGTGACGTACACTCCTCAAACATTCGGAAGTAACAGGCCGCAGGAACCGTCGTGGCCGGAAGAACGGACGGCCCTCTGCGAAGAGAAGAGCAATAATAGAACATCAATCCATACGGCTGATTATTCTCCGTCGTATCGTAAGGGCCTCCCGTAAAAGTCGCTGCCGGAAGTTCGGGCGCCACAGTCATATTGGTACAATACGCGAACATCATTCTGTATGCTCCCTTACCCACCGACGTGGCCGGAAGTTCAATGGTTTTGACCGGATGATTGAGAAGATGGGGACGGGCGTGTTCATTTTCGTTCCACCCGCTGAACAGCCTGGTAAAAGCCCAGTCTTTGGCCGTGCGAACCCGGCTGTCTGACTCGGGCCTGCCATAATACTGCCAGTTCACCAGGCTCATCACGTTGCCATAGACATAGCAGTCGGAACTGAAAGAGATATTGGTGTAATTTTCCCAGCCGGTGGCATAGGTCTCGTTTTCACCGCCCAGAATCACCCGCTGCCCGGCCGTCACTGCAATCTCGATGGGGTTGTCCGAGGTGACTTTCGTGGTCATGTGGGTAAATCCATATCCTTCGGCGTTGTACATGATGCGCCGGTTCAGCGGGTTGAGGATGGTAATCGTGCCGGCCTCCCGCGCCTCGATGGTGAGGGGGGTCTCGATAGCCTTGTACTCGGCCATGCCGTTTACAAGGGCCTTGTAGTATTTGCCGGCTTTGAGGTTGGCCTTCCTGGTGGCTTCATAGATTATCCCGCTCTCGGTCTCGGCCATAAAGGTGTAGGTCAGTTTCTGGTCCAGGCCGGAATCCGGAAGGGCCACGTAAAACTCCGTGCCCGGGGTGTCCGGAATCACGGTCACCTCCCCCGCCATATAGGGCGCGGTGATGGTGAGTTTTCTGATGCCCTCGGAATTCACGCTGGCATAGCTGAAACTGAACTTGGTGATGCTCTGTGCGCTCTCAAACTCGGCCGAGGAACTGCCGTTTACATTTTCCAGGGTAAGTTCTCCGTACTCCGAATCCAGCGCCGTGACCGTCATGAAGGCAACGGCATAGTCAAAATTCTTGGCAATGTCGGCCACCGTGCCTTTCTGATTGGCGTAGCGGGTCGTTTCATCGGCAGGAAGTTTGGGGAAGAAAAGCGCCAGGGGATTGCCCACCTGGAAGCTGCCCGTGATTTCACCCCGGAGCGTTGTGGAAGAGCCGCCGACACCGACAGGCGACAGGGTGCCCACCTTCTCCAGGGCTTCTCCGTTATTGTCGATTCGATACACCTCCACATAGTCCGTCATGCTCCAGTAAAAGTCTATCCGGCTTTCGACGGAATTGTCCAGGGACTTGGTTTCGGCCGCATCGCCGTCCCAACCATCGGCCTCTGCCGCCTTGGTGGCATCGGCGGCATCGACCTTGGTGGCCTCCACGCTCACGGTCCATACTTTTTCAGAAGGATTTTCCTTCTCTACGGGCGCTTCCACTTCCGTTTTGGCGCAGGCGGCCAGCACAAGGGCCGCGGCAATCATCCAGTATCTTTTCATAGCTTAGTTCCCCCATTCGTCGGTTATCCAGTCCCCGTAACCGGGCTTGTTTGCGTTCAGGGACAACTGCAATACGGCATTCTCCAGCCGCAGATCGATGGTTTGCACCTGAGGTGCTTCGTACGTTGTTTTCATATCTGTTTTGTTTATTTTTTCTTCGGCAAAGGAACATCAAAAAGCGCAGAAGGATGTCCCACCTGCGCAAAACTTTGTTTCATCTGTGCAAAACCGGCCTCCCGAGTAGCAAACGGGGCCTTTTTGTGCACAAATATAATAAAAAAAGTGACCGGCGGCCGGGCGGCCGGGGTCACTCTTTTTCCGTGGAAAACAGTTTTTAGTCTTCTTCCTGCTCCTGGGCGGCGTATTCGGCCAGCAGTTTGGTCTGGACGTCGGCAGGAACCTGCTGATACTCGGCGAACTTCATG
>Ga0326512_10004367_pt1 | contig 10270 bp, 12 predicted proteins | sample 1_2617_0518_D_FD_203652 | JGI IMG/M metagenome (GOLD analysis project Ga0326512, IMG submission 203652) | Bovine rumen microbial communities from UC Davis, California, United States - 1_2617_0518 | ecosystem: Host-associated > Mammals > Digestive system > Stomach > Rumen | place: USA...
AATAACGCCGTTGTAATCTCCGTTGTCTTTACATGATACTTCTGTAGTATTTAATGTCACACTAAGAGAGTGAGATGTTGCAAAACCAACTGGCTTATCACCTATGAAAACCATAAGAGTTGAACCTTTTACAATTTCACTGTAATTTCTGATTCCTGCCATAATTAATTATGTATATATTTTTGTGTTTTTCTTTTTATGTTTTTATTCTGCTTGTATTGTAAATGTTAATTCTTCAACAAATGCATCATTTTCTACTGTATATTCTGATACATTCTGAAGCATTATAGGCTCTATATTTATATTTTCGTTTTTTAAATAAAAGCCTTCTAAACTATGTCTAACTGCATTAGCTAACTCCAAACATTGGATATAATCATTAGAAACACAAGTTACAACATATGTTATTGTATTTGTCCAGCCCATACCAAATTGTAGATCTTTTGTATATGTTACACTTAAAGATTGTCTTGAATGAACAATGAAAGGAAAAGCTAATGTGTCAGGCTGTAATAAAGGGAATATAGCATGTTCTCTATCTCCTATGATTGCTTTTATTTCTTGTGAATCTTCTAATGCCTTTTGTATATGTTTGGAAATTAGCAATGTATTATCTGCCATTATAATTACATATGTATTTTAATTAAAATAGTACTTTTTATTCGTAGCATTCATGGACGTATTGTGATATAACGTCTCGCATAATACTAACAATATAATCTTTACTATTATCAACTGTATTGTTGAAGAAATGAGTTCCTGTAATATGTCCTAAAAAACGTTTCTTTTTAAGTTTCTGTCCTTTATATGTTTTCTGATAACGATCTCTTGTGTCATTTTCAAAAAATCTTGTACGGAAAGTACCTGAGCCTTTCTTTCTGTTACCCATCGCATTGACGTTAAGTGACGCACCATCAACACGTGTAAAACCAATAGCATCAACCAATGTGTCTGTGTATTTCGGATTATGAGATGCTGCTTTAGGAATAGATGAGACGAGTGACTGTCTTAACCTATCTCTTAATGCATATGCAGCACGATAAAGGGCTCGTTTTTCTGCACGAGGAAGTTGCTCTTTCATTTCCTCTAAAGGACCTAGAAGTGAACCAGAGATCTTAAAACTTATTCCGTCTGCCATATTACCAACCTAATTTCCAATTATTTTTAATATAGTAATCTAATTCTTCAACAAAAACGAACTTCTTTACTCCGTCCTTACTTATATGTTTTCTTTTTCTACCATACATTGCGCTTTTTTCTCCTTTATGAGCTTCCGATTGTTTCTTTTTATATTCAGGGTCTTTTCCTCTCAACATTGCTGCTTCATGCATTCTAAGTTTTGTTTCTTCTGAATGATGTTTATTCTTAAAAGGGCTTGGCTTTCCTTTTAGTGCTTCAGAAATTTTTGGTCTTGGTACACCCTTTAATGCTTCAGAAACTTTGGGGTTTGGTACACCTTTTTTTGCTTTTGAGATTTTTCTACACCATTCTTCTGTTCTTGGAACTTCTCTTTGATGTTGTTGTGTTAATGGATTATTTCTGTTTTCTTTTACTGTAACCCATCTTAAATTATCATATCTATTATTAGTTTTAATAGTATCAATATGATCTACACAGGGTTTATTTTCATGATTAGGAACAAATAATTCTGCTACTGCTCTATGTAAATAATATGTTCCAAAACATAAATATCCATGATTCAAATAACAATCATATTTTTTGTTATTTTTCTTTACATTGCCTAGATTACTAACTTCGTATTTTACACGTGGGCCTAAATGATAAATTTTCCAAATTTCTTCCATATTATAAAGTATTTTTATTATAATATAGATTACTTTGGTTAAACATTTATAAGCTGACAAATAATTTCTATGTCATTGTAGTACTTGTTCTTGTTAATAGACAATATCTTGTAACGCTTTCCTTCATATTCAATCTGGTCGGTCTCAACTACGGGCACGTAAGCTCTAACTATGAATGTTCTATTGATAGGGAAATATACCTCACCTTCAGAAACAGTCAAATTCTCAGAATTGAAACGAACATAGGCACGTGTATGATATTTCAAATTATACGATGTCTGTATTGTTCCGTATTCTGTCTTTATAGTTGTCAATTCATAGATATCTATTGGGTCGCGCAATAATGCTGAATTCATGGTGATACAAGATATTTTTATAATAAGTATGAAACATCCTTATGATGTTGATTTATTTATAAGATCTATATAGTTTTAAAATAGTGAATATAGCGTTTGGAATGTCATTAGATTCTCCTGACGAACCACGTTGCTGTGAATATACATAGTCGCACAACATTCGCATTGCATGTCTAACACCAGCTGGCAAGTCTCCATTCTGTGCTACCAATTCATCTAATGAACAATCAATTAAATTTGATGTTAGATCTTCTACTGATTCACCTAGCAATTCAAGGAATTCATCATCTTCATGGAAGTCAGCATCCACATTCAATTGTTTCTTGATTTCGTCTAAAGTGAGATATTGCATTTTAATGATTTATGTATTTCAAAAAATAAGGGGTTGGGGTAAATTTGTCCCCAACCCCGAACAATATTAAAGAAAATGAAAAGTTGTGTATTTTGATCGAACTCATACCTGAGTTCTACGCTCTAGTTCAATTTCTTAGTCTACGTTACCGAATTCGAATGCTTCAGGACGTAATACTTTAGCATCGAAGAATGCGTTGATAACAAGACGAATACATCCTTTAGTTGCTTGAGTATATGGATCTACAGTGATTTCGATATCACCCCAAGAACCGATTGCTAAGTAATTGAAGTCACCATAAACAAATTTCTTTGTTGATACATTAGAAGTATTGATCATTGGTGTTCCATCAATTTGATTAGCTTCAAGAACCATACCTGTAGCGTTAGTGCCCTTAATCATTGAACGGAAAGTAGCCTTAGCAGTGTTACCCATTAAGTATTTCTTTTCGCCATTGATATTAGCATCGTCAAGAGCAGCTTCAAATGCGCAAAGACCTGCATAGTCATCGATGTTAGTTTCAGAAGCGTTGTAGAAGATACCTGCAGGCTTTGTTGTGTCACCAGCATTAGCACCAAAAATTGTAGCTTCTAATTTGTCGTTAAGAGCATTAACAATATCTCTACGGATTGCAGCTTCAACACCGATTGTGTCTTGAGCAATTAATTGCTTAGAGATATCTACATAAGCAGAAAGACGTTTTGGAGAAAGTTTAACTGTTGTGAATGTGTTGCCAGTTGCACTTGCATCGTCTGTTTCACCTTCCCATGAAACTTGTCCTTTACCCATGATAGGAATTTGAACGTCACCCTTTGGAAGACCGCTATACCAACGTGTTCCAAGTTGAGCTAAAACTGATTTAGCATATAAAGGTTCTAAGATACCTTCAATTTCAGTTTCAATTACTTCATCGTGTACACCAGCATCGCCAGTTACTTGCATTACACGAGTTTCTGCATTGATATTAAAAGACTTTTGGTTGTTATCAATTGCATTTCTAATTTCTTTAATTAAAGAAGTCTTTTTCATTTTATTTCTTTTGTTATTTTTTTCTGTGTCTTTTTCTTTTTCATCATCTTCCTCTTCATCTTCAGGAAGTTCTCTTTCGTATTCAGCTAACTTATCTTGGAGAGCCTTAAGTTCTTCTTTCTTTGCATCTATTTCTTCGCGTAATGAATTGAATTCTTTTTCTTCGTCTTCAGTCATTTCACGAACTTCAGCTTTACAAAGATCAACGATTTCTTTAGCTCTTAAAGTAGCTTGGTTGATTTTTTCTTTAATTTCTACTGAATTCATATGATTGTAAATATAATTTTGTAGATTAATTTATTTTCACATGTTACATAAATACATGTTATATTGTAATAATATAGTAACTTCTTTTAAGAAGTTACGAATATCAACACGTCAGTGTGATTATAGTAATTTTCTAGAATGAATGAAATGATTGGCCTAGCCGTTTGCTAAGCCAATCAAATTATATGTTTAAGAACCTGATACGCTTGACATTATTTTTATTTCTGTATTATCTGCCCATGCATTTCCGTTTTTATTGGTTGAAGGGAATGTAAATGTTATATATGGAAGTCCTGTTTCTGGAGTATTATTATATGTCCATGTTCCAGGATTTGTTATTGTATTGCCTGAAGCATCGGATGCATCTGTATATGTTATTACACCTGTGTCAGGATCTGTTTGTTTATAAGCGAAGTGGTGTTCTGTTTCTATGCCGCCATTTTCTTGATATTCAAAATCTATTTTAAATTTTTCCATATCTGTTGGTAAACCTGTTGATACAAAGAATGTTATTTCTGATGTTCCTGGATATAAACGAACTGTATCTGTCCAAGAACCGTCTGTTAATTGGCTTCCTGTAACAGGAGTTGAACCTATATTAATTTGGCTAACGTTTTCTGGGGCAGCACTCATTGCCCAACCTGCATTAAAATTAACACCTGTACCTAAATAATTAATCCAAATATCTACATTTGCTCCATTTACTGTTGCTGTCCAGTGGTCTGTGTCCCAAACTGCTCCACTTTGTAAAGCATAATCAGCTACATTGCCTGTAGGGTAAACATCAATTACATCACCATCATTTACTTGAACACCTTCAACTAATTCTTGTGTTGGAAATGAAGCTGGTTCATTATTTATTTTAATAGTTACATTTTGATGGATATCACCACCTTCTAATATAAATTTATAAGTTGATACTGGAGCATCTGCTAATGTTATAACTAAGTCTGTTTCAGGAGCTATAAATTCTGGGCCAACTGTACCTTGTGAACCAGTTCCACATTCAGGGTTAAATACAACAACTTTACCTTGTCCTATTTCTCTTTTGTCGACTGAATATGTTCTACCAACTACTAAATTTCCATGTTCTAATTCTGGATTTTCACCGTCTTGATATGTATCAACCCATGTGTTTTGTGGTTCATCATATATTGTTAAACCATAAGGGGCTGTTACTGTGATTTCTGCTGGAGAAGCATTTTCAATGCCAATTGAAATAGAATCAGTAATTGGAGAAGTTGCGTACCATGTACGTCCTGTTTCTTCATTTACCCAACGTACTGGAAGATATTCCATGCCTGTTACACCAAATTGAGCTGCAACATCAGAAATACCTTCTTTACATTCTAAAGCTATATGTTGTCCTTCTTCAACATCAGTTTGGAATGGGAATGATAAATCAACTCCAGCTACCCAACTTTGAAGGATAACATTATCGGCATTTTGAACTTGGATTTGGTTGATTGCATTTTCTGCACCAGTACCATAAATTCCGAATGTTAATGAACCTTGAGGATCTTCTTGCTCAACATAAGGTGCCCATTCTGGCACGTTAACACACATAGTATGGTAATTATATTTTACAATCTTTTCTGCCAAAGATTGGTTCATTTCTACGAAACCTTTGTAAGATTCTTCTTGAACCTTTATAACTTCAGCATCTGTATCTTGAGTAATCTCGTATGGATTTACGTCAAATACATAAAGAATATTATTAAGTTTCTTTTGTTTCATATTTTTGTGATATGTATTTTAATCTAATATAGTAAATTATTTTCTTCCAAAATGATACCCTCTTTCTAAATAATAATCAACTAATTCTGTTTTTATTAAGCGTTCGTCAGTTCCATTATTCATCCAATGTTGTTTTATGTTTCTTTTTGCTTGCCTTATTGCTGCATTACGTTTCTCTTTAACTTCTGGTCTATTTTGTATAATCCTTGCTTGTTCACTCCATTTTAATTTAAATTCTGGTTTATTCTTCGTTTCTTTTTGAGCTTTTGATTGTCTTTCCTTCGTTATTGGATTATTATTGTTTTCTGTATATGTACACCATCTTAAATTTTCTTTTTTATTATCATGGCTGTTTCCATTAATATGATCAATACATGGTTTATTTTCAGGATTAGGAATAAATAATTCCGCTACTGCGCGGTGTACTAATATACCTGCAAAGTAATAATATTTAGAATGTAATATATTATCAAAATTAATTACTTCACCATTTAATTTAACTCTACCTTGGTCACTTACTTCATATACTTTTTTACCTCGTGTAGGATGGAAGCTCTCCTTATATACTTTCCAAATTTCTGATTCCATGATATTATGCTATATATTTATGATTAAGTATTATGAAAAAAAGACCAACTTTTCGTTTGCAACCTACTCAGTTGGTCATAGCATAATACTTATATATTAAAATAGATAATACTTAATAAACAATATTATATTTGTTGTTTATTTCTTCAATTAGTTTTGTATTATTCATTTTTGGGTTATAGACGAAAAAATCCTCTGTTTTCCTGTGGTCTAAGTGACACATTCCACGTATATATAATTTATAGATGTATTCTTCGTATGATTTGCATACATAATGTCTTAAATAAATATGGTCATATGCTTTATCATAAAAGCTTTTGGTGAAGTTAGAAAGACACCATTTAGATAGATTATATGGCCAATGCATCATAAATACATAGTCATATCTATTACAATTAAGGCATATTTTCTTTGTATTTCTTGTAATGCAATCTATTTTGCTAAACCCACATTTCTCTGTGTATGTATCTATTAAAGAATATGGAGTTTTTGGTTTATAGTATAATCCGTTGGCATTATAATTCTGCCACTGAAGCATGAAGGCATCATAATCATTATATCTTGCTAAAATAGTATGAAGGTCATCATCTATAGTTATATATTCATCTACATCCATGATAAAACACCAGTCAAAATAGGGCTTAACTGTCTTATATGCTAAATTGAAATAGTTATTCTGAAATTTCTGAAGATTAAGTCTTCTAATTATTTCATCTGCACGTTCTTGTTCTGTCTTATACAAGTCCATAACATTTCTAAGTTCTACATTCTTGTACTTTGAAGTTATGGATAAATGAGATGTTGAATTAATGTCTTCATAAATGAATAGTCTATCAATCCCTAAATTAAGGTGGTAGACTATCCATTCTTCCAAATATAATTGTTCGTCCTTGACGATTGTTATAACACACGTTCTGCTCATTATAAAATATAGTAATGTTATTTTCTGCCTAAATGATAACCTCTTTCTAAATAATAATCAACAATTTCAGGTTTTATAAGTTTATTATTTATACCATTAGTTATCCATACTCTATCTACCATTGCTTCACGGCGTTTTGCTTTTACTTCTGGTCTATTATTTGCTTCTTTTACTGCTATATGATGTTTTTGTTTTACTTCTGGGTTTTTATTGGCTTCTTTTAATGATGCACTCCGTTTTGCATTTACTTCTGGGTTTTTATTGGCTTCTTTTAATGATGCACTCCGTTTTGCATTTACTTCTGGATTATTTTTATTGGTTTCTGATTTATGTTTTCTAGTTAATGGATTATTGCTATTTTCCTTGGGTGTACACCACCTTAAATTAACTGCTCTATTATCATGTGTATTTGTATTTATATGATCAACTTGTGATTTATTTTTAGGATTAGGAATAAATAATTCTGCTACAGCACGATGCACATAAAAACTGCCAATACTATAATATTTTCTTTTAGATTTTGAAAGATCAACTAATTTACCATTACGTTTTACATTACCTAAGTTACTAACTTCATATATTCTATGTCTACATCTTAGTATATTAATTTCTTTATACACTTTCCAAATTTCGTTTTCCATGATTTTAATTTGATATATTTGTATAGAAGTATTTATGAAAAAAGAGCAAGCTTTCGTTTGCAACCTACTTGCTTGCTCCAAATATATCAAATACTTCTAATTATAAAATAGTTAAATTATAACTAAATATCAATTTTTGCTGCCGATTCTAATTCTTGTAATTTATTGTCTAAAGATTCAATTATTTGCTGCTTCTTTGCTTCTTCTGCTTGGCGTTCCTCTTCCTTAAAGGCATCTAATGAACGACAAGATACTTGAGTTGCTGAATAAGCAGGAGCACATGATAAGATTGATACTTCATCTAATAAGCCAATATGTCTTATAGTACGGTCATATGTTCCGTCACCGTTATTAACCCATTGCTCGTCATCTGGAGCAAAAGCAAAAGACATAGCATCGAAGTCACCACGACGAATGCCTTCTAATAATGCATCACCAAATGCTGTGTTAGGAGCTTCGGTCTCAAATTCAAGTCCTCTATCTGTTACAAATAAACGAAGAGATCCTTTACCGAACTTTGAACGGCCGTATGTACCTTGACTTGAATCATGATTAAGATATAGCTTCACATCAAAACGGTCTATAATGTCTTCTAATGCTTCAGGTTCTATTGTCTCATAAAACTCACCATATAAAAGGTCTGAACGTGAACCTGCAGGGATTGCTAAGCCACGTATAAGACGAGAGCCTTCTTCTATTGCACGTAATTCTGATATGAAGTTTCTTATTTCTAAATTACTGTTCTTCATCTTTATTTTCGTCTGTATTTTTGTCTTCTTGATTTACTTTATTCTGATTTACATCTGTGAATGATACTGTAAGTTCATCACCACCTTCAACAGGAGGATAGCCTAACTTCTTTCTTGCTTCATTTCTTGTCAATATACCAGAATTAACCAATGTATTTAAGTAATTTGCTTGTGATTGTTTGTCTTGCTTAATGATATCTTCCTCTACAATATCAATATAATAGTTATATTTCATTGAAGGCATGATAAGCTTGTTATTGATTTCTTGTTCTAACATAGCAATATAAGGAGCAAGAGTATTGATAACGAACTGTAATTGAGCTTGTTCTATTGAGTTATAAGATGATTTAGATAAGTCACCTAACAAAACAGGGCTGATGTTGAAGAAACGTGCTACTTCTTGCACATTGAAAAGTCTAGTCTCCAATAATTCTGCATCTTTAGAATTAGAAGATACTGGAGTATATTTCATACCACCTTCCAATACTGCTAGTCCTGCGCCTGCACCCAATTGTGATTCATTCCATGCTGAACGTATTGCTTCTCTTTGATCTTTTGTCAAACGTGGGGTTTCTGTTGATAAAACACCTTGAACTGTCATACCAGAAGAGAAAAATTCGTGAGCTGCCTTTTCTGCTGATGCTGAAAGCTTAATTGTTGAGTTCGCATAGTCAAGAATAGAAATACCATTGACACCATCTTTAGTAAGCATTCTAAGATGAATAATATCTACTGGTTCTATCATTGAACTTGAGATTCTAGGACATTGATATAATAAAACGCCTGTTACTTTATTATAGAAAATGTTACATTCGCCAAATGGCAAATATTTGATTGATTTTGGCTTACCGCCTTTGTCACGTTCTATATAAGCAAAACCGTTACCATGCAAAAGACAATCTTTAATCATTGATTTCACAGTCATAAACTGTGTCAATTGGCTATTTGACCATAAGTCTTTCAAAAACTTATCATCGATGTTATCGTCTTCATCAAATGATTTCAATTCCCAAGACATTTGAGCGATGGAGTTTGATATTAAAGAAACTGCACTGAAAAATGCTGATTGATGCATTGCTCCATAATCCTTCAAATTAAGAAGTTTCTGTAAAAGTCCAATTCCTGCGTTTACTTCATCACATGCGCTTGTGGTAGTCTCTTGATGTGGTGCTTCTGAACGCACTTCTTTTTTGCTAAACCACCATTTCATATGAAATTAGTAATATATTTGTAGTTTCTATCATCGTGTATAGATGATATATTTAAATAAAATAGTAAATTTAAACAGTCCACGCTTCGGGTGCAAAATATTTACTATTAAGATAGCATCCTAATGCTTCAAGCATCGCAATAACACAGTCAATCTTATTGTTCTTTTCTCCATTTGCCTTTGTTGGTTTGACATTTTCCATGTGGTCTATCATTAATTCACAATTGGAAAAACACCAGTCAGTAACTATATTCTTGTCTATTACACATTTTCCTGAACGTATTAAGATTTCTAAGAATTTTGTTGGTTTGTTGAAAGAAGATAATGTCTGTGAATATGCTGCAATAGGTAGTCCTTGTTCTTCTGCATTTATTGCCCAGCTTGTAGCGTTATATGTATCATACCCATAATCTATAATCTGAAGCTTTCCATTAAGTTCTAATTGGTCCTTTAATATTGTATTATAATCAATTACGTTTCCTGAAGTCTTGAATGCTTGTCCTCTTCTAATATATTCCTTATAGAATTCTTTGTTTGCTGAAGTCTCCAATGCTTCTTCAGGTATATAGCTCCATTGTTTGAATATAAATTTGTCAGGATGCAATTTTCTATCA
>Ga0326512_10004369_pt1 | contig 10266 bp, 1 predicted proteins | sample 1_2617_0518_D_FD_203652 | JGI IMG/M metagenome (GOLD analysis project Ga0326512, IMG submission 203652) | Bovine rumen microbial communities from UC Davis, California, United States - 1_2617_0518 | ecosystem: Host-associated > Mammals > Digestive system > Stomach > Rumen | place: USA: California...
GATCCAGACGATTACGCAGAAGAGCGATACGCAGATGCAGAGTGTTCGCAGCGACACGATCGACCGTGCGATTCGTCTGCGCACAAGCGTCGGCAATGTAAGTCAGGTCGAAGCGTCTCTGTACCGTCAGGGTCTGAGTGACGCCGAGGTTGCTGACCGCAGCGAGGCGATTATCAAGTTCGCTACGGTTACCGGGTCTAAGGTTCAGGATGCGACAAAGATAATCACGACTGCTTTGCAGAACGGTCTTGTTCAAAGCGCCGAAGAAGCAATGGATGCTCTTACTGCCCTTGGCGACAATGCGGCTACGACTGCTGTCGAGATCGGTAAGGCTATGCAGAAGTGCGCGGCTGCCGCGAAGGTTGCCGGTGTCAGCTATGGCGAACTGACTAGCATGATCACGGTCATGACATCTACGACTCAGCTGTCTGGTACGCAGGTTGGTACTGCACTGAATACGCTGTTCTCTCGTTTGCGGCAAGTACAGTCTACTGGTTATGTGTCTGATCGTAATGGCGATACGACAGACCTGTCTACAATTGAGACGGCTCTACGTCTTGCTGGTATCGATCTGCGTTCTGATCAGAATACGTTCCGTACTCCTACGGAAATCATGTATGATATTGCTCGGAACTGGGGCAATATGAGTGACGTGCAGCGTGCAAACATCACGACAAGTGTCGCCGGTGTGCGTGCGGGCAACATGTTCTCTACGCTGATGGAGGGCATGGCTGAAGATAACGGTGAAACATTTGCTAAATATCTCGGACTAGCCGAAGACAGCGAAGGCATGACTGAGAGTAAGTATGAGATCGCGGCGAAGAGTCTTCGAGCATCGTTAGATGAGCTCAAGTCGACGTTCGATGGACTTATTGAGAATCTCGTAGAGAGTGGTGCAATTAAAGGCATTATTGATGGCCTTACTGAATTTGTTAATGGCTTGCGTCTTATAACGGAAAACGGTGGAAATGTAGTACAAACAATCGTTGCTATAACTACTGCTCTTGTTGCGCTTACTGCTATAATAAGAATGGCATCCGGTGATATTATTGGAGCAGTTACGCTTGGCGTTGCTGGTTTGGGCATGATAGGTCTCGCTGCTGCGAGTGATTACGGAAATGCACAGGCTCAAAGCAAAGTAAACGTAAACGAAAAAGTGTTAAATGAATATACTAGCGAACAGTCCGAGAAAGAAAATAGGTACCAAAAACTAATAGATGATACTGAAAAATTAGGAAAAGCGTATCAAGAACTCGGCAACAAAATGAAAATGGCAGATAAAGTTAAACTGCAAAACAATTTAGCCGAATTGATCATTGCATTTCCTGAATTAGGCGCGCAAATAGATGGTGTATCTGATAGTTTGGAACGTTGGTCTAATATTGTTAATGGAGCTAAAACATCGTTAGATTCGATGAAAACAAAATCGGAACAAACACGATCTGATTTAGCGCAGATTTTATACGAATCTACTAGAACTAGTTCAGCTGAAGAATACGAAAGAAAGTGGAAAGAAGAACACAACTTAGGTTTCGACTTTGAAACATTGAATAAGTTTAATGCTTCTGTTACAGGAGAAACAGGGGAACAGAATTATTTAAACATGTTAGTGAACAAAAATGCTATTAATCCGAACGACGAACGTAACACGTTGCTCACTGCCAAGCAATACATGAAAATACTCGATAGTACGGATTATGAAGAAGCAGTAGAAATTTCGAAAGTGCTACAAGATGAATTCGCGAAAATTAATAGCGGGACAAAGACCTTATCTGATGGATCACAAGAACTGTTTGAAGATTGGGAAAACGTTTACGATTTATCTCTTGATGAAATGATCGATTTTTTAACTAAGAATCAGGATTTGTTTGCGTCGTTTGAAACTCCAGGATTCGAGGGTCATGAAAGTGCATTATCGAATATGATTCTGAATAGGCAATTTTATCAGGATGTTCTCGACAACGGTAAATTGTCTGTCGATGGATACAATGAAGTAATATCTCGCATAACAGGAGATTATGCAGAAGCATTAGTGAAATATGGGCAGAATAAGACAAACCCTATCAAGCAAGCAGTTGCGCTCAGATCAAATCTTGATTCCGATTTTGTGAATTTATTGAATAAATCAGATGTTACGACTGATGCTCAATTATCTGACTTATATAGGCAATGGCTGGTAGATGAGAATATGGATTCTGATATCAGCTGGAAGAGAAAAAATTTATCGGATATGGTTTCTGATGAAAACACTGCAAATATCCTTAAGGCGTATTTCAATAGAAATGCTTTAGATATTCAGAAAAAATTGCAAGAAAACAATGTCGTCGTTGGCTCTGATGAGATTGATGTGGCTGTACAAAACAATGCTTTAACCTCGGCCGGCTTTGTTGAATTAGTGTCAACATATCAACATAAAATAGGCGATGACGTCATAGCATTTCTTTATGACGGATTATTAGAATCTACCAGCGAAAATGGTTGGCTGTATCAATTGGTAGAATCTTTGTTAACCGATTGGTCCGAGTATGTATCAGACAGGGTTTATGGTTTATTACACAATAAAGGATTAAATAAAATATACGATTCGGATGAAAACATGAAAAAGGCTTTAGATAATTCAATCAACGATATGATTATGAATGCTGCTTCTTATTCGGAGGCAGCTGGATTAAATGCCGGTCTTGATTTCAATGACATGACTGATGAGCAAAGACAAACTTATATTGATTATATCGCGAGCACGATAGAATCGAATGCTCGAAACGCCGCTTCTAGTGAAGCTAACCGTTTAAATTACATTAGAGCCAATAATCCTGATGCAACTCCGTTTAGTGTAAATGGTATGTCGTTCGAGTCAATCGATCAAGCACGTGCATATATTCGCTCCGTAAATGCATTAAGAGAGCTACACGGCGGTCAGTACGCGGGTTCGGTTGTACCATTGCTGCGTGAATCTGATATCATGAAGAATGGGCAAGCATATTATCAAGATGCCAATAGCGTTTTCGAAAGCTTATATGCTCAAAATTTACAAGAAAATCCTGAATACAATCAATTGCGTTATACGCTGCTGCAACAAGCCACGTCTGCAAGAGACTACAATGGATTCATGGCTAACATCAACAAGCTCGACAATGGTACTTGGGCTACAGATAACATGAGCAAGATATTGCCTAAGGAATTATATGGCGCCTTGAATGCAGCTCAAGCCGGTACAATTGATTGGTCTTTGTTCCAACAGATGCTGCAGAACTATCAGCTCGGTCAGTCTGGGTACGGTCATGCGTTGAATATGGAAGTTTTAAACAACGGTGTTGGCGCTAGATTTATGAACGGATTAGACTATCTGAAACAAACTCAACTTGGTGCAAGTATCGGTTTGGAATATAGCGAAGAAGATGTCAACAACGCACAGGCCCAATTGTTAGAAGAATGGAGAGCTTTGTCAGCCGATCAGACGGCTTACTCTGTATTTGAAACCGCTTTCACTAGTTTTGAAGGCGGAGCAGAGATATTGAAAAAATTGGCGGAAGGAGCAAAACTCACAAAAGAAGAGATAACTGCTTTGAGTGCAGCTATGCTTGGGTCTGGAGTTAAAGCAGCTGGACAATACGGATCTTATACTGAAGAAGTCGCTAATAGCGTTGAACAACTTGCGTCTAATCTTCCTAATGCAAATAAGGAGCTTATGAAGTTATATTCTACATCAATGAAAATATACAACAAAAATCTTACCGCGAATAGAATCAGGGGGAAAACAGGTAAACAATTAGACAATAAAACAAGAGGAATGCTTGCTTCGCTTACCGACCTCTCTGAGCAAGAGATAAAAGAGTTAGATGAAAACATGATGAACAATATCGCCGCAGGTCTAGAAATGGAAAGTTCCGATCAATGGGCAAATGTTATTGGTGGTACAATTAGAGAACGTTTACAGAATGCAATCAATGACGCCCTTGGAAGCGGAAAGATGACGATAGACCAAATGGTGGAATTCGATGTAGACAAGTCTGGTTCGTTTGATTTAAAGGAAATTGCTGCAATGGCCGAAGCATTACATGATCAAGCTTTAGCCATGTTAGCAAATTATGAAGGCGAGATTGGCTCTTTGACTATAGAAGAAAAGGCAGAAGGAGATACGTTAACATTAAGCACGATTCTTGGTAAACTCAATCTTGGAGACGATTATCGTGGTGGAGGCGGTGGAGGTGGCGGTGGAGGTAAATCTCCCATTGACATCCTTCTTGAAAATCAAAAGCACAAAGCCTCTGTTGACGATCATATGCTTAAGATGATTCAGTTCCGTCGTACTCGTTACAAGAATGCCGGTGAGCTTACGAATGAGAATGCTCTTATTGAGCAAGAGAATCGTGAGCGCCGTCGTCAGATCAAGAATCAGCGGGACAACATCGATGAGCTTCGTACTCAGATGTCTACCGTTAAGGAAGGCTCTGACGATTGGTACAAGCTGCGCGATGCAATTCAGGCTGCCGAGGAAGCGATTGAACAACATACCGAGGCGATTCGCGAGAACGAGAAAGCCATCAAGGAAAACCGTAAACAGATCCGTAAGTACAAGACCGATATTCAGGATATGATCTCCGGTGAACTTGATAACCGTGAGCAGCAGCGCCGCCAGCGTCTGCAAGGCACAGTTGATATGGAGAACACGATTCTCGATATCATCAAGAAGCGGTATCAAGACGAGTGGGATCTTGTCAAGAAAGACATTGAGAACAAGAAGCAAGCGCTTGAGCAGGAGAAGAGCCTGATTGACGAACGGCTGAACGCTCGCAAGCAGGCGGCTCAGGAAGCAAGCAAGTATGAAGAGCTTGCAAATCTGCAGGCTCAGCTTGCGCTGATTGAGAAAGACTCTTCGCGTACGAGTGATGCGGCTAAGCTGCGTGACCAGATCCGTAAGCTGCAAGACGAACTGTCCTGGTCTACAGCCGAGCAGGAAGCTAATGCGCAGAAGCAGGCGCTTGATGATCGTATCAAAGGATACGAGCTGTACACGAATCAGTATGAGGAGTGGCTTGAGAACTTCCTGTCTGATAACAACAACTTTGCTAACGAGCTTAATGACGTCATGAAGAAGAGTCGCGAAGATCTGATCGATTGGCTGAAGCTGAACGATGAGGAATACGCGAACAGTACGAAGGAGCAACAGGATCTGATGGTTCAGAACTGGGGCGACATGTACGATGAAATGAAAGGTCTCTCCGATCAGTACTGGCGCGACTACTGGAATCAGGTAGCGGCCGTCATGACGAACCGTGAGAGCTTCATGGACTTCATGATGGACAGCGAGGAGTATCGTCAGGCGAGTGATGAACGTAAGCGCCAGCTCCGTGAACAATGGAACGAAGCCTGGACGCTGTGGAACAATGCTCGTCTCGGTGGCGCGGCTCTTGTTTCCGACGAACACGCCGGTGAACATGACGGTGACGATATCGATGATTCTCCGAAGTATCGCTATAAAGTAAAATGGGAAGTCAAAACCGAAGACGGCGAGTTTGTTAAGAAAGGTATGGCAAAGGGCGACTATTATAGCACAAGGGCCGACGCGAAGAAGGCTGCGAAGCGGCTTGCCGAAGAGCAAGCTGTTGAAGCGCAGATTCATCCGAGCGATACGATCACGTATGGCAAGTATGTGGAGTATAAGCATGGCGGCCTTGTTGACTACACCGGTCCTGCATGGGTCGATGGCTCTAAGACAAGACCGGAAGCATTCCTTAGCGCAGAGGATACGGCTACGATGCGGTCGTTCCTTGACTCGTTTGCTACGATTCGCATGCCTAACTTTGCTTCCTTGATCTCTGACAGCATGTTCGGTGAGGCCAAGGGTTTCACTGTTGAAAAGTTGAATATCGAAATCAACGAGGCGGAGCTTAAGGAAGATCCTGATTACGAACAGGTGGCTCGTCGTGTCGGCGAAGAGTTCGTACGCGAGCTCAGTAAACAGGGTGTTCAGACTGCCAATTTTGCTTTTAGCAGATAAGAAAATGTATCAGTTTCGAAATGCCACGTAATGGAATAAGAGAACGAAGTAAAGTGTTGAAGAAACACTGATTAAACGACCCGGGCAAGTCGAAAAACTGCCCGACTTTTTGATCTTCTCGACAGGAAACAAGGAGGTGTCGGAATGGCACAAATTAAAGGCGGGTTCAGTTTTGACGGGGTTGACATCGCCGACATCGGCCTGTTATACGCGCCGGAGATATCGAACACTTATGTGTATAAGCCGACGAATAAGAAGGTGCACGAACAGGTGTTTGACGCGCATCCCGGCGGTTATTACTATGGAAACACTGCGCAGCCGAAAGACTTCGTGCTGCGTTGCATATTTGAAGAGCAGCATGTGCTTAGCGGCATCATGGCGCGAATACATGATCTCTTCAGGGTAGGCCGTACTGGCAGGCTCGTGTTTGGCAAGAGGCCTTGGCTCTGGTATACGGCTACTGTAATAAACGTTAACAGCGACAGCATTACAAACCGTGAGAACGGATTGATTACAATACAGCTTCGCGCATACTATCCTTTTGCAAGGAGCGATCAGTATTATGCAGATGCGGAATGGCCTATAACGTCAGCGATGACAGAAAGACAAAAGGAAGAAGCAGAAGAACATAATCGAATTGCTGCCGATATGCTTGCAAATTCTTCGATGACTCACATGCCAAGCGATGCAACATATGATATATATCGTACACGTGATTCAGGGGGATTAACTTGTACATATCAGTTTGTTCCCGATCCTACTCATCCTCTTACAGTCAACAAAACAGGATTGAAAGTGATCAATCCTGGTACCGAACGTGCTGCGGTTTGTATCGAGATAGGTGGACAGTTCGGCAATGGTGTGACGATTACGAACGAGACGAACTCCGAAGTTTGCAAATTTGTTGGCGGGTCTACTGATGCCGATCGGTATCTTATGTGCGATGCTTTAAACGGGCGCGTAGCCACACATGTTGTCGGCTATGACACGGAAGAAGTAGATTATCTTTTTCATGACTATGGTTTTATGTATCTTGAGCCGAGTGGGGTTCCGATATACAGAAGTAACGGAATAAATGACGTTAAATTAAAGCTCTCTACTGGTTCTGGGACTAGTTCAACTTTCGTTCTTTATGCTAATCCCGTTTTTGAATATCGCGAAAATCTTGTCGGCAAGTACATATATAGCGAAACCACCGGTTTAATGTGGCGAATTATAAAAGTCATGACTACATATGCTGGTGAATCTGGTTTGTTCATTCAATGCGAAAAGAATGGACGTGATGATTTATTAGTGGAAGGCATTACCCAGTGGATGATCGTTAAACCAAACATCATAAGCATCCGCAAAACGAATGACAGTACGATGTCGTTAAATCGTCTTAATTTTGTGTTTAGGCCTACGTTTGCGTAAAGGGGTGACAACATGTTAAGGTATAAAAGGAATTTACTGCTCGACGTTTTCGATTACGAAGGACACAAGCTGTGCTCTCTGTACGACAACGCGATCGAAAGTTCCGGGCAGGCAAGCAACGTAATTGTCACTACGCAACGCAATGGCTGGAAGACTCTTAGCTTTGACATCCCTTCTACGTGCAACAGCGAAGACGGCGAGATCCCAAACTTCAGGCTGCAGTATCTTAAGGCAGACTATAAAATCCGTCTTGTCGATGACGAAGGCACAGATTGGTTTTTCGTATCTGAGCCTAAGATCACGCACGCAAACTATAGCAAGAATGTATCCGTGACAGCTGGCCATATCAGTCAGCTTTTAAAGACAAAGAATCTTGGCCTTGAGTTCAACGATCAGCTCGGGAACAATGTCGGCACGGCTTATGAGCTGCTTACGACAATTCTCGAGGGCACGACTTGGAAGCCAGGTGTTGTATACAACTTCCTCGAGAAGGGGTCAAATAATCCAAAGCGTCGATCTCTTCGCGCAGCTGCCAAGACTGGCGCGTTCAAGCTGATCACGCAGATGTGTGAACTGTTCGACGCGAAACCTGTGTTTCACGGCCATACTCGCACGGTCGATATCATCCCAATGAATCCTTTCTCTATCCCGAGAGGGGACAATCTCCCTTCTATCTTTACTGGTAAAGAAGAGAATACGCAGCAAAGCCGGGCTATCGAGTTGCATTACGGACAGAACGTGTCTAACGTAACACGAACGCTGAACACGGATAACATCGTGACGAAATTGTACGCGTACGGTTCCTGGGGCGATACAGCTACTGGCTACTGCGGTATCGATGAATGCAAGCATAAAGAGTACACGCTGTATGGCACAAAGCCGCCTGAAGGAGGAACGCGTGTAGACAATCCGTCCGAATGTACGAACTTCAGGAACTGGCAGGAATTAAAGTTCACTGTCATTGAAGACGATGGAATCCCGAATGTCTACTACTTCCGCATCAAGCGCATCTACGGAGATACGGCGAAAGATGTGGCAGATGAATTATCCGATCTCGGCCTGTATGTAGATACCGAAGGATATGTGTCACAGGCGAACGCGTCGAGTTATAATACAACTCCTATTCCTCCGTATCTCGTGTGGTCCGACTTAGATCCCGCATCTCGTATGTATGTGTGGGATACAAACCGCGCTGTTGCGTATAAGACATATCGCGAAGCTGAAACGGATAATCCGTTTGATCTTGGTGTTTACGGGCCGGGCAAGGACCAGAAAAAGACGTTTGAGTTAGTTGAAAATGAGTTCTCTTATTTGATGGACTACGATTACTACAATAGCGTCGATCTTCTTACGGATGAAATGGTGCAGAAGATTGCTGAGTTTCAGCGGACTGCACCTGACTTCATGCGGATGATTGAGAAGGCAAGCGAGATATACAACGAGGACCTCGAGGATCTTAGCGGTCTTGTTGGTGGTGTTATTAACTACTGCAGGCTGCCTTCAGGACCGTTTTCGTTTGGCGAAAGTGATCCTCAATACGTTACGGTCACGTTCGACAATCCGGAGTTTGATAATCTGACAACGTATCAGGTTATCCAGGAGACGATACGGAAACGCAAGTGGCTCAAGGATGACGATCAGGAAGTTGACTGGTACCACGATATGATCCATGTGGCTACTGGCATCAGGCCGAACGGCGATCCTGTAAACACGAATGCTTCTGTTATGTACATCGTGCATTCTGATGGCGTGTGGCATAAGACATATCTGAAAGAGATGTATTTGAGTGCGGACGGGAAGAAGACGACAATCGTCACATGGCTTCCGAAGTCTGCGTTTCCTACTAAGCCAGATACGTTAGCTGACGCTTATGCAACAAGCACGCTTAACAGGTACTATCTCTTCGAAGTCAATAATGTGAATGGGCATATAGGCGGATTAGAAGTCGCGATAGAATCTATCACAGACGCGACGAAGACTGCCGAAGATGACGGTACAACAATCCTTCACAGGCTATTTGCGGAACAATTCGCTCCGAGTACGGAGAGCTGTATTGGTCCCGGGTTCTGGGGTTGGTGGTGGAAGTATCGCACGGATGGTAATCCTAGTAGGCTGTATTTCTGTTGGGGCGACACAACAAGATGGACGGGCAGTAATCAAACCAGTGATCATCCCATCGATCAGCATGATACTGATTGGTACCCCGTATATATCAACGAAACAGATCCCACACCTGTTCCTGAAGATGATGCATATTGGTATCGCTCACGTCCTGACGAATACGGGACAGCCACCGTACGCGGAAAGCTTTGGAGAAAAAGAAACGGGAGTGAATGGATTAGAATAGGCGAAATCGCTACGGACGACACTGAATATACCGAAGGCATAAATGACGAACAAAGGAAGACCGATCAATCTGTGCTTGTCAATCACTTTAGCACTATCATTTCCAGCTGTTATTCGATTGAGCAGACATTGAAAGGTCAATACGAACGTTATCGGTGGGTTGTACCAACTTATGATCAGGCCTATAGTCCCGACAATCCCGATGAAGCCGATCCGCGAATGCCGACAGGTGTAATATCGCGGGATAACAAGTTGAAAGTTGGCAACTATACTTTTGAGACGGATTTCAATAAATACTGGGTGTTCACTGTGGATGAGCCTATACCTTCCGGATGGGTGCTTAGTTACGATACGAGCGGCAGCAATTTAATAAGCGTTCGTCATAGTCAGACTTATACTCATCAGTCGTTACAGGATCTGCAAAACCTGCTGGCAGAACAATTTAAACAAGCGTATAGACAAGAAGATGTCGATGCACTTGAAAACAAGATTGCGTTGATACAGAG
>Ga0326512_10004370_pt1 | contig 10265 bp, 8 predicted proteins | sample 1_2617_0518_D_FD_203652 | JGI IMG/M metagenome (GOLD analysis project Ga0326512, IMG submission 203652) | Bovine rumen microbial communities from UC Davis, California, United States - 1_2617_0518 | ecosystem: Host-associated > Mammals > Digestive system > Stomach > Rumen | place: USA: California...
CATCCTGATGAATGATTCTTTGAAGCCAATTAGTTACAAAATTTGGAACTTTATTGGCTTTATTGCCCATTTTCGAACGAATTAGGGCATTAACATCTATAGTTTGTTTTGTTACTTCAATCATCTGTATAAAATGCAATTCGGTTTACAAAATTACACTTTTTTTATAATATACATGAATTCCATCGAAAAATTACACGTTTCTTAACAAATATTTTGGTCATTTTAATAGAATTGATTACCTTTGTGGCAATTATTTGTTGTTTTAGGTTATATCATAAACGTTATAGTGTATATATAATAAATAAAGGTGTAAAAAATGAAAAAGTTTTTTTTCTTTGCTTTGATGGCAATTTCTTCTATGAGTGCAGAGGCTCAAGTAAACATTCAGTTACATTATGACCTTGGTCGTAATATTAATTCAGCGTCAGAGCCCAATCGTCCTAAATTGACATCTACAGTCGAAATGTTTAAACCTGACCGTCTCGGTTCTACCTATTTCTTTGTTGACATGGACTATTATTCTGATGGCGTAGCGGGAGCATATTGGGAGATTAGCCGTGAGTTTACTTTCGCAAAGCCTGCAGAATCAAGTACTTTTGCTGCTCATATAGAATATGATGGTGGATTGACAAACAATAAGTATGCTGAGAAGAATAGTGCTTATGCTACATCCCGTTTCCAGCAGTGTTTCCTCCTCGGTCCTGCATGGAACTGGCATAACAAGGATTTCTCAAAAACATTCTCTTTCCAACTTATGTATAAGCAGTATTTGAAGCAGAAGGCCCAATATAATGGTGCTGGTGATTACAAGGCAATCGCTTCTTTCCAGGCTACCGCAGTTTGGAGCACTACATTTGCTCATGGATGGTGTACTTTCGCCGGTTTTGCTGATTTATGGTATGGCTATACTCCGCGTTTCGATGCAGCAAAGGGTGAGCAGAGAAAAGGACTTGTGTTCCTTACCGAACCACAGTTTTGGCTCAACATTCCTGCCACTAAAGGCTTCAGTGTTGGTACCGAGTGGGAGTTCAGCAATGACTTCGTATGGGTTACCACACCTGAAGGCAAGAAGACTAAGACCTTCATGTGGAATCCAACCATTGCTGCAAAGTATGTTTTCTAATTAATTCGTGCGCATTAAGCAATGTCAGATATAAATAATCTCTATCAACTTGATGGCCGTGTACCTATAGGTGAGGCGATACCTTTCGGTCTGCAACATGTGCTGGCGATGTTTGTCAGCAATATTACGCCGATAATTATCCTTGCGAATGTAGTAGGTATCGCTCCAGGAGTAAGTGCATCGCTTATCCAGAATTGCATGGTGATAGCGGGTATAGGTACATTGATACAACTGTATCCTATATGGCGTATAGGCTCTCGTCTCCCTATTGTGATGGGTATATCCTTCACATTCTTGTCGCTCTCTATCGGCATTGCCACTACTCAAGGTATGGGAGTATTGATGGGATCTGTTATTGTCGGTGGTCTTGTGGAAGGCGTACTGGGACTTGTTGCAAAATATTGGATAAAGCTCGTTCCACATATTGTGGCTGCAACGGTTGTGACAGCCATTGGCTTTTCGCTTCTTCCTATTGGCGCGAATAGTTTTGCTGGTGGACAGGGAGCAGCAGACTTCGGTTCAATGGATAATTGGATTGTTGGCTCTGTAACATTGGTTTCCTGTCTTGTATGTCAAGTGTTTGCAAAAGGTTTCCTGCGTTCTCTTTCTGTGCTGGTAGGTCTGATTATTGGTTATATCCTTGCAGTATGCATGGGAATGGTAAATTTTTATGGCATAACTCAGCAGAGTGTTGTTTCATTGCCTCAGTTTATGCCATTTAAGCCAGAGTTCAATATCGGAGCAATATTGTCCATTATCTGTGTATATCTTGTTTCTGCTACAGAGACAATCGGTGATACCAGTGCCTTGTGTAACAGTGCATTGAAGCGCAATCCTCATAAGGTAGAAATGGGCGCTTCAATTTCCTGTGACGGCTTTGTTTCTTCTGTGGCAGGCTTGTTTGGCTGTACTCCAATTACCTCTTTCTCGCAGAATGTAGGTCTCGCAGCCATGTCTGGTGTTGTCAATCGATTCACTATTGCGACGGGAGCTTGCATAATGATTCTGGGTGGTATATTTCCTGCTGTCGGCTATGCACTGACGACAATACCGCAGGCTGTCCTGGGCGGTTGCACGCTTCTGATGTTCGGTTCCATCCTGTTTGCCGGCTTTGGCATGATGGCCCGCAGCGGTTTTTCACAGCGTAATATGATTATATCTTCTCTTTCTCTCTCTGTAGGACTCGGCTTCACCCAGGCTTCAGATATGTTCAATTTGTTCCCAGAACTTGTTAGGACTGTCTTTGCAGAGAATTGTGTGGCAGTGGTATTTTTGCTTGCTGTGATACTTAATATATTTCTTCCAAAAGAAAAGGAGGTAGAAAAATGAATTTCCTTGAAGAGAAAATCCTCTCTGATGGAACCATCAAAGAGGGAAACATCCTGAAGATTGACAATTTCCTCAATCACCAGATTGACATTGATATCATCCGTCAGATAGCATACGAAATAAAGCGTCGTTTCAAGGGTAAGGAGGTGACAAAGATTCTTACCATTGAGGCTTCCGGCATTGCTATTGCCACTCTGTTGGGTGAGATTTATGATGTTCCTATTGTGTTTGCCAAAAAAGGTGAAACGGCCAACAGTACTGATGACAAGTACATTGCGCAGGCCTATTCCTTTACTCATAAGAAGCATAATAATGTCTTTGTCTCAAAGCCTTATATGTTGGCGGGTGAGAAGGTGCTTATCGTCGATGACTTCCTTGCCGACGGACAGGCCATGGGGGCCCTTGTCGATATTGTACATCAGGCAGGAGCAGAGGTCGTTGGACTGGCTGTCGCTGTGGAAAAGGGACAGCAGAATGGCGGAAAAAACCTTCGTGCCAAGGGCTATCAGGTGGAATCGGTTGCTATTATCGACTCGATGGACTATAAAACGGGTAAAATTGTTTTCCGCAATTAGTTTCTAACGGCTATCTTTACCTGTTTTGTGTTTTTTTAACAACTGGTATTAACGGGAATGGCATTTTTTTTATACCTTTGCGCCAATTAAAGTGATATTTGAAATTATTGCCGAAAGGAAACCCCTGAAGTTTATACTTTTTTGGTAGCAGGTCCCGAAGGCATAAAATTTATTAATAACAAAAAAAGTATGAGAGTAATTATTGAACCGGACTACGATCGAATGTCCAAATGGGCAGCAGACTATGTTGCCATGCGTATCAAAGAGGCTAATCCAACTCCTGAGAAGCCATTTAAACTGGGATGTCCAACAGGATCATCTCCATTAGGTCTTTACAAGGAACTCATCAAGAAGTATGAGGCAGGTGAAATCTCTTTTGCAAACGTCATCACCTTCAATATGGATGAATATGTAAAGATTCCAGAGGATCATCCAGAGTCTTATCATTCGTTTATGTGGAAGAATTTCTTCTCACATATCGACATAAAGAAGGAGAATGTTCATATTCTTGACGGCAATGCTCCTGACCTTGCCAAGGAATGTGCTGATTATGAGAAAGCCATTGAGGCTGCCGGTGGCATCGACCTTTTCATGGGAGGTGTCGGTCCTGACGGTCACCTGGCATTTAACGAGCCGGGCTCTTCTCTTTCTTCCAAGACACGTGTGAAGACTCTTACAACAGACACTATCATTGCAAACTCACGTTTCTTTGACGGCGACCTCTCCAAGGTTCCTACACAGGCTCTTACTGTCGGTATCGGTACTGTGATGGCTGCCAAAGAGGTTCTGCTCGTTTGTAACGGTCACCATAAGGCACGTGCGCTGAAGCACATCATCGATGGTAATATCTCGCACATGTGGACAGCGTCAATGTTACAGATGCATCCTCATGCTATCGTGGTATGTGACGAGCCTGCTTGTGATGAGCTTTCTGTTGCAACTTACAAGTATTACTTGGATAAGGAGAGAGGCAATCTCTAATATCTTGGAATAAAAAATGTAGCAGTGTTTTCTTGCTGCTACATATCTGAAAAATAGTCGGCATAGCTTCCCACCGTCCTAGCTTGTTATAAGGAATTGTTTAAGTGCTAAAATAAATAAAACTTCCTATTTTTTTTGGTGGGGGCTATGCTTTTTTATGTCTCTTTTTCTTTTTCCATCCATTCACTTGCTGTCATTCCCATTGATGTTTTAAATGCTGCCGCGAAGGTTCGGTAGCTTTGAAATCCGCTTTCGATTGCTGTTTCCTGCACGCTGAAGGGTTTGTTATTGTCGATAGAATCGCGATATAATTGCATGAATCGTTCTGTTCTCAGACGGTTGATGTACGAGTTGTACGTTATGCCTTGTTGTTGGAAATAGGCGCTCAGGTATGTGCGGTTTGTTCCTATTGCTGTGCTCAGTCTGTGTAGTGTCAGGTCGTTTTGCAGGTACAAAAGGGATTCTTCGCAGTGTTTCTTTAGCAGTGGTCCTATATGGTTTGGCAGTTTGCTGGCTGGTTCGCTGCTGGTTGTGAGTTCTTCAAAGGTTTCCTCTTCCTGTTCTTCATCGAGCTGCTGCAGTGTTTCTACGCGCCATGTCAGGAAGACTATGAGCACGATGGTGTTCAGTTGTACGAGGTATTCAGACAGGAAGCCTCCGAAGTTTGTCTTGTAGCCGTAGAACATCAGCAGTATGATAACCATCAGTAGCATGCTCTGCCATACTTCCTTGTGTTTCAGGTCGGCATAGTTGTCGTGCAGCCATTCTCCGTATTGCTTTACGGCATATATCATATATGTAATGAATGCCGTTGCCGTGATGAGCAGGTATATTCTGAGGAAGTCCTCATATACGGGGTTGCGCTCTATGATGCCGAGGTATATGGTAACTGCAGCAGCGGGCAGTATGGCAGCGAGAACGGGCCATAATGGTCTGCGCCGGTCTTGCAGCATTTTCAGCAGCACTGTCATCATCAGCGGTACCAGTGTCACGCTGTCGAGCATTATGTTTATGGCATTGCGTATGAACAGATTATTCTTTAACACAACGGTGCCTATTGCTGTCCACCATACGTGGCTCATTGCTATTGCTGCGAAGAATGCTGCTGTCCATCGGCGCAGGGCGAGGGGTGGTTCGGCGTCTGACAGGGCGTTGCGATGTCTAAAGAGCAGATAGAGACCCGCAAGTGCCGCAAACATCGTTGCTGCACCATAGAGTATCATGTAGTAATGGTCTTGTAGTCCGTCCTGTTCGTACATATAATAATGTTTCCTAAATAGAAATTTTCAAAAACTGCTGCAAAGGTACTGCAAATTTGCGAGAAACCGGCGAAACGATGTGAAGCATTTACAAAAAATTATGCAGAATTTACAAAATTCTTGCAAAATTTGCAAAATTCTCCGCCCCGCATCCTGAAGAATTCGTAGATATGGGTAATAATATGTACCTTTGCATCGACGAAAAACACCAACAGTTAGCAGTTTGATTGAAGTAATTCCCGATCTCAATAGGTATTAAGATTGATGGATTGTCGCCCGCGTGAAAATTAATGCTTCACGTGGGCATTTTTTTTCCCTTTTAAATAATTTGGGTGATGAAAAGGGGACAAAAGTCTAAGGTCAAAGGTCTATTCGGCTTTGCGGAAGATGATGTAAAGAATCACGGGAACGCCGAAGATTGGCGTTACTGCGTTGAGGGGTATCATGACGGGTGGTATGATGCAGATGAGGTTGCATGCCAGTGCCATGGCGGCGCCTGTGAGGATGGTGACGGGGAGCACCTGCAAATGGTTGCTGGTGTTGAGCATCAGGCGTGCTATGTGTGGCGTTGCGAGTCCGAGGAATGCCACGGGACCGCAGTATGCTGTCGCGATGGCTGTCAATAAGCCGGTGGAGAGGAGTATCATCCAGCGGGTGCGGTGGATGTTGATGCCCAGGTTGTGGGCATAGTCATCACCAAGAAGCAAAGCATTGAGGGGTTTTATGAGGGTTATTGCCAAAACGAGTGCCAACAGCGAGACACTGCCAAACCACGGCAGCTGTTCAGTGGTGACGTCAGAAAAACTGCCCATGCCCCACATGACATAGGCATGCACGTTGTCGGCATTGGCAAAGATATATGTCAGCGACACTATCGAGGAGACGAGGAAGCTGACCATGATGCCCACGATGAGAAGCATTATGTTGGAATGTATCACCGATGCTAAGAATAGCAGCAGCACTATCACCGACAGAGAACCGATGAGGGCACCGAGCACTACGGCGATGTTGCCGCCTGTGCCTGCCACCGTACCGCCGGCAATGAGCATGACGATGGCAACACCGAGGGAGGCTCCGTTCGTGATGCCGAGGATGGAAGGGCCTGCCAGGGGATTGCGGAAGGAGGTTTGCAGCAACAGGCCGCTGACCGCCAGCGACGCACCGCAGAGAATGGCCGTGATGGCCTGCGGCAGACGCGACTCAAGGATAATGAAACGCCACGATTCCTTCTCTGCCTCACCGCCCGTGATGATAGTCCACACCTCAGCGGCAGGGATGCTCACCGAACCGAAAAGCAGGTTGCCCACAAACAGCAGCAACAGGGAACAGAGAAGAAATAATACAGCTTTTTTCATAATCGAAACCTCGTCTTTAACCGATAACCGATAACCGTTAACCGTTACTATTGTAGCTTTTTGTAATAACGCGTTGACGTGTCTTTTAGTGTGCCGGGCGTGATGATATTTACGAAATCACGCAGCAGCAGCTCGGGATGAAACGGTGTCTCTTCGAAGTAACGTGTCTTGGAGAGGTTGCATCCGAATACCATACCCTGTTGGAATGCGCGGAAATGGCTGTTGTTGGTCCAGTCGGCCGCCAGCTCGTCAAGCGTCTTGTCGCGTGAGGCGCCGTATTTGAACATCCAGATGTCTGCATCCTGTGCCTTGTCGAACACCACTTCGGGGTTGAAAGGCTTCGAGCCCTTGCCCTCCACATCCTTAAAGACATAATCACCGCCGGCATCGGCAATGAGAGTGGCGATGTAGGAATGTCCCGTAGCCACATACCATGTAGAACCGATTTTCATCTCGGTGAATACGCGTGGTTTGGGAGTCTTGCTACCTGCCAGATGCTGGCGCACGGAATCGCGCAGGGCATTATAGGCGCTCTCCACGGCGGCATACAGGCTGTCAGCCTCGCGCTCCTTGCCGAGCAGTTTGCCATAATGCTTCATCCATGCAGCCCTGCCCAGCGGGGTGGGTTCCAAATAGTCGGGCATCTCAACAATGGGAATGCCTAACTTGCGTATCTTCTCAAAGTTCTGACCCTCGTAGGGCGAGAGGAATATGGCATCAGGATTGTGACTGATGATGCGTTCGATGTCAGGATTGCCATCATCCACCTCACACGTGTCAACGATGCAGTCGCCGGCGCCCAGTTCGCGAAACAGCGCGGTATGGACGGTGGTGGTGACGATGACGCGGGAGTAGGGGCCCTCCTCGTTCAAAGCAGCGGTGCTACCCCCCTTACACGAGGTAAGGAAAAGCAGCACCGCAAGATACAATACAATACAATTATTTCTTTTCATTATTACTTAACTTCTGCACCGTTGGCATTGAAGAGTTTGCCGTCCTTGGCGATGACGAAACGTCCGTCCTTGAAGAACTTGCGCACAGCGTTGTTACTCTTCTCGGCAGCTACATTATCGATAGCAGTAGGCTGCTCTATTACTTCGTATGGAGTGTTCTTCGCAGGAGCGTCGCCACCGAAGTCGTCAATGCAGACGTATGTAGGAGTGGTGAGACCCCAGTCGTTCTTCTTTGTACCGTCGAACGAGAACTTCACATACATTACGTTGTTGCCGAGAGATGTGAGGTCAACCCAACGCCAGTCCTTGATGTAGTGCCACTCGTTGGCATCGGTGCAGTCGATGAGCATCTGCTCTACAGTACCGACCACTTCTTCGTTGATGTCATAACCTGTGATGATGAGCTTGAAGTAATCGTCCTGACCAAATGGCTTTTGGTCACTGCTTTGACCATCCCAGTTCTTGATGCCGTATGCAGCGTATGTGGTGTTGCAAGCCCAGAAACCAGACACCCTGCTTGGAGTTGCGAGATAGATAGCACCATCAACAGCGCTCCAAGTGTCAGCGAAGAAGACAGCATAGTTGTTTCCATTCTTTGCACCGCCGGCTGTTGACTGGTAAGGCTTGGTGTAGTCTGTGCCGTCGGTAGCAGTGCAGTTGCTTACTACGTAGTCGGCAAAGTAGTCGCTTCCCCATGAATTAGAGTAATAGGTGTCGAGAGTGTAGTCAACAGAATTCCAAGGGTTAATACCAACCTGTGTCTTGTCGGCAAAGAAAGACTCTGTGCCCTCAACGGTGATGTCCTCGAAGGTGGCAGCGAAGTTGATATTCTTTGAAGGCAGTACTTCTGTACCTGTAGCGCCGAAGTCGTCGAAGCAGAAGTATGCAGGAGTTTTCATGCTCCAAGCATCTTCACCATCAGAACTTGTAAGCTCAAAGCCAATCTTCGTTACCTTACCCAGGCCGCTGAGGTCAACATAGCGCCAGTCGTTGATGATGTATGCCTTTGCAGCATCGCGAAGGTCGGCAAGGTAGTATTCCTTCGTATCTGTTACCTCATCGCCAGCATAGCCGGTGATGGTGAGCTTGAACCAGTCGCCCAGACCGAACTTCTTTGCATAGCCGTCGCCGTTGAGCATAGAGGTGTAGGCGTATGCAGAGTTGGTGATGTAGAAACCAGACACTGTTGCGCCCTCGTCACCGGGAACGGTAACATAGCAAGGGCCGTTGAAGGCAGCAGCATAAGCTACGCCATAATTTGCAGAACCGTTGTAACCGCCGCCAACGACGTTTCTCCACTGGTCGTCAAGGGTGGTGTAGGTTGTTTCCTTCTGGTTAGCATATCCGAACCAGTACCAATAGTCCCAGTCGTGCATACATCCGGTAGCGAAGGTGTAGCCGCCGCTGGTGAATTCTGTACGGTCATCGTCATCTTCTGTAGAAACACTCATGTGGCCTTCTTCACCGATTACGATGTCTTCAAACGTTGCAACTTGTGCATTTGCAGCCATAACACTGGCGGCTGCAAAAAGTAATGAAAAGTAGATTTTCTTCATAGTCGTTTTTATTTAAATTTTTTTTCTAGGATATCCTAGGCCTTCCCAGGTTCTCCTGGGATTTATTCTTGATGCAAATCTCTCGCTCCGGAAATCTCTGTTGATGTCTCTCCGAGCCAGCCGGCCTTCTGGTTGAGGGCGGTATAGACGCGGACGAAGTCAACATATTGCAGCGACACAGGAGTGCGTGTTACGGGGTCTACTGCCCAGTCAATCTTGAAGGAGTTCGCTTCGATGTCGGAGTTTGGCTTGTTGTCAACATATCCGTAGCGCAGGGCGTCGAGAACCCAGTATGTCCCGCTTCCTGATGTGTCGTGGGCATTATTTGGCAGACGTGTGCCGAAGAATGTCAGTGTTCCCTTGTTTTTAAGCCACAATGGGAAATACTCCTGAGCATGGAATGTGTTGCGGTCAACGGTGCCGCTGTTGTTCATGTTGTCACTCCACGGAATGTTGCTCATTGGGGCGTAGGTGTATGTACACTGGTAGCCGTAGATAACCTTTCCGATGCTATCAACATCGGCAGAACCGGATAGCTCGTACCATGCGTCATCGGGCAGGCCGTTGTTGTTCGTATCCTGTGACACCATGACGATACCCGCTTCTGCACTGCTGGCATTGGCATTGCCATTGATGAGAAGGTCATACTCCCCGGGAACATTCTTTACGGAATGGTCGAAGTGGAAGGTGATATAACCGCCGTAGCCGCCCAATGTCACAACGCCGCCATTGTTGTTGGCAAGGAGATTGGTACACTTCTGTGCCATAGCGGCAGCATCGTCACCGTCCTCATACTGCGGCATGGTGTTCACAAACTGTCCTGGAGCAGGAACGTATTCATCAACGGCAAAGATATATGGCGATGTGCCACCGGTGCGGGGAACGTATTTCTGTGGGTCGAGCGAAGAACTCCTTACGAAGACAGCCCTTGAAGGAATGTCGCCCGTTGCCCATTTCCTGTCGAAGGTACCGTCGGCAAAGAAGTGGAGCAGACTGCCGCTTGAGACATAGTTCTTGGCATCCATGAGGTAGAAGTCTTTCGCCTCCGGATGTACTATGATGCCGTATGGCAATGTCATAGAGCGTGCCTCATTGCTGTTGAAGAGGTCGGTCTGTATTTCCTCATGGGTG
>Ga0326512_10004373_pt1 | contig 10263 bp, 16 predicted proteins | sample 1_2617_0518_D_FD_203652 | JGI IMG/M metagenome (GOLD analysis project Ga0326512, IMG submission 203652) | Bovine rumen microbial communities from UC Davis, California, United States - 1_2617_0518 | ecosystem: Host-associated > Mammals > Digestive system > Stomach > Rumen | place: USA...
TTCAACCAACAGTAAACCATGATTATACTGGAATTGGAGCCGCTTTTACCTATGTGGTGGAGCTATTTTTACCACATGAAGCGGGTCAACGGTGGGCGGCCGTTCGATAAAGTCATAGCTGCGGCCGTCCTTTATCCCCGTGGGCTTTATGTGGCCGTCCTCCATCAGCAGGGCCATAGCGTGATTATATGCGTCGCGTTTCAAGCCGGTTTCTTTTTCCACGGCAGCGCTGGACAGCGCGAAGCCATAGCCTGGGCGGTTGTTTGCGAAGTAGCACCACAGTATAAAGGCGTTGGCGTTGCGGCCGCTGTACTTGCGCATAGCCTCCCCCATAGCGTCCAGGTTTATCATGCTGTAATGGTGCTGTTTGTCGGTCGGTTCCTTGCGAATGTGTATGTACTTTTGATTGGGCGCAAGCCCCATAGCGTCAAATAGTGGCATGGTTTCGTAGTCCTCCGTTTCTCTCGGCAGCCGCACACGATCAGCGGCCAGTAAACAGGCTATCTATTTGTGTTTTGAGGTCTTTTATAACCGGGCTTGCGTTGTCCAGGACTTCCACGCGGACGCGGGCCAGGATTTCAGCTATAAGCGGTTCTTTGATCTCTTGTATTATCTCCCGTTTCAGCCTCTCCACGCTTTCACGCTGTTCTCGCTGTTCCATGAAGCGGCGGCGCTGTTCCATAAAGCGCTTGTATACGTCGGGTTGGTCTTGTGTGAATAAATCTGTATTCATGGGCTGTTATCCTCCATCGTGATATGATACAGCGCCCAGGGCGGGCAGCGCCTCGGCCGTCTCTCAAAATCGCCGGGTCATTTGGAATTTTCAAGGGCCACACATAACGGTTTTACGATCCCGATTTATTTCTATCCTGTATGTGTGCCGGGGGGGTGCGGTCACGATCCACGGCAGCGGGCCGGGTGCTTTTCCCTGTTCGCTTGATAAAATCGTATCAAAAATTTTTATGTTTCTCAAATGAGGCGGTGCATAGGTGAGGGTTTATCCGTAATTATCGGATAACAGCGGGGGTAATGTTGGGCGCTTTGTTGGGTATAAATTTATCCCCAGCAGCGCCGGGGAGGTAGCCGCCGAGGCAAGAGCCGCCAGGGGTGGAGCCTCGGCCACGCGCCCAGGACAAGCCGCCGAGGATCGGCAGCGGCAGCGCCTCGGCCGAGGGACGCGGGCAGGATCACAGGCGCGGGGGCTTGCATAGGCGGGCCGGGTGTGCTATAATGGCCGTGGGTTGAGGCCCTGCGGACACCACACGCACGGCCACAACGCCATTATGTGAGGGTGGACACCACACGCCAGCACATAAAAAAAGGGGGGCGCACACGGCCACCACAGCCATGAGCGCCACGCTATAAGCCGCAAAGGAACAGTTTGCAGCGCTATAACGCTTTCCCCGATTGATAATTATATCAGTCGTGCGGGGGAAAGTCAACGTAAAGCAACGAGGCCCACGCGGTTTATAGCCGCTGTGCGCCTCTTTTATTTTGCCAGGAACAGGAGGCAAAGAGCATGAAGAAACAGACATAGCAGCGCCGACAGCGGCCGAGGGGCGGCAGCCCCCCAGGCCGCACAGGCCCAGCAGGGGCCGAGGATCGCGGCCAGGATCGGCCGATATTGCCACACGCAAGAGGATAGGAGGCGCTATAACCATGAAGAAACGAGAGCCGATATTACAGGGAGTTCTTATTACAGAGTTTGAACGGGCCATAATTGACGAGCTGCGCACACGGGCAGACTTGCGCATGATAGTATGTGATGTGCTACATTTACCATACGACGAAGAAACGGCGGCAGCGATAGCAGAGCGCCAAGCAGAAGAAGAAAAAGGAATGTCAAGGAGCGAGAAATTAGCGAGGCGCAAAGAGTGGAGAGAAGCCAATTATAACCGCTGGAAAGAGTTTAGAGGGTTGGGCTATGATACTTTTAGGATCGAGTTCGGACAGGGAAAGACAAGGCCACATATACAGCTTGTGGCAGACAATACGGGAGATGGGGCGCAGATAATTGAATATAGCCGAGTATATAAATCGTGATGCCAGCATGGAAACGGCCGCAATAATTCTGTGTGAGAGCATCGAAAACATACAACAGGCGCTTGAATTGCTGGACTTTGATTATCTATCACAAGCCCAGCCCACAACAGAAAAAGAATGGCAGCAGATAAGAGGGGCAGTAAACACGGTGCAATATGCTGTTTGATGGTGCAGACAATACGCCGAGGCTCTGTGTGGTGAGGTTACAAGGCGCGAAGTCGAGCAGCGCCGACAGGCGGCCGAAGCCCTATAAAGGCACAGCGGGCCGGGGTTCCTCGGCTGGATCGCCAGCAGCGGCCAGCGGTGGAGCCTCAGCCGAGGGCCGAGGGACGCGGCCACGATCCACGGCAGCGCCTCGGCGGGGGTTCCTCGGCCGCCAGGGCGGGCAGCTCCACCAGGCCGAGGGACGCGGACAGGATCACAGGCGGCCCACGATCCACGGCCAGCGGCAGCAGCTCCCCAGGCAGCCGAGGGGCAGCAGCTCCACCAGCAGGGCCGCACAGACGGCCGGGGCGGGCCAGGATCGGCGGCCGCAAGGGCAGCGGGCAGCGCCTCGGCTCTTGATCGGGGACACAATCGGCGGCAAAAATGCGCCCGATAGAGGCAAAACCAGCGGCGCGGGTGGGGTTTCCCTGCCTCGGCCCTGCGGAATTGCCTCTAAAACTGGAATTTTTTCGGTTATATCAGGGGTTATAAATATTTACGGGGTCAAAATCTATGTTTACTCTTGCGAATTTCCCGACATTGGAATATAATAGCCAATAGAAAAGCCTTGCGCGGTGTTACCAGCACCGACACAAGGCACTTGCAAGCGGCTATGCACGTAGCGCTTTGCTTGATGGTAGGAAATCGCGTTGCAGACACATTACAGCGGTGTTGGCGTTGGCGTTATCCTCCATGTGCCACCATTATAACAGACGGTGGCGGCTCTTTCAAGAGGGAAAAGAGCTATTTTAGCAAAGTTTTCTTGACGTGTTCGGCCATTGCAGGGCTGGACACGTCTTTTTGTGTCTATGCCTATCTATGGTTATCTATGGATATTTGCAGTAGGAGGACGAAAAGGTGTATTACTTCACAGACATAAGCATAGACGCGGTAATGATGGAGAAGGGAATAAGCGCCACAGCGGCGCGGGTGCTGTACCACGTCAACAGATTTATTCATGCGTCCAGGATGAAGGGTATAAAGGACGGGCGCGGCATACCGTACAGCTACGCCAGCAGGGAGGCCATAGCGGCGCGGGTGGGGAAGTCTGCGCGGACGGTGGCGCGGGCCATAGCCGAGCTAAAAGCGGCCGGGTTGATCGAAGTGCAACGGACGCGGCGCAACGCGCACATATTCATGTGTTACTATGGGGCTTGTGGCACATCGGCAGCGGCCGAAAATGGCACATCCAATAATAGTAATACCAAAAATATAAATAATATTAGTGCTAAATCCATCCGTCTACATAATACCGAGGCTGTACCGGGACAAATCTCCGTAGATGGATTTATAAATAGCGCCTCGGCTATGGCCGAGAATACGCCCCAGGAGCCGCCCAGGGAGGCACAGCGGCCAGCGCCCAGCATGGCAGCGAACAGGGACAGGACAAAGGGACGGCCCACGCCGAAGCGGCCACAGCGGCCCACAATGGCCGACAGAGAACGGGCGCGGCAGCGCTACAAAGACCATTTGACCGAGGCCCTGCGGCTGGATGATCTTGCATGGGGCGTATTTCCCGAAGAATACAAGCGGCTTGACACGCTTTCGGACATGATCGCGGACGCAATGAGCATAGAGGGCGGGCAAATCAAGGTAAACGGGTGCTATTTGACGGCTGCGCAGTATTGGGAGGTAGTGCAGCACATTCAGTATAACGAGAATATAGCGCGGCTGTTTGACAGGATCGAGACGCGGGAAGTGTGCCACGGCATAGTAAACAAACGGGCCTATGCGCTTGCGTCGGTCTATAACGCGGTGCAATGGGACCATTTGACGCAGGGGGCCGAGGTAGATAGGGACGCGCTTTATAGAGCTGCGGCCGTGGGCTAAAAATGCAAGTTGCGGTTTACTGTAATTCATGGTATCATGGTTATAGTATTCAATAAAGGGTTTGAGAAATTCAAGGCGTTTCATGCGCCAGCATGGGCCGAGGGGTATCGGCGAAAACAGCGGCAGCGCAAGGGGTTTGAGGCCGCCAGCAGCGCCCAGGGCGGCGCGGGTCTGAATTTCATAGAATTATACACGGAATACGAAAACAGGGGGCAGAATGGCACATGAATAACGTCAAGCCTATAAAATCTGCATCGAAGCTAAACGAGATGTTGAGCGCCTTGCAAGATGATAAATCATGGCATGGGCGGCGCATATTCCTCTTGTTTGCTACGGGAGTATTTACCGGGCTGCGGATCAGCGATATAGTGGGCTTGAAGGTGGAGAACGTACAAGGCAACTTTATAGAGTTGATCGAACAAAAGACGGGCAAGCGGCAAAAAGCGCCGATAAACAAAAAGCTGCGGGCCATCTATGACGTGAGGCTTGAAGGGCTGCCGGGTGACGCTTTCCTGTTCCCCAGCAGGAAACACTATGGAGACGGCCAGCCGAGGCACATAACGCCACGCATGGCAAACTATGACATGAACGCAATAGCGCAGAAGTTCAATATAACAGAGCCTTTCGGCTGCCACAGTATGCGGAAAACATACGGCTATATGATGTATAAGCGGCATGGTGTAGCATTGGAGGCGCTGCGGCAATACTTCAATCATGCCACAGAGGACGTAACAAGGCGGTATATCTGCATAGACGAGGACGAGCGTATAGAGGTAGCGAATAGGTTTGACGCGGGCGGCTTTGTCCCCGAAAAGCCAGGGAAAAAGACGGCGGGCCGCAGGAGGAATAGCGTCCCCGTGGAAACGTCTTTCCAGGATCGCACAGAGAACGGCCGCAAATACGCCCAGGCAAGGAATAACAGCCGCCATAAATGAGGGGGGTGACAGCCGCACGATTTCACCAGATAGCAAAAAAATTTCTCAAATTCATTCATGCGCGAGAAATTGAGCCGAGGCCCTGCGCATATATGAGGGGAATTTTAGCCGGGGCCAAATGAAAAAGGGCCACAAGATGAAATTTGAATTGATGCAATGAAGCGGGGAGAGTGAAACAGAATGACAGCGGCCGAGGTTATCAGAATACTAACCAGCGGGGACGCAAGCGCGGTTATAGCGGTGGCAGCCGAGGCCGCCAGCTTGATAGAGGCGCAGGAAGAACGTATAGCCATTATGGGCGAAGTGTTGACGGATAAGGAGTACAGAGAGACGGAACAGGCAGCGCGGGCGCGGGTCGAAGGGCGCATAGCTGCGGGCCAGTAAAGGAGGGGCGAACGTGAACAAGGGCGATTTTCTCAAAGTGTGGGGCTATTTGGACGTGCTGGAAAGAGACTATGAACAGCGGGCCAGAGCTGCGGCAGATAACAAGGAGCTTGACGAAGAACGGCGGCGCAGGCTGGTAACGGATTACACCATGCGGAGCGTGGATATTCACCAGCTCAAAGAGCAGATACAAGCCGAGGCCGACAGGATCACGGAATAAAGCGGGCAGCGCCTCGGCCGCTGGACAGCCTCGGCCGCCAGGATCGGCGGCCACAAGAGGCCAGCAGGGGCCGAGGGACGCGGCCACGATCCACGGCAGCGCCTCGGCGGGGGTTCCTCGGCCGCCAGGGCGGGCAGCTCCACCAGGCCGAGGGACGCGCCCAGGGAGGCCACGGAGGCCGCCAGGGACGCGGGCAGGATCACGGCAGGACAGACGCAAGAGGCCCACAGGGGCCGAGGATCGGCGCACAGGGAGGGCGCTAAACATGGGTATCACGATCAAAGTAGACGATAAAGAGCTACGGCAATTCATGGGAAAGATGCTAAATGGGACGGTGGAGAGGTCCATTAGCACGGCCATACATAAAACCGGGGCGAAGGTCAAGCGGTTTGTTATTGATGATGTGGGCGAAGAATACGAGGGCGGGGCGCATTGGTTCAGCGCGGCCGTAAAGAAGCCGCAAAACGCCCCTATGCACTGTGTTATCCCTATACAGGGCAGCCGAGGCATAATCGGCCAGCAGTTCAAAACAAGCGGCGGCGCTTACAATACCGGGCCGGGTGGCGCTTATGGCTTTACAGGCAGCGGCAGCGGGCGCGGCTATGGCAAGCTGCGCGGCAAGAGGGGCGCAAGGATAAGAGCCAGGATCATAAAGGGGCAAGCCTCCACGCTCCCCGACACGCTCCCCAGCTATGGCGGCAATCCTCCGTTCATGTACCGCGGCATAGCCTACACGCGGCGCACACGCCAGCGCCATCCCATTTCAAAGGTGGCGGGTATCGCGGTTCCGCAGATGGTAGAGAACAGGGCCAGGGCAGCCATAGAGCGCGATATAGTGCAAGAGCTGGAAAAGAATGTAATGTCAGAGCTGGAAAAGAATTTGTTTTAGCCAGGGCAGCGCCTCGGCCCTCGATCACGGCAGCGCGGGCGGGATCGCCAGCAGCGGCCGCCAGGGCCGGGGCATGAGCCGCCCAGGCAGCCGAGGGGCAGCAGCTCCACAGCAGCGCCCAGGACGGGCCAGCAGGGCCAGCGGGCAGCGCCTCGGCCGCTGGTGATGGTAGCACCAGGACAGCGGCCAGGGCCGCCCAGCGGCGCCGAGGGGCGCAACAAAAGAAGGGGAGACGGGAACACATGAAAAGCATAGAACAGATAGCGGACAGCCTCGGCATAACAAAGGCCGCAATCTATAAGCGTTTCGCCTCTTATGGCCTATCTGTAAACCAGTTGAACGGTGAAAAGGTCGGCCGTACAAAGGTTTACGGGGATAATGTGGAGCAGTTGATTAGAGCTATGTTTCAACCAGCGGCCGAAGTTGAAACGACGGTTGACACAAGGGCCGAGGAATTAGCCGCAAAAGTGCAGGAATTACAGGGACTTTGCGACGGTTTACAGGTTGAAACGACGGCCGCAAAAGCGGAAAAAGAAAAGGCCGAGGCAAGAGCCGAGAGGGCCGAGGCTCAAAACGATCTATTATTGATGCAGATAGACAAACTAACGGACACGATCAGAGCCGCCGAGGCCATACAAGCGGCCCAGGTGGCACAGCTCAAAGCGGCCGAGGATCGGCAGCGGCCACGGTGGCAGCCGTTCAAACGTCTACGGGCTGTGTTCACGAAGGGAGGCGGGGACGAGTGAATTTGAGATTGAAAGAGACATACAACAGCGGCACACGGCCGGAGGAATGGCCGAGGCCATTAGCCGAGGAAGAAAGAAAAGCAGTATTGAGCGCGGCAGACGCGGCGGGCCGTGATGCCTTTTGCGTAGTGGCGGCCATGCTCTACATGGGATTGCGGCCAAATGAGGCGGCCGACATACCATTTAGGCGGGCCGTAGGTGATGCCATAGAGATAAACGGGCGCTTTCTCCACATACCAGCGGAATATAAAAACGCTGTGCTGCGCAAGTTCGAGGGGGTTCCCTTCCTTCTAAACCAGCGCTTGACGGATTACAGAGAGACAGACGCGGCAGCGGCAGCGGTGGCGGCTTTTGATGCTGCGGGGCTGGACACAGCCGGGGCATGGCTGCGCCTACGCAGGACGGCCGCCCAGCTCCATTATATGTATAGGTGGACGCGGGCCGAGGATATAGAGCGCTGGTTTTCAGAGACGCGGCGCATGAACGGATATTTGAAAGAGGTCTATTATAATCCCGAAGCTATGCGGGCATACGACAGCGGCACGATAGACGCGGACGGGGTTCTAAACATAGAAGCGCCAGACATGGGGGTGTTTTGATGCTGATAGCAATAGCGGTTATAGTGGTGGCGCTGGTGGTGGCCTTTACGATCCTGTTAGCCGTGGAGCAGCACGACAAAGAGAAGCGGCAGCGCCTCGGCTTACCAGCGAAGAAATACCATGATATTACTGATATGGACGTTACGACGGTCTACACCATAAAACACAAGTAGGACAGCAGCCGGGGCGGTGTGCCTCGACTGTTTCATTCATGCGGCCGAGGGACGCGCCCAGGATCACAGGCAGCCCAGGCAGCCGAGGGGCGGCAGCTCCCCAGGTCCGGGCGGTGAATGGCCGATTGTACAAAGTACCAAATAAAACGTATAAAATTTTTGTACCAAAAAGGCTTGACAAATGGCGGGAAAGTGGTATAATAAAGCTGTACCAAACAAAACGAACGTTTTAGCTAAGACAAAAACAGGAGGTCAAAACCATGTGCAAGACTTACGGATATTGCAGAATTTCCCGCCCCACGCAGAACATTGAACGCCAGGAGCGCAATATCAAGGCCGCTTTCCCCGATGCTGTCATTATAAAAGAAGCCTACACGGGTACAAAGGTGGCGGGCCGCAAGCTGTTTGAACAGCTCTTGAAGGTAGTCAAGGGCGGGGACACGATCATATTTGACAGCGTTTCCCGCATGAGCCGCAACGCGGCCGAGGGTGTGGAGCTTTACGAACGTCTACACGCCCAGGGTGTGCGGCTGGTATTCATCAAAGAGCCGCATATCAATACCGAGACTTATGACAAGGCGGCCGCCGATGCCGTCCCCATGACGGGTACCAGCGTTGATATTATCCTCTCGGCGGTCAACGATTTTCTGCGGACGCTGCGCAAAGAGCAGATAACGCTTGCTTTCGCCCAGGCGCAGAAAGAAGTTGACGATCTCCACCAGCGCACGGCCGAGGGCATAGAAACGGCCAGGCTTGCGGGCAAGCAGATAGGCGGCACGAAGGGCGCGAATACGCGCACGGTAAAGAAGGAAGGGCCAGCCAAAGAGGCCATACGCAAGTATAGCAAGGCTTTCAATGGCACGTTGGGAGACGCGGAGGTTATCAAGCTGGTGGGGATTTCCCGCAATACCTATTACAAGTACAAGGGCGAAATGCTCAACGCGGCCGAGGAATAAGAGTCGCACCAGTGAAAAGCGCGAACGTTCGCGCTTTTCCTTTTGAAATAATGTAGGCGCACAGGATCGCGGCCACGATCCACGGCCAGCGCCCAGCAGGGCAGCGGGGCCACGGTGGCCGCCAGCAGCGCCCAGGACGGCCCAGCAGCGGCAGCGCCTCGGCCCTTGCTCTTTCTCTTGTGAGCTACGGCAAGAGCTACGGAGACGGCCGCACAAAGTTACAGCCCTGCTATTTTTCAAGAGCTACAAAGGGCCACAGCATAGCACAGCTACGGCAAAATAGCAGCGGCAGGGAATGAGAATGATATATGCAGCGGCGCGGCGGGGAAACGCTGCGGAGGCGGTGACGGTCAAAGGCAATCAAGCCCAGGGCGGGCCAGGTCACGCCCTACGGCCGCCAGGGCAGCGCCTCGGCTCTTGATCCACGCCCAGGGCAGCGGGGCCACGGTGGAGGCCAGCGGGGCCGAGGGACGCGGCCACGCTGCGCACACAGCGCCAGCGGCCGAGGGGCCAGCCTCGGCAAGAGTAGAGGGCAGCAGCTCCCCAGGATCACAGCGGCGGGGCGACGCTGCATCCCCAGGCGGGCCAGCTCCACCAACAGCAGCAGACAGCGCCAGCGGGCCACGGTGGCCGCCAGCAGCGGCGGCAGCTCCCCCGCCACGGCCAGGGGCGGCGGCCGCCGAGGCCCTGCGCCGGGGGCGCTATCATTCCCCGAATGGTGGACGGTTCGCGGGTCCTGTAACCGTGCGGGTTTTTCTTGCGGCGGCTGCGACCGCAGGGATTGTTTAGATTTATAAAAAAATTTTTCCATTTCATTCACCTTTTGAGCCTTATATAAGCCCCATATAAGCAACAAAAGAGGGCTTGCGCCCTCTCTTGTGTCAATCGGTCGGAGCCTCGGCGGTGCTGATCGCGTCCCGCGTCTCTTGCGCTGCGGCTTTCCCTGCCTCCATCTGTTCGGGTGTTATGCGCCAGTCGGCAAGAGTGCGAAGCCTTGCGGATAGGGCTTTGAGGTCGGGGAAATACTTGTTATAAAACGCTTGCTTGATCTTCAAGAACGGCAGCAGATTACCGTCTTTGTCGGGTTCGGTGCAGAGGCAGTAAAACCAGGGCATATCGTCGGGGTGAAATTCCTCTATGAAGTCGCGACAGTCGGAAAGGTTGATGTGCTTTTTATCGTCGATAAACTTACTACGGAATGTTGCCATGTGTACGCCCTCCCTTTTGTGTAAATTCTACATTACCATTATAGCGGCCGAGGGTGGAGCCGTCAACCATCAGAGG
>Ga0326512_10004374_pt1 | contig 10263 bp, 5 predicted proteins | sample 1_2617_0518_D_FD_203652 | JGI IMG/M metagenome (GOLD analysis project Ga0326512, IMG submission 203652) | Bovine rumen microbial communities from UC Davis, California, United States - 1_2617_0518 | ecosystem: Host-associated > Mammals > Digestive system > Stomach > Rumen | place: USA: California...
TACAGGATCTATTCTTGCAGATATATCCTTGAATTCCTGATTAACCTGCTCATTAGATAAACCTTTCTTCTGATAATAAATATTTAATCCAGTAATATCTCCTCTGAGATATGCATTAGATCTAAGGTTATTTAATTCTTCTTCAGATAATAATCCTGGATTCTTATTTCCTTTAGCTACTAATTTCTGATACTCATCTTCATCAAGACTTTCAGTATCAGCATTAACAGCTTTAGCCATAGCATCCATAAGAACATCAGCATTCTTAGAATCCATAGCATTTACATAATAAGTATCCCTCTTCTTTTCAGTTCCAGGAATTTTATCTTTTATTGATTGCTTAAATCCCTTAGAGAATTTACCTGAATAACTCTTAAAATCATATCCAGCCTGACCATACATATCAGCAAGGTAATCTAATTCAGTAGTCTTACCATGCTTATTCATAGCGTCAGTAAACTCAGAGAAATCCTGTCTGGCTTTCTTAAAGTTACCTGAATCTTTATTGGCTAAAGCACTGATTAACTTATCACCAGCATTATCATACTGGTTTAATCTGGTTATATAATCGCCTGTTATTGCATGATTATGAAGAACATTAGCTATTCTGGCTAATCTATATTTCTTATAATCTTCTTCTGAACCAGTTTTATTGGAACTATTTTTAAACTTCTGTTTAACAACATTATCTACAATGTTATATGCCTTAGATCCAATAACATTTTGAGGATTATTTTCTAATTCTGCATCTATTAGCTTATCAAAAACTTTTTGGTCTCCTGTCATCTCAGTAAAGACACTGTGAGCCATATGCTCAGCATCTTCTTGAGTAACAGATGTATTCTTTTCCTGCAGAATATTATCAGCATAAGTAGATTCAAACTTAGCTTGTAATTCTGCTTTAGCATTATCATCAGCTAATGAATAATTTCTAAGGAATGTCTGACCATGCATCTGTCTCACTCTATCATTGCCTTCTAAACCTCTGATAGAAGCTACAGTATGCTTCATAATATTATCTTGAAGACTTAATAATTTATCTTTTTTATCCTGATTACTATCTATTAAGTCTAAAGCTTCATTCTGCTCTTTAACTACTTGACGATATAATTTTTGAGTAGCTGAATCCGCATTAGCTATTAAATCTTTATTAGCTTTGGATTCAGTATTTATAAGTCTTACATCAGGGAACAGATCTGAACTTATAGTCTCTATAGATCCAGCTATATTGGATGCTTTTAATAATGCATCTAAGGATGTAGAAAGGTGCTTTTTAGCATCTTCACTGGATTTATTTAATTGTTTAGTTAAGCTATTAATAGTATCTCCAATAGCTGCAGATTCTTCTGTTTTATCAGATGCATCCTTTAATGATTTATATACATTATTAAATGTAGAATCATTTGTTATATCAGTTTTACCACTAGTTAATGCTTTTTTAGCATAATATCCTGCATGAGCACCACCCATCATAACAGCACCCATAGCAGTACCTTGTGCTAAACCTTTAGCAGCAGCTTTAGCCCCTTCAGCAGCAGTCATTTCCTTGGATTTATCATTCTCATAAGTAGCTTCTGCTTTCTTGTTATAATACTCAGCACCAAGATTAGAAACAGCTTCACCTAAAGATTCTTTTCCAAGTTCTTTGGCATAATTTCCAATAACAGTAGTAGGTTTTGCTATAGGAGCAACTATTCTGGCTAATTTAGTCATTCTATTGGTATTATTAGCCATAGTATCTAATACATTAGATGTTGCTTCTGTTAAACCATTAACTCTAGCGTTACCTAAATATTTTTCATTAAAATCTTTAATTTTATTGCTAACACCAGATACAGCAGACCTAAATGTATTTTTAAGAGTATTAGTAGTTGTAGCTGTACCTCCAGCAATAGATTGTAATAAATTACCATTTATTGCCGCTGTACCTTCTTGTGCTCTCTGTACAATATTCTCTGCAGGGCCATATCCATGTAAAATAGCATCATTAGTAATCTGTTGAGATCTAATAGCTATAAGATTACCAGCTAACTTTCTCTGCTCATCTGCTGATAAATTAGGGAATTGAGTTTCAACAGTTTCAAGAGTATCCCTAAGAGTCCTCTCAATATCACTTCTGAGAGTTTTAGGGCCAAATTTCATTATCTGTTTTCCAGTATTACCAATAATGGTATCACCGCACCAATCCATTATTGAACCAGCAAGAGCTTCCATGCAAGCTCTGTTGAAATCATGGGGAGATAATCTAGCTGTTACATCAGGATTATTTTTATTCTTTTGCCAAAGATCTGACATGGTACTGAATGCACCATCAAGCATAGTACCTAATCCTAAAGGCCCAGCAGATATAACAGATAAAGGAATAGAAGACATGATTTCAGCAACTAATCCATTACCATCACTATAGTTAGCTACTGCTTCTTTGATAAAATCCATGCCTAATGTAGAAGGTGTAAGATCTTTTCTACCAGTAGATGCTTCAAGCATCTCTTTTCTAGCCTGATAAGGACTTTTACCAAATGTATTCTGAGTAGCCTGAATATCCTGTTGAAGGCTTTGATTAATACTATCAACTTGCTGGAATTTTTGATACTGAGGTGAATTCAGGAATTTTTGATCATCATCAGACATCTGCATGTCTGGTGAACTTAATACACCAGCAAGAAATTCTGCTCTATCTGTATCTCCAGAATCTCTAGCTACTTTAAGCTCATTTTGTAATTCAGTTCTTTCCTGTTCTTTGGATTTAAGCTCAGCTACTCTATTAGCTGTACCATCAGCAATAAGATCTTTAGTATCAAAATAATTATTAATTTCTTCAGGTACACGAGCAATACCAGTAAGAGTAGATACAATACCATTGCCAAGACCTTGAGCTGCTCCTTTAAGAGCAGTCATAAGAGGATTATCATGTATCTGTTTAGCCTGATCTACAGTATATCCATGAGAACCATATAAATCTTCATTTCTGACTATATCTTCAGCATCGTAAGATCTACCAGATTGATTTATTAATTTTTCATACTCTTTCTTAAAATTAGGGTTATTTCTATATTCTTTAGCTAAATCATCATTGGCATAATTAGGATTATAAGCAGTAGATCCAAGATTATATCCATATTTATCTACTGCCTCTTTTGCTTTCTTCTGAATATCTCTATATTCCTGCTCATAAGCTCTGATTCCATACTGGCTTTGATAAGCAGCTTTACGATTAGCTATATCCTGTTTAGCTAATTCATCTGCTTTTCTAATATCAGCACTTAAAAGACTGCTGGAAGTATCTTTAGGGGTAATACCTTCATAAGCCTGATCTGCTTTTGTTTTGAGTTCATTTACCCAATCATCTACAGAAAAGTTGGTAGGTTTATAATTATTAAGGTTATATTCCCAGTTAGAATCAGCCATAGAGATCTACCTCTTAAAGAATAACGTCATAATCACGTGCTAATCTAGAAATTGTACGATTATTAGGATACATCATGTAAGCTTTCTTAACAAGATTAGTCATTTGTTCTTTTGAAGCACCATTTTGTTGTGCTCTGGTAAGCATATTAACAGTATATTGTTCTTCCCTGGATCCATCTGAAAAAGGAAAATCAGAAGGTATTTTATCTGCTATGTATGAACCAGCAGTCATACCACCAATACCAGCAAGACTACCTTTAGTAGCCTTTCCACCAAAATATTTACCCCAAGAAGCTAATCCTTTACCAGATCTTCCTTTAGATAATACTAATGCAGCTAATGCAGCTGCTCCACCACCAATAGTATCAGCTATCGAATGAAATCCAGTAGAATCGGTAGAACCATTAAATCCAGTATAATCTGAACCTAATCTGGAAATTATAGGATATTTATAATCAGATTTATATTTCAAGTCATCAGGTGTTATAAGATTATAATTACCTGGTTCAACACCAGCCATTTTTGCATTATCATGTAGTAATTTAGCATCAGCTTGACTTGTATTTATATTTACATCTTCATCAGCACTAATAAGTCCCTCTGAATTACTTTTTTGTATATTTCTAAGAATATCACTTGCACTATGCCCAGTACTTGCACCAGCAAATGCTATATTACTTATTTTGGATAATTCTTGCTGTAAACCCATTTGTATAGCATCTACTTTAGCTTTATGAGCATCATTAACCCCTACTAAAGTTTGTTTGCCTATATTTTCAGCGGAGTGAATAACACCACTAGCAGCTGCTAATTCATCTCTATTATCACCATAATATTCAAGAGCGGCTTCTCTATCCTCTTTTAATTCTTTAGAATCAAAATTTTTATAGTTAGCCATACAATTCATGGCTTGCTGCATCTTTAATTTATCTGTATAACCATATTCAATAGCAGCACGATAAATATTATAAACATCAGAAGCAGTTCTTCCATTAAGATCTAAATGTAAACCAGTTAATTCAGAACCTACTCGTATAATCTCATCAAGATCTCCTTCAGGTATATTATTTGGACCTAATCCAGTAGAATTAACAGTTTCAAATAAGTGAATTAAATTTTGTTTTCGATCAGGTGTTAAAGAAGAACCACCCATAAAAGGAATAAATGATTCAACAGCAGCTTTCTGTAATTGAGTTTTATATATATCATTTACTTCAGTTAATTTCGTATTATATTTATTATTTACAGCAATACTTTGATTTTTAACTATCCTACTATAATCAGAATTAACATCATTAGCCATTTTAGCTTTTTGTTCTGTTAATTCCTGCATCTTACCAAGTACAATTTTTTGTTGCTCAGGTGTTAACATCTGAAAATCTTTTACTTTAGAAGATATAATTTGCTTTAAAGCTTCTTCAGGTGCTATTCCAGGATTTGCTGATATGTATTGAAATAAATCTTTTTGAATATCGTTAATATTATTAACTAAGTTTTGATTTCCTAATAAACCAAGATATTTAGAAACTTCAGGATCGTTTAAAGCTTTTTGAATAGCTTTTTCATTAACATACATTCCCGATTTTTCAAGACGATCACTTATACCCCTAATCATATCTAAAGGGGTAACCATAGCATTAGTAGTACTAGGTCTAAGAAAGTTATTAATATCGTTTTTTAAGACTAATCCTTTGATTTTATGAGCACTGCCTTCTACTAATTTATCTTGTACTTCATTATCTGTTAAATTAGCATAACCACCAATAGATCTTATTTCATCAGCACTATGCTTATAACCATCATCCATTAATTTATACAGATTATTCCGGCTTCTTTCCTCACTTTGTTTTTCTAATCCAGCTACTATGTTTTGAATACCAGATAATCTATTTTGTCTTGAGGTAGTAGAACCTGTTAATAAATCAGATAAAGAGGTATCACTATTACCACCAAATAAAGCCATAGGATGTCTAGCCATAAGTTCTTCATATAAACTTACACCTTGATCTTTCATTTGGTTATATTCATCAGGAGTAATAGAAGCAGCTTCTACAAATGCAGCAGAAGAATCAGCATCTGTTAAAGCATTTTGTCTATCTTTATCTCTTTTATCTTCATATTCCCAAAGTTTAAGATTATTATTAAAATCTTGATTTTGTTTTTCCATAAGAACACCAGCTAAACCTGATGCTCCCTGTTGGATACCATTAGTTAAACTGGTTGCATTAGATCCAAGAGATCCAGCTAATGCAGCAAAATTATTTCCAGATGTTTCATTCCAAGCCATAGTTATACTCCCCTAGATGCTTCATAATATTTTCTAGCTTCTTTCATTCTTCCAACAGCAGGTTTAACTTCAAATGGATATTTAGGGAAGAATTTACCTACATAACCAGGATCTGTCATCATATCCCATGTAATATTAGGATTCATACCTTTAATAGCATTTCCAGTCATTAGATATATCATATTTTTAACCATAGGGGAATAAACACCATATTCCCAGGAAGCATCAAGAATAGATTTCTTTAGATCAGGTGATAAATTACCAATACCATATTGTCCATAAGCTTTTTCAAGATTATCTACATACCAACTTCCAAATTTCTTAAATAAATTAAATCTATCTTGATCTGACATTTGATCTATTTGATCTAGAGTAATTTTAGATCCATTTGCAAGATTATAAGCATCCCAAGTTTTAGAAGTAATTCCAGGTCCCCATAATCTTATTCTATTAACACCAGATCCATTATAATAAGATTTTAAGGGAGCAATCATTCTTCCAGTTTTTCTATCATAACCTTGTTCATGTTTCATTAATTTATCAAAGTTATAACCATGGTAGGTAAAACTCCATGGATCTATAGAACCATCACTAGGTAATTCTGTTATATCACTGGCTTGTTTAACTTGTGATTCAGGTTGTATAGTAGAATCAACAGTTTTAGTCTGTATTGGTTGATTATCAGTTAATGAAGACATTAAGAATTGTCTTCTCATTATCTTGTCAAAATCTGATAATTTATCTGCTTGTTCTGGTTCTTCCTGCTGACCTAATATACCAGTTAAATCAGGCATATTAGGCATTTGTATTGGTTGTACATTAAAACTAAATGGCTGAGTATTTATATACTGCATGGATTTAGATTGTACAGGACCATGACCAGTATAAAGTAATGAATCATCCATTTACATATCTCCAAATAGTAGCAGTACCAGCAGATGCCTGATTCTTATATGGATTCATATTTCTTTGTTTGAAATCAGAAGTCCAGTTTTTACCAGTCCACATTGCTATATGACCATAAGGATGAAACTTGTTTCTGTCAAATACTACAATATCTCCTATTACAGGAGAGTACCAAATAAGAGATATCTTCTTAAATCCTCTAACAGGTAATTCAAGATTATATAAATAAGCAGATGGCTGTCTGTTAAATTTTAATCCAGCATTAACTAAACCATTAGCAACATACCTGGCACATAATCCCTGAGAGGTACCCTTAGAATGACTATAGATATATTCTGCTGCTTTCTTAATATTCATAGATACTCCTTAGATCTGACCACCAGATCTAGCATTACGTCTAGCCGCAAACTCTTCTTTAGCTCTGGCTTCTCTGTTATAGTAATCTTCTTTAGCTAAATCAAAAGATTCTTTTTGTAATGCATACTGCTTTTCAGCCATCTTTTTTTGATTTATTAAACCTGCTACACCTAAACCAAGGGATGCCATATCGCTAAAAGATCCCATAGCATTAAGTAAACCACCCCTGAATCTATTAGGACTATTTTCTACACTATGTAATTGTTGAGTCCAATAGAAATCTTTTTTATCTGGATCCATTTTATCCCAGGATAAACCAAATGCCTGTCTACCCCAAGCATCCTGTCCTTGATCTATTAAAGATTGGTATGTATCAATTCCTTGTAACCATTGCCATTTAGGTAAGAAATCTCTTATACCACCAGCAGATACTTGTTGTGTCTGAGTGTTTTGGGTATTTTGAGTATTTTGATTAGAGTTAGAGTATGCAGATCCAAATTGCGGAATACTTACATTATTAAAACCATTTATATTTTGTACTGGTTGTTCTGGTATAGGTTGAATACCAAAAGTACCATTAGTATTACCTCCTACAGTAAAAGAAGCACCACCATATCCTTGATATTCATTAGAACCAAAATTAGGGTTAGTTATTCCAAATTTTACATTTGTATAAGCCATAGTTACCTCACAATATTAGCAGCACCATAAGCAGCTAATAATAAAGGAATTAATCCAAGATCTTTTTTACTAGCAGCTCTTTGTTGATCTTTTTGATAATCTCTATACATTAAGTATTGTAAATATTGATCGGTAGCATTATCTTTATGAACATTAGGCTGTTTTGTTTCATCTACTGTATTTCTAGGGTGATCAGGAAATATAGGTGAATCATCACCATTAACTAATTGACCATTTTGTATATCACTTTTACCAGAAATCCATTTACCTTGTTCTATAGCTTGTTTCTTAGCTGCCCAATCAGCCATATATTTAGAAGTAATAGAATCTGTAGTATTACCATTACCTTGTTGTTGTTGCTGTTCTGCTTCTTTAGCATGTTGTTCTGCAGATACCTTTTGTGGATCAAATCCTAATCTTTTTAATTCTGCATTTTTATCTCCTTTATAAAAATCTGATAATACAAATTCTTTATAAAATTCTGGAGTTAAATCTACACCAACACCGCCTTTAGTCAATAAATCACTAATACCAAGAATAGATGGATCTAATCCCTTTGAAGTCATGAAATGCAACATATCCGTTTTATTATATCTACCATCACCTGATAGGATATGATTCCAAGTATTAGCAATAACATTACCATTTCTTAATTGATCCATTGTTAAACCAAGATATTTGCTAGAATCAATGGGTTTAAAATAAGATTTAAGCTCTGGGTATTTATCTGTTAAAATAGTATAATAATCAGTTAACCCACCATTTTCATTTATTTCTTGTAATTTAGCTGAATTACCAAATTTTATATCTGCATCGTCATCAGACGTATAACCAGATCCTGCTAATTTACCACCATGAAATGCTCTTCCAACAGTATTATCCCAGGCAAATTTTAAAGCTCTGCCTGGTTTTTCCATTAAATCACCAAATTGCCCTAAATCGCCATAACCATGTAAATCTATTCCCCCTGCTTTATTATTAATATATTTAAGACCTCCACCCAATGCAGAGGCACCTATCATACCAGCACCTGCGGCACGATTCATTAATCCAAGTCCAATATCACCAGCAAATTCACCTAACATTGGGTGACCAGAACTATTCCAATAATATCTATCAGTAAAATCGTCATTAATGCCTAATTTGTGTTCTAAAGCAGTTTGACCAACACCGAATGCTGCATTTCCTAATATCCCTGTTGTTCTAGGATAATTACCAGCAAAATCCATAAAACTAGCCATATTACATCTCCTTCTTTTGTTGGATACTTCCTAATGTAGATCCATTACAAGGATTAAAGTTATAAATATCTATTAAACTTACAGATCTAGCTAATGATACATTACTCTTTGGCATATCAAAAGGTAATTGATATTTCCAAAAGGTTCCTGCACTAGCATCATAAGTTACACTAGGATATAAAATTTGAGCATTATACATATCAGTTATTGTAAACATATCATGACAGTTATTAAGATTGTTCATCTCAATAGTCACAGATGGTTCTGAATTGCATAACATAGATTGTTCATATGAGAATTGAGTCATAGCTAATTTTGAATCTGCTAAATATTTCAGCATAGTATTCATATGATCTCTATAAAGATACTGATATTTTTCTGCTAAATTCTCCATAGCTTTTTGATATTTATCTACATAATATTGTTGGAATATTGAAATAGTAGAATTAGAGACTTTCATAATAGTCTCAGGTGAAGTTAATATATCTGATAAAGTTATTTGACAGGTTTTAGTAAACTCATCACTTAAGATAGTATCTTCAACATCTCCTCTTGTTCTGGTTATATAACTTGGTTCTGTATTAGGTATTTTAGGAGTACTTTGGTAATTATAAACATTAACAGCATAAGATCCAATCATCATAATAGCTTGAGCTATAGCTGCTGGATTACCATCTTTAATCATATCTATAAAATCTGTATTAGCTAATTGAATGCCTAAACCTATACCACCTGAAATAATAGGATTATCAAAAGCAGATGATAATGAACCAAGTAAACCAGAAGATGATTTACCTAAAGCATCACTGAATACACTGTAAGGACTGCTAACATTAGCAGCCATAGAATAGGCAGATCCAGCTATAGAACCTACTTGAGTGAGTAATGTACCTGCTTGGCTTAATCTTTTATTATTAGTTAAATTACCAGTTAAATTAATTAAATTACCGCCTATAGTAGTTCCCATAATAAATGCAGATGTACCAGAAGCAAACATTGTACTGGCTGCTCCAGCTACAGAAAATTCAGCAGCTGATGTACCTGCACCTGCAACTGTTCCACCAGCTACACCTGCAGCTACTCCAGCAGCCCCTGCAGCATAACCTGCTGCAAATGCAGCTACACCTTCACCAGCTGCACTTAAACCAGATTTGAATGCATCACCCCAGGAACCACCATAATATAGAGCTACATCCATAGCACAAAGTATTTTAATTGCTAAAGCTACAGCAGCTATTATTGCTGCTATCCAAGCCACTGGAGGAAATACATAAGCTACAAACCCACATACTGCTATAACTATATTTAACACTGGTTGGATTATTTTAACCATAACAGGCATTACTATATGTTCATCCATCCAGTCTCTTATACTTGGACTGA